>TARA_B100000674_G_scaffold498266_1_pt1 | contig 77462 bp, 57 predicted proteins | sample TARA_B100000674 | Tara Oceans TARA_B100000674 (sample SAMEA2622759) | marine metagenome | biome: marine biome (ENVO:00000447); feature: surface water layer (ENVO:00002042); material: "saline water (ENVO:00002010), including plankton (ENVO:xxxxxxxx)" | depth 5 m | reverse complement strand
GATCCAAACCCGCGAGCCATGTACAGTACCCCTATCGACCCAGCCGCAACCGAACCAAACCCAGCTTCCATACCTATCAATATCAATAGGAAGACTTGAGCACCACCTCCCGCAGCCCACATAGCCTTAGCGACGACCACTCTTCGTATTGGCGAATTTTCTATTATGTGGATCCAGCCATTTTTGATCTCTGAAAGGGCAGTAACGAAGCCTGATTCACGCCCTTCTTCTTTTTCCGGTCCACCCGGCGGAAGTGATGCGAAGATTAATGCTGATACCAGGAAAGTGAGCGTGTCAACCCACAGTGCTTGATACACTCCAAGTTCGGATATTGTCAGCCCCCCGAGACCTGCACCTATACCGAGGGAGACAGACCATCCAGCACTTCCCATCGCGTTCGCGGTCAGCAGTTCGTCCTCATCACAAATATTTGGCAGATAGGCGTATTCAGCAGGATCAAAAAGTACCCTGGCAAGTACTAGAGCGGAGGTGAGTGCGTAAACTGAGAGTAAATTCCCGAGCAAGTCTAATGAGAGGAAGCAGACGAGTATTACGAAAGAACCTCCGTTTGCTAATACCATTAGCCCCCTCCTAGAATACCTGTCTGCCAACATACCTGTTAGAGGCTCAAGAGGGGCATGAGTCAGACTTCTAACAGCTAAGACGCCCGCAATTGCCAACGGAGAATCGTCACTGACCTCGCCGGCTATCAAAAACATGGAGATGATCGTGAACCAATCGCCTATGAATGAAATCATATTCGCGGCGAAGAGCCTCCGGAACGGCGAATTATTCCTGAGTAACTCAATGTAGCCGATATCTGACACAACACTATCCTGACGACATAGGTTATGATTGGTTGCACATGGCCAATACCTATGAGTTTCCCACAACTCGCATAGCCCATGCGGGATGCGCGCCTAATATGGATTGACTTGGAGATGACGGGATTGAATCCCACCGAGGGCGACTGCATCATAGAAATTGCCACAATCGTCACAGAGGCCGATCTGACAGTCGTCGCCGAGGGTCCTGTCATAGCAGTAGCTCCATCAGACCTTACAAAACTTGACAAGATGGATGCATGGAACACAAAAACTCACAATGCTTCAGGCCTCATTGAGAGGATAAACAGGGAAGGAGTCAGTATTCAAGATGCTGAAGAAAGGACCATGGCCTTTCTGTCAGAGCATTGCCCTCCCAATTTGCCCCTTGCAGGGTCATCTGTTCATCATGACCGTAGGTTCATACGAAGGGAGATGCCGATTTTAGATAAATTCCTTTCCTATCGAATAGTCGATGTTTCGTCATTCAAGGAGATTGTACGAAGGTGGTCGCCAGAAATTCCAAGACACATAAAACCACCAAACCACAAGGCAATTGAAGACATACGAGGATCAATATCCGAATTGCAGTATTACCGAGACCATGTATTCAAAATATGAATTTTGAACGTTCTCCAAATGAAATCACAATCAGCCACCCTATCCGATATCTCTTGGTGTATGAGTAATCCTCATCGCAGACATTCAACCGAAAACCAAAACTCTCCTAAACTCCGTTCAAACAAAAACCTGTTGTGCTATTCGATAGGTACTCCCTCTCGGTCTGTGATGACCACGTTGATTGCGAATCCACGCCTGTGAAATGCAATCAACTCGATCCCATGGATTAGGTGGCCTGTATCGGCCAGCCCAATTACTGGCTTGTCGGAGGTGATTGGAACTCCGGCTAACGACCGCCTTTCATGATCTGGACCATCATACCAAACTGCATCTCCTTCTGGAGAAAACCATACGCCAAGTATCATATCCACGCCGTCGGTGTATTGTGATGCATCCGCGTCTGCGTGGCTCGGAATCGCCGGAGCGTTGGGATGAGTGTGCAACCAATGAGTGAAACGCCCTCCTCTTGGGCCCCTGTCTTCTGCGAACAGATCGTCCACCCATTCCTCCGGGACATGATGAACCTCGTATGAGTCTCCTCTGTTGACTAAATGAGGCTCTCCCAGGATCATCCCCTGGCCTGCGAACAAATTTGATTGAAAATTTGACCCTGTATACCTCCTAACATCGTCCTCCATGGGAAATCTGGATGAGTCAATGTCTAGCCCTACTAGTATCTCGTCTGGCAAGGAATGGAAAGTCCAGTCAAGAATCAAAGAAAGGGAGTCGATAGGGAGGAACACAATGCCGGGGTACGAGTCTCTCTTTGACAGCGAATCCCGGTTGTAGCCAGTAGCCGCTTCGATGAGCCAATCTGCATTCATGTCCTTGTCTTCACTCCCTTATAATATCAAAATTTGGAGTTAACTCAACATTCAAAACAACATGGTCCCAATTTGGAGCATAGCTCTTGACACGAGTTATAGATGCCTCTCGGACCTTCAGATCATTCGTAGTGTCAGACATTATTTCCAACCATTCTTGACACTGATTCGAATATCCTTTGGAGGGTGATAAACCATGCATGTGAATGAAACCACCCTTATCTGAAAGGGCGTTTGTAGCAACCTGGATGGCGAATGTCGAATCAGGAAGCAGCCCCATAACGACCCTGTCAACAAGCAAGTCCATTTTTGGAACGGTTTCCAAACAGTCACCGATCAGAATACTGCATCTGGACTGGCATTTATTCCTTTTCAGGTTCCATTCCAGAGCTTCAACCGATGGAATATTCCATTCACATGATATGACTTTGATGGATGAATCAGATTTAAGGATCGGAATGGTGTAGTAACCGATACCTGCAAACAAATCCAGAACAACCTCGCCGGTACTGACGATATCCCCCATCCTCTTCCTTTCGTTTACATTTCCTGCGCTCCACATGGACTCCTCTATGTCGTATCCAAAATAAATCCCATTTTCCTTTCGAACAACCCATGATCCTTTTTCCGCACCGAACAGACATTCAATCTCCGGCCTTCTTTTCCCTCCCCTTACCTCGCCCTTCATGTACAGTCTGCTGACGCCTAATGAGTCCGCAACCACTTCCCAGAGCCTTCTTTCAGGAATCGCACTCCAAGCACTGTCGCCAAAGGAGCCCTGTGGTATGATGCCAACATCATCGAATCTCTCCCACTTCTTTGGAATATCATTTTGAGAATCAATTGAATTTTCTGGTGCAAATTCCTTGAGTAAATATGCCAATCTCTGGCGGAGGGTACTATGGGGGTCATACCTCCGCATGTTCGTCCGGAAAGGCGAGATCATAAAGACGGTCACCCGTGTCTTGGCAACATGGGCGGGAAAATCACCTCAATCATGTTGATTACCACGCTCTTGATTCCCATCGCCAGCGCAGCTCCTCCGCCTGGATCACCAGAGGTTGAGAATACCATTTGTGATACTAATTCGACACCCGGGGGGATTTGCGACGATTACAGATCGAGTCTAGACCCTACCATAGGTGACCACTGGTCTCAGATTACAGTCCTCTTGACCATGGAAAGTGCAAGCGAGATCACGATAGAAGTATTCATGTCACTGCATGAACTATCCAGAATTGACCTCGGATTACAACAGTTGGAGCTAGGAGGAGATTCAACTGATCAGGATGGGATTCCTGCAGACTTCATTAGAAACTTCTTCAATGAACAGACCAGCAGTGGAGAAACAGTCAGCGAGCGAATGTTCAGTCAGGTTGACGATATGGTCTTGAACGCCCTAGGAGATAATTTTCAGTCCATCGGAATACCTGTTACAAACACGGTAAGTACAATCCCCAGGATTACAACCGATGATCTCGCATGCTCTGCTGATTCATCAGTTGATTCGGTAGACGAGGAGGAAACTCGTGTCAATGATCCATTCTGGCCTCCAATTTGTGTAAGATCTGCTCTTGCAGTAACCATCAACTCCACCTCGATAGGGATGGATGAGACGAGGGGGAATTTAGACAGAACAATGCTGGGGTTGTTGATAATGGGTGCTGAGGTAAACCTAAATTTTGATCTGATGGTTGACGATGGCCAGACAATGGAAATGGCTTTGATACCTCCTGATTACTCAGACGTGTTCGACACTCAACGAGGGACGACTCAGGAAATCCATCAGAGTACAGAAGGACAAGAACAAAGAATTGCTGTTGTCTCCTTAGACAGAACACAAGCAGAACCCTCTCCTCCAGTCTCACTGACACTGGATGCTACAATTCGCCATCTACCCGGCGATACACAAACCGTGAACCTAACGGAGACTCCGAAAAAAGGAATATCTGCGAATCTGATCATCGATGCTGAAGATACTTCCAGAGCTGGCTTCGGCCTCGAGATTTCAGTTCACTACCTAGATTCTCAAACCTTGGAGTCATGGTCTGTAGATCTGGAACAGGAAGGTGTGAAGATCCCATGGATAACATCGGACGGCCTCCGGCTTCTGGACGAGGAGACTGACATCGGGTTGGACAGTCTGCTGGAGGGTTTGCCGATGGAGGAAATATCAGATACCTTGAGTGAAATACTCGGCATTGAGGTTCAACTCGGCACCCCATTCTTCTCCCCCACCGACGAAAGTGGTGGATTGCAATACACTCACACGCAGGGATCGTTATGCGCTGAAACAAGTCCGAATCGATATTGTTTATCCGGGGAAGGTGCCATGAACAGCAGTATACCAGTATACATTTCTGCTTACAGCAGCCCTTCCTCGATCGAGATATCTGATATCTTCCAGCAACTCATCGAGAAAAGTGACTTCGATGCCCAAAACATCGACACTTCAACTTTTTCAGACCAAGATTTCGCTAGGTTGCTTTCTGTACTTAGAATCGACCTGTCTGATAATTTTGACTGGATGACAAGAGGACTGAATGAAGCAATCCCGAATTCAGAGTTATCTGTGGAAATGCAACTTCCAAACTGGATAGCCTCTGAGTCAGAAACCCCCGATATCCTAACTCTAGAATCAGATTCCGAGAATCAAAACATAGCGATAACCGGTACCCGGCCCTTTGATTGGGGGCATCCAATTTGTATGGAAACCACACAATGCACAGACGAAAGCTGGGACGTGATTTGCAAATCGAATCAACCCACTTGCATTTCATTGACCATTGATTTAGACATCGAGCAGATATCTCTTCGAGAATTGTCCTCGTCCTTGACATTGGACTTTGACATGCACGTCACTTTAGACATATACAGAGTGGACGTCGATCTTGGAATAGATGGTATCGAGACTTCACCGATACCATCAGACATCATAAGGCACATCATAACCATGGGCGATAAAGTAGAGGGGGGAATACTCAATGGATCAGATCTGAAGAGAATTGACTCGCCGTTTCCCGCAGACAACCATCCGATTGACCTTGATATATCCAACAAGGGAATGAGGGATCTCGCCGATGAAATGACCAACAGAATGAGATTACAATTATTGGACTACAGCAATGCAGACCACCCAGAAATTGAGCTAGTTGGGGTCGGGAGTGTGACCCCAAAAATGGATCTCTCCATGACTCCATTGAGTTTGGAGATAGAAGATTCTGATCCATTAGATACTCCTTACCTCACAGATACAAATCCAATCAAGGTCGGAGTCTCAGTAGAGAATGCAAAGTTCAGGATAACGTTAGTTGAAGATGAGGTTTCAATCAAAATAAGCAAAAAAAATACGATTGATTCACTGATAACCTACGTCAAGGCTAGCGTTTCGCCAGATTTCAGCTCTTCTGGTGTCGGCCCATTTGCATTCAATTTCCGCGTCACACCGATCGATGAAAAAACCGATTTTGGAACCATAAGGCCGGTATTAATCGAAAAGATTACTCTACCGAGGGGCGTTATACTCACAGAGTTTGAGAGCAGCCTATCCCGAGGCTATCTAGAAAAGAGTGGCGATCGTGAGACACTGGTCTATCTGACCCCTCATTATGAATGTGAGCCGAACACGGACGAGACCCCCTGTCAACCCATAACGGATATTGTGACTCTTTCAATTATGGTTGAATGGTCATTGATTGTCAGGGAATTAATTCCATATTTTTTGGCAATGTTAACCCTAATTGGAATTCTTGTGTGGAGAAGGCGGAGGAAGAAAATAATCAAACGGAGGTTGCAAGCAAGAAAACTAGAGAATAAAACTATGGAATGGATTGAATCAATTCCCTGATAATCACAACTTCCTGAATGATTCTACGATTCGATCTGCGAGCTCCGGGCCAATTCCACGAATATTGGCCAACTCATCTGCAGTAGCATGCCTTACTCCTTGCATCCCACCAAAATACCTCAACAACTTCTGTATCTTCTTTGCACCGAGGCCCTCTACGTCCTCAAGGGGGTTCCTCAAGGTACTTTTCGATCTTCGCTTTCTGTGGTATGAATTTACGAATCTGTGGGCCTCATCTCGCGCATGAACGATCAAACGACCCTTTCTGTCGAGGACGAATTCTCGCCCGTCAGATGTAAAAACAGTCTCCTCTTTCTTGGCCAGAGCAACAACAGCAAATTTGTTTTCCAAACCTATGTTTGACAACATCGACATAATCGTAGATAAGTGTGTCTTTCCCCCATCCAATATTATCAGATCTGGATAATCCTCCTGCCTAATTGCCCACCTTTCGACGATTTCAGCCATCATCTTGAGATCGTCCATTGCATCGTTTTTCACCTTGTAAGTTCTGTACTCCGACTTTTTGGGCCTACCAAATTTGAAAACTACAGATGCACCAACCCTATTTCCACCGAGTAATTGGGCCATGTCGAAGCAAACAAGATGGTCCAGATTGTCCAGTCCCAGAAGAGAGGCAGCATCTGCTGCAGCTCGATGTTCTAAATTACCCGAGGAGCGTGATAGAGACCTTTCAAGCTGGATCTCCGAATTTCTGTCAGCAAGCTTTCTGAGTTTAGCCAGTTTCCCCCTTTTGGGTACCCTGATTTCTACCTTCGATCCTCTTTTTTGGCTCATCCATTGTTTTATGCCCTCCTCCAGAGCAACTGGAACCAGTAGGATTCGCGGAGGTTTCACGTTTGAATAATGTTCAGTCACCAACAAAGAAATGGACTCAGAGACGTTTCCCCTGTGGATCATAGGGTAGTTCACTTGACCTTGGATGATCCCATCTTCAGCCTGGATAATTGCGGCTTGACCAAAATCCTGCCTCCAAGAGAAGCCGATGGCATGGACATCAGTGTAAAATCTACTTTTTATCACTTGATTGGAAATCACCTTCTGAACGATGCCTATTTTGTCCCTGTAGGTGGCGGCAAGCTCGTAATCTAGTTTATCAGCAGCCGTATCCATCTGGTTTTGTAGCTCTTTGATAACTACACCAGCATTCCCGTCGAGTACGCCAGTGGCTAGCTTTATTCTCGCTAAATAATGGTCCTTGTCACCACTCGTTTCGTAACCGAATGGAAGGTTATTCTTGTCGTCTCTGATTCCGAACTGTCTGCGAAGTAATTTGATTACTCCTTTAGCAGCACCAGCATCAGGAAAAGGTCCCCACACCTTGGATCTCTTGGGCGGTCTTCTGGTATACAATATACGAGGAAAATCATGGTCAGTAATCGCAATAAAGGGGTATGTCTTGTCGTCCTTAAAAGCAGAATTGTATTTCGGCTTGTGTTTTCTTATCAGTTGCTTTTCAAGAACCAGAGCCTCTCTTGGCCCACTAGTTACTATGAAATCCACATCCGCAGACTTTGAAACCAATTTTGGGATCATCGCACGATCGGGATTAGTTGCGAAATAAGACCGTACTCTCTGTCTTATATTCGTGGCCTTGCCAACATAGAGAACCTCTCCGTTACTTGTCTTGAACAAGTATACCCCCGGGGTTTGAGGCAGGTCGAGATCATGAGGGTCTAAGGTCATCCTTGATGCCCCTGTAAGGCCAAGGGCAATGAACTGATGGCTTAACCCACGGACGTGCTGACAGGTCCTGAAGAGAGGTTAGTAGCCACTCTCGGAAAGATAGAGATCGACAGGAAACAGCGTCGAGACTTTCCCCCAGAACTATCTCTCCCCTCTGTAGCGCAAAGTCTTGGCGTTGTCAGGTCAGCTTTACATCAACCGATTTCAAGTTTAGAATCAAAGGGTATAGTCAGACCAATCAAAAGTAACGTGATTGGAGAAAGAAGAAAACGAACAGTATTAATTCTAACAAAAAAGGGCCTCGCGATTTCAAAACAACTTGGCCTCAGTGATTCAAATGACGACGACCTCAAACCGTTATTGGGACGGGAAAATGAGATAGAAGACCTAATGAAGATACTTAGAGATCCGGGAATCGTTGTCCTCACCGGACTCCCAGGAATTGGAAAATCATCAGTTGCGAGGGAAGTATTATCTAGATATGAAAAATTGAATAAGTCTGCACGCTGGCATACTTGTGACTTGGTCACAAACATGTCAAGTCTGATGGAGTCATGGTCCGGGCTCCCTATTGCAGATGACCATAAACATGCGTCGGGTGTACTTGATTCCCACACACTATACATTTTGGACGAGGCACAAGAGATACACGAAATAAACACCAAAAAAATCAGGTTGTTGATCGAGTGCTCCGAACACGCTCGAATATTGATAGTCACGCGAGGACAGACCCTATTTTCATCAATTGAGAATGCCAAAAAGTTGACTCTAGAAGGATTATCCCATGAGTTTGCCGCAGATATAAGGGCAAATCTGGACCCAAAAAAGGCATCACAGGTATCAATTGCCTTGGGCGGTCATCCCCTGGCTATCAAAATGTGGAGAGAAGGGGATGAAATTCCTGCTCCAGGGACGCCCGTTGCAAAGTTCATCAGAACCACTGTTCTGGATAGGTTGGATTCCGAGACCGGCGAAGAATTGGAAAATTTGATAATTGAGCCATTTCCAATCCCGGTAAAATCCCGATTAGGCAACAAGGTAATCGATAAGTTAGATGATGCGAGCATTCTGAAATGGACCGGTCTCAATTTTGAAGCCACCCATCTCATCAGGAATGTTGGATCTGCAGCAATGGGTGAAAACAAGAAGCAATCCTTGCATGGGCGTCTCGCATCAAGGTGGTCAAACATCGAGGGGCCAATTGCTAGGGGATTTGAGTTACACCACCTGATATCGGCAGGCCATGAGATCAGCGTTGAGATGGCAAGTAATGTGTTGGACAAGGCCGGCCCTTCTGTAGCATCTGTATTGTTGGCCAACGCATTGGAAAGAGGCGAAAGATCAGACTTGAGATTACTCGCAGCACAAGCGGCACTATCACTCGGAGAGGCGACAAAAGCTTTGGAAATATCCAAGAGAATTGAAAATAAGAAGGAACAACTGATGATAGAAATGGAATGTTACAGGCTGATGGGGCTAGAATCAAAATACTACGAGATTGAAAAGTCGATTATTTCTGAGGCAGAAGACGAAGAAAAGGCAACATTGCTCGTCCGAGGAGCGGTTTTGTTGCATGACGACCGCCTTCCGGGGTACCTGACTCAGGAATTAGGCAGAAAAATAATACAGAGATTGGATGAGTTACAAGATATTGAGGGTAAAGTCAAATTATCCCTATCTTCTTCATCATTATTTTTGAGGTACATCGTTGCATCTGACCTCGGAGAGGCATACTTGGCCGCTTCATTGCGTTCATTGATTGTCCAATCCCTCGGGGAGGGCCATCCTAGGCTAGAGGAGACAGATCTCAAACTTAGGCTAAAATCATGGAATGAAAATATTCAGATCGAGTTGAGAGAACGGATATCGACTACCCAAGACAAGTATGAGAAACTGAAATTAATTCACTGGGGCCTTCTTGCAACCGAAAAATGCATACCAAAATGGCTCATTGAAGCACATGAAGAATGCTTCATGAGGGACGAACCAACTGTTCGCAAAGAACACGGAAGAATCGAGGCATTTTCATGGTTCTGGAGAGGAGTCATAAATCCAGATCAACGACTATATTGTTGGACAGAGTCCTCAAAGAGACTCAGATCATGTGGATGCTCCAATGCCTCATCTGAGTTAATCAAACGTATACATGGAGAGATCAGATTTGAGCGCCAATAAGCGTCCTGGTGTTTGTTATGCCGTTTAGGGATCTGATTTTCCCGATTACAATTTTTGTGATTTCAGCTTCATCTGCAGCCTCCACCTTTACTAACAGATCATGACTGCCAAACACTACCCATCGGCCCGTGACCCCCGTTACACCATCTAGTCCATTTCTAACGCTTATCTCCTTCCCGGGGTCGGTCGTAATCAGAACAAATCCAACTGCCATATCTCATACCTCTACCGAGATCAGGGTCTCTGTTTTCAGAACTCCGGGAACGAGTCTCATTTCCTCTATAAGAAATCGAGTCATCTTCTTGTAATCCTCGAAATCCAGCCTTGCGACCAAATCGTACTCCCCGTACACGGAATGAGTCTCGACAACCTCTTTCATTTTAATCAAATTTGAATAAACCACTTTTTCTTTTAGAGGATGGGCCTTGATCAGCACGAAGGCAGTTTCCATAAAACCAGCACTCAGATTGAGCGGATCCAGATTTGCTTATGATGCCTCCCACTGATTCAGATGATATGCATCAAACGGCAAAGCATACAATGAGGATGTCGTCGTAGTTTCCACAATGGGACGATGGGATGGCCACTTTGGAATCATCCCAGGAACGATACTTTTGATACTTCTTGGCTCTGCAACACTTCCTCTCGGAGCGCCCCAAACGACTGTCTCGATCTGGTCTGGTGTTCTAACCTTCCCGGACGGGGTTGTCATAGATGATGATGAGATTGTCCTCGTTGACCCCAGTACGACGATTATGCTAGGGGATGGCGAATCAATTGATGTGAAAGGGAGACTAACACTGCACGGCCAAACCTCAGGGATAGTCACGTTGGATTCCATAGATGGAAAGCACAACGGTATTCGATTTCTCGAGGAAAGCAGAGACCTAGGATCCTCAATCAAAGACCTAAGAATCCTGAACTCATCATATGGCATATCAGTTTTCAATTCTAACCCCACAATTCAGAATGCAACCATAATTAATCCCGACTTTGTTGGAGTGGACTTATTCTCTGGTTCAGACCCTTTCATCATGAATCTGAGCATAATCTCAGGAGGCCAGGATGTTCACGGCATTTCCAATACATGGCGATATGGCATCGGACTTTCCGTCGGAAGCACAAGCTCCCCCATTGTTTCGAATTTACAGGCAGATGGCCTCATAACCAGGGGGCTAAACATCTGGGGGGGTTCCGGAGGCATCTTCAGAAATTTATCAATAGCCAATATTTCCGGTGCGACACTTGCTGTATCAACCGGAATATGGGTCGAAGACTCCGTATTATTGATACAAGATTCTAACATCGTAAATTCTGACAATGGAATATTCGTCAGACATATCTCCGAAGGTTACACAACGAGGCCAACCATCGAGAATACAAAGGTGTCAAACTCGAAGTACCGTGGGCTTATGATCGAGCAATACAATCGCTCGAAATGGAACGAACTGACTGTTAATGCAGTTGTTAGGAACGTCAGCATTGTAGGAACTGGAAGCCCAATGGCCCAGTTCCAGAACCTCGGTTTAGCCGCACTTGAAATGAATACTAGTGGAGCCATAATCAGTGGACTGAAACTCTCGCAGAATCATGCCCCAGGGATTAAGGCCTACATGATAGATGGAACTACCACCTTCGAGAATGTGATATCAGACGGCGATGGTTCTAGGAGCATATCTGCGGGAATAGGGGAAACTGCGGGTATATACTTACGAAGCGCGAACTGGCCTGTAAAGATGCACGATATCAAAATTAACAACTCTCAAGGGCCTGGAATACTCCTCTGGAAAGGAGGAGCAATTGGCTCAAATTGGACGGTAAATAACTCCGGGGGGGCCGGGGTCGATATCAGGGAATTCCATCCAGTGATAGATGGATTGAACTCGAGTATGAATCAATTATCAGGTGTCCAGATCAAGGATTCCTCAAATGTAAGGATATCAAACGCAGTCACAAGCCATAACGGAATGGGCGCACTTTCAAACAGCGATGGCGCAGGATTCTATTTCATAGATTCAAATGACGTTGTTAGCTCAGGTAAGGATGTCGTGTGCGAGGGCTGCAGATCACACAACGACAGAACCGGTTTTTCGATCTCTAATTCAATCGACCTGAAATTGTTGAATATTAGTTCACATAGTCCAACTAGCGGGTATTCGGTGATCGGGGAAGGCAGTGGCTTACAGAGAACTGGTTGGATCGAAATAAACGGGGCCGACATAAGGTCTGAGGACAACCAGAGCTTGGTCGTTCTCGATTCGATTGACGCACATTTCAATGATTTCCAATTCAATGGGGGTTCGTTTCAATGGTCTGGAAGGGGGTCTACCAAATCAACAATGAATAATACCAGATTGTCTAATTCAGATGGTTGTGTCAGGCTGTCAAACTTCCATGACATCCAAATACAGGATCTGCATATCAACTGCACTTCAAACCATAAACCTACTTTCTACTCAACCAACGCATCGATGATCGATATCACAATGAACGGACCGACTACCATAAATGCCACATCTGGAAGCCAAATTAATTGGATATCCTCATCGCTAATCGACGATCCTATCACAGATGGCGAGGAATCCGTTGTACACGTCTCATGGTATATTGAGATGGAAATAATAAACCAAAATGGATATGGTTTGCCATATGCCAATGTTGACTTGAACTTCGACGAACACGATCAAAATACATCAATAATTGTGCCATATTCCGGTAAAGCCCTGGTAGGCCCCTTTGTACAAAAGAGTTGGAATAACTCGACCGGTTGGAGCCCCAGCACCAGTGTTCAAGTGAACTGCACATATTCTGCGGACAACGGCGCGGATCACATTTTCATCACAAGTGAAATTCCTCTGGACCAAGACTTGGAGATTGTGTGCGTCATTGTTCTCCCGAATCAGGAACCTTTCATCATGTGGGCCACACCGGTTGAAGGGGATGTATTCAGCAGCTCAGAATTAATTGTTTTTAATGCCTCAGAGTCTTGGGACATGGACAACGATGTACTCACCTTCACATGGATCGATTTAACCGAGAACCAAACAATTCTGGGGCCTTCATCAGAGATATCGGCATTCACCGCGAATGATCCAAACAGTGACTCCCCTAACATCAGTGACGGGACACATCAGATCAAGTTGATGTTGTGTGACTCAACTGGGAAATGCGTATCAGAAACACGAAACCTTACTCTGCTTAATCTTCCCCCCACACTAACAGTCGATGCTAGGCCGAAGATTTCTCCCTTCGGTGTGATGAGTCTTGGTATGACTGCAAATGCAACCATAGATCTGCATGGGACCACGGATCCGGAAGGTGATCCTCTGCAATGTTGGTTGAGCACGAGTTACGGGGAGAACATAACGTTGACACCTCCATGTGAAAGGAATCACGAAGTCACATTCACGCCCCAGGATGATACCTTCAGTGTCGCTGTTTGGGTTTCCGATGATTATAACTCACCCTCATCATGGACCTTCTTTGTCGAACACTACAACCAGCTTCCGACACTTGAATACGAGATAACAAGGTTCGGAAATACATCCAGTGACTTTGTTCAATTCAGTTTCCTCGGATCAATTGATCCTGAGGGAGACGGCGTCTACATGTCAATATCCTCCGACATTCAGGGCATCCTTTGGTCAGGAAGTGCCTCAGTTGACGGACACCTTTGGCAGGGTATGCTGTCATCTGGACGACATACACTGACTCTGGAGGTTTGGGATGACTTCCCCGACAATGCGGGAAGGTCGACATCCAAAAATGTGGACATAGATGTGTGGAATTCAAATCCTGTTTCTGCGATTTCATTTCCAACAGATGGTTACGAAACAAACTCATCGGAGATGTTGGAAATAAGTTCCATCGGATCTGGAGACCGAGATCTGCAGTGCTCTCGTTTACCCTCGGATGGGCTAGGGTATCTGTGCTCCAGGGGGATTGGGTTCAACGATCTAGTTTCTGTTACATGGACTTTGGAAGGCGCTTCAGAAATTCTTTCAAACGATTGGATATTCACTTCGAGACTACCTGCTGGAAACCATGTGTTGCGCTTGACCATCGACGATGGAAAGGGAATTCCTTCAACATCCGAGGTGAACATCACCGTTGCTTCCTCAGCGCCTGTAATAATCATCGACAGCCCTGTGCAAGGCCAATACGGAAGGTCAGACCAGCCTATCAAATTCGACATTTCAAGATCCTTCGATCCAGAAAATGATGATTTCACTGTCAAAGTGTTCTCAGATAAATTAGCCGTCCCAGTGATGGATGTGTTTTTTGGAGGGCATATGTATGAAAGCCACCTACCTTCCGGAGTCCACAATTTAACTTTCTTAATGCGAGATTCTACCGGCTTGGAGAGCTCTTCCACGGTGACAGTGACAGTACTTCCAAGTTCTCCGATCCCAGTCATCTCTGCCCCTGTGAACGGAGCATATATTCCTCCAGGGGATCCGATTACTCTCGATTCTTTCGGAACGGTCGATCACGACGGAGACCTCGAAACCATTGAGTGGTTCTTGGAAAGTGGGACTCTGATCGGGATAGGGCCTTTGATTGAGGTCCATCTACCTCCCGGACAGCATATCATCAAGCTTCGCGCTTCGGATTCTAGGGGCGGTTATGGTGAGACTGCAGTATCAGTTGTAATTGGTTCCAGTGCCCCTATGCTCTCATCATTGAATATCTTACCAACTAACCTTGTTCGAGGTGAGCCACAGGAGATAACCATTGAAGTTAGCCTCATTGACTTGGATGGATCAACAAGAGAGGTATATGGCACGTTGACAACAGAGGGCAAACCTGTGCATTTCGACCTCAATGATGACGGCATATTGGGGGACAGGTTGGAGAACGACGGCATTTGGTCCAGAACGGTTGATTTTTTTCCAGAGGGCGGAAGCTGGGTACGTCTTGATGTATGGGCTAGGGACGGAGACACTGTTAGCCCAACGCTCACTGAGACGATCCCAATAAATGAGGAGCCTGATGAGAGTAAAATAATCGATTTCGTATTGATATCGGTGTCAATATTGTTACCTGTGATGCTCTTGATAGGTCGCTTTGCATACATGGGTAGTCGAAATGCAATGAGAGCTGATCTAGAAAAGATAGAATCTTGGGGGAATTTTTCGGCTGACGACGAGGAATTTGCCCGCAAATAATCCGACAAGGGAAATCTTTCAAGAATCGCTTCGACATCAAGATCTCTGGGTGTGCGTCTGCAAGACAAAAAGACGCTGCCTCATTCAGACAATTCTTCTGGACCCCAAGGAGTTACTTGTCGAGTCAGACCGAGCCTGTGTGTGAAAAGGAATCTCAGATTCAGAAGCCCATCACCCCAAGTATTGATCTCAGCCTCACCAACCCGCGGACGATAGGGCACGCTAATCTCCATTGTCTTCTCCTTACCTAGGTAACGCCTTGCTCTTATTTTGAATTCCTGGGACAGGGGCATTCCGTCATGTTTAGGACGGACACGTTCATCTTTGAATATTGATTTACGAAACACCCACATCCCGCTCTGTGAATCATTTATCCCGTACAAATACAGCAATCTAGCAGTCGTTGATAACACCCAATTTCCAAATCCGTGCAATCCCGGCATGGAGCCCTCCTCAGCTCTTTTGAGCCTGTCACAAGTGATCCATTCGAGGTCTCTGTCGATGAGTTCTCTAACAAGACGGGGAACTTCCTCGCCCGGATATGTACAATCGGCATCCATGGTAACTATCACATCCCCCTGTGCAATCGAAAACCCTGTTTTGTATGCTCTGCCGTAGCCCCTGCGAGACTCGACATAGACCTCTGCTCCCGCATCCCTTGCCAGTTCTCTGGTACGGTCTGATGAATTCCCATCCACAACCAAAAAAGATAGATTCTTGCACCATCCATCATTTGGCACCGATTTGATGGTGTCGACTATTGCCTCTTCCTCATTGCGTGTTGGAATCACAACGGTGACATTCACGTCCAACTGCTCGTTGTCCATGTTTGCCCCAACAGATGCCCCCACTTAACCACTGGTGATGTTGGTAAGACGGCGAACAGTTCATTTTGATGATGCCGCAGTAGGGGCCATGAACGCCACAACACGTTTGGGAACCAGCGGCCTTCGCCTCCGGACTGCAACTAACCTTGCTGTACTACTTTTCGTGAGCGTCCTTGCTATCAAACAACTTTCAACGATAATCCAACCAATGGTCGTCGCGGTTTTCCTATTTTTTGCCATTCGACCTCCAGCCGCCTGGTTAGAAAAGAGGATAGGACACCCTCTTCTTTCCTACACTGGAGTACTTGTTGCCTTCCTAGGGTTCATTATATTGATCAGTCAAATCCTATTTTCAAGCCTGTCTGGCTTCTCATCGGAGGTACCAAGTCTGACTCCGAAGTTTAATGATAAAATCGAATGGGTAGAAGGCCTCCAATTCTTTGGTTACAGTGTTGACCTTGAGGGCCTTCAGAGTGTGGTGTCTATAGAGGAGATCAACAGGTTGGTTACAGAGTTCATTGGGTCCTTGGCTTCATTTACCGCAAATATGTTGACAGTCTTAATCTTCCTTGCATTCATCATCCTGGAGGCGGAATCCCTACCCGGTAGGATAATGGCTGCGTTCCCTGATGAGTCCAATCGCTTTGACAGTATAGCAAAAAAGGCGGAGAAGAACATCAACGTCTACATCAAGACGAAAGCTACCGTCGCTCTTGGTCAGGCGATCATTGCAGGGATCGTTTTGTCAATGTTTGAGATACCTGGTGCCTTCATCTGGGCATTCCTGGTGTTCATACTTGATTTCATCCCATATCTCGGAGCCTTCCTATCATTCATTCCACCTATCATCCTTGCATTCATTCAATTACCAATAACAGGTTTTGTTGCAGTCGTTGTGCTTCTTGTGGGCAACCAACAGGTTTGGGGAAGTTTTGTAGAGCCTCAGCTTGCTGGACAAAGGTTGGACATGTCTCCAATCGTTTTGTTATTCCTTGTTGCATTCTGGTACTGGGCATGGGGCCTAACTGGTATGATACTTGGAGTTCCTCTTGCGGTAATAATGAAGATTTTACTCGAGTCGGACGAAAGAACACTACCGATTGCAATCATGTTGTCTAGGAATCCGCCGTCATCTATTGAGGATAAGAATGATGACTCCGTCAGTATCGATTGATAGTTTGGATGAGTCTGCAACATTGTGCAAACCCTTGGTTGACAAACTCAAACTCTCATCAGCAAAAGTCCACTTACCACCGCTGACGGAGATGGAATCGCAGTTCCTAAGGGCAAAAATGGAAAAAATATCGCCAATATTGACCTCCACCTCTTTTGGAGCCTCAGAAGGGCAGACCCTAAGGATCAAGGATTCGTCCGTGTGCAATTTGATTGAGACTTGCATTGGGGCCTCTGCCAAACTCCCCATAATTCCCAGTTGGTGGGCTACCTCACCTCCCTCTATGCCCACAACATCCACCTCATCGTATCCTCTTTCAGATAGATATAGGATAGATTTCGTGAGGTCACTGGAATTTTGATCCTTTAGAGACACATACTCGGCTTCAGAGTAAACCCCGCCGAGAGAATCCATATCGCCCAGTATCAAATCCACCTGGAAGCCCATATTGGATGCCAGATCGGCTCCTCCGTCCACTCCGACTAATAGCTCTGCACTCTCGACTAGTTCCTCGACCAGCGTGCTTGAAGGAGGCGTTGAATTTAACCAAAGTAGAGCCTTCATTACTGCGACCTCGGTGTATACTTGCCATCAATGACGAGCGGCCTGCCATCGACTTCCACAGTTGGACGAGTCATCAACCCTCTCACACTGGTGTGAACACTGGCCGTCCCCCCGAGAACAACATTATTGCCAAATGCGAACATTGCCCCCCCTCGCCAACATTGGTCCTCGAGGAGACCGAGACCTCTCTTGGCCCTCGGATTCATACCAAAACTGAACTCTGACAGCGTCCTTACCAAATGGCCCTTTCCAGCCCTCATCGCTTGAGATGATGCCTCAAAAAAAGCTTCAATATCAGCAGAAGTAGGGTCTCCTGTGGCAGATACAAGCAGCCCATCCTTCACGATGATTTGTATCGGATCTATCAAATCATCACCCTCCCAAGAACCATCGAGAATTATCTTTCCTTGTCCTGTGCCCTCTTTTGGCATAACGAAAACCCTGCCTGCCGGTAAGTTGGTAACTTGCCCCGGACGAGTGCAAATACCAGTATCCTCCAGTACCCACCTACTGCCGGGTTCGAATCTTAAATCAGTCCCGAGCGTTGTAGTTATTCGAACCTCGCGAACCCTCCTAAGTTTTGATCCCATGCTGGATATTTCGGTGGCCATAGCGTTATGATCCGCGGTAAAACCGCCTGTTGCAAATGAGACTGGTGAAACCCCGGGTATGGAAGCGATTCTCGCACCTTCCTTGGATGCATTGGCCCTTGCCCTAGTGTGAGTCATTGATTTGGTAGTCAATATGAAAATTACATCCTGCCTCCTCATCAAATCAGCGACGGGAGCAGGAGGTTCCATTCCATTTTCATCTAACTCTGGGATCATCATTAGAAGAACACGAGATGTGATCTCCGACGAAGCCTCGTAAATCGCCTTTGCTATGTCTGTAGTTTCCGTGTCGGTTACGATTAGCACGTTTTCATGTTCTCTGACCTCAAGGCAGGATCTAAGCACCGTTCTTGCGGATATTAGCATGTCCTCTTCAGTAACACTATCTTTTGATTTATCAGTCACTGTAGCCCGTCCCCCTCATGCCTAGGAAACGGCAAGGGTTGGTAAAACGTCCTGTTGGAAACTTGACGGAACAAGGGACGGTGGGCTGGGAAAGAGGGGCATAAATGTCTGATGATGTCGACAACTCAAATCCTGACAAGTATCATGCCACAGGGTCGAAATATCGACAATCGAATGAGGTGTAATCCTATCACGGGTGGAGCCTTGATATACTCCTAATAATGCATAACTGGAAAAAATATTTGACAATTTAATCATCGAAGTTTGACAAAAACTTGTCAGATCAGCACACCAAGTTATTCATATCTATAGTCCATTTAGGAGCCTATATGAACAGGCAACTGACAATAGCAGTCACATTCATCCTTTTCATGCAGGGATGCATATCCACAACAGATCTCACACAAGGCGACAATACGGACGACGCGGAATACCCCATGCTAGAGTTACCTCAAAAAATCAGAGCAAGCCCATCTCTCGAGAATTTTGATGATTGCGACCTCTTGTTGCAAACCTTGCAACAGAACCTGTACGAGGAAATGCTCACATTACTGGATCAACAATCCTACTACACATGGTCTGGCCTATGGTTTGCTGACGACTCAGCGGTTCCAGAGACATCCATGGATGGGGACTCAACTTCCGGAACCGCCATGGTATCACCCCGAGATGGCGATTTCTCAGGAACAAATAATCAGGAGAGTGGGGTAGATGAGGCTGATTTTCTGAAAACTGACGGCTACCATACGTACATGCTCAACGGCGGGCTACTCCTGATCATGGAAATTCCTGAGTTTGGAGAGATAGAACTCATCGCGTCATTACCCATCGAGGGAGACCCAATTGCGATGATGATAGAGGGTGGGAAAATGGTAATAGCCTCATCTGTTTATGGTTGGATGTTACCAGAGGGCAACCCATTGCGAGAACTCATAGTTAGACAATCGAGCAATGAAGAAGCGTCCTATGCATACGAATACTACAAGTCCAACTTAGTGAAGTACACCATTCTCGATATGGACAACAAATCTAACCCCATAGTCGAGCAAGAAGTCTATTTTGAGGGAAACTACAACACAGCTCGCCTAGTTCAAGGGACTGTTAGAAGCATCACTCACTTCAGCCCAACTATCGAGGGGATTAGTTACTACGTCGATGTCCCATATGATTTTTGGAGATTAGACGATACTGATGAGAGAATGACGGTCTGGAATAACTCATTGCAAAATACTATTTCTGCAAATATTGACACTATAATGTCACTTTCTCTCGAGGATATCGTACCAATGAGATATGCCCTCAATAGTGACAGAGAGGTTGTAACCCTACCCTACTCTGATCGAGAATGCAGCGATTATGCTGCATCTACCGACAGTGTTGCTAAGGGATTTCTGACAATAGCCACGATGGACATATCTAACATCGAGGTATCTATTGAGGTTGATCACATTGCATCATCATGGGCTCATGTGTACTCTTCTGAGGATGCCTTGGTGCTGGCTGAACCCGCCAATGATTGGTGGTGGTTCTGGGGGAATGACGACTACGAAGATGCAACAAACATACACATGTTCGACATCTCTGAAATAGGCAGTACCTCATATGTGGGCTCAGGCCGCGTTTCAGGCACTGTTCAAGATCAGTTTTCAATTTCTGAATACGAGGGGATTGTCAGGGTCGCCTCAACCACTGATGCATGGGGGAGGTGGTGGATAACCACGGAAACAGACCCGATAACCGGATTGAATACATTTACCGGCCCTTCAAATAGAGTCACTAACCTTCTGCCCGACGGATCAGGAAGCCTAAACCAAATTGGCATAATAGAAGGTATCGCCGATGGTGAGAGGATATGGAGCTCTAGATTTGTTGGGGACAGAGCGTACCTTGTCACCTTTGAGACAATAGACCCGCTTTGGGTTCTAGATATGTCGGACCCTGAAAATCCGGAAATACTGGGTGAGTTAGAGGTTCCCGGCGTCTCTACATACATACATCCTATCGATGAAAATACGCTTTTGACCATAGGTATAGGACCAGGTCAAGATGGTTTAGGCTTGGATTGGTCCACAACTCAAGTATCCCTCTTCGATATTAGCAACCCTTACCAGCCGGCGTTAGCAGATTCGCTGAAACTAACTCCTGCTTACGCTGATGTAAATTGCCTTGATGTCTGGGATTGTGGATGGTCTTGGTCAACCTCTGAGGCCACATATGAGCATAAGGCTTTCACATACTGGCCCGAAAACAGCGTTCTTGCTGTTCCACTCTCTACTTACCGCTACACCTATGATGAATACGGCATAGGTGAATATGAATACGTATCTCTGATGAAATTAGTCTCCGTAGATACCCAGAATCTAAGTTTAGCACATCATGGAGATGTGAATCATTCAGGGTTCTACAATGATAATCCTGAAGATGTTTGGTGGCACCATTACTCAACAAGTATTCGACGGTCGATCTTCATGGGAGATTTCGTTTATGCCTTCTCAGCCCTGGGTGTCACCGCGCATGAGACGGAATCACTGGCGATCAGCGATCAGATAAGTATACCAGGATACAATCTTACAACGGGATATTATTGACCTATTGTGTTCTGAAGGTCAACACTCTACCCGCCGACCCAGGCAACGCCACAGGTTCGCCTTTTACTCCACCATGATGATGTCTTCTGTGCACAACATCGCCATCTACCACGGTGTGAGTAGGCCATCCGGTTAATTCCATTCCTTCATAGGGACTCCATTGGACTCTCGTCCATGTTTGATCATCTGCCACTATCCTTTTTCTCTCCAAATCAACAATCGCTAGGTCGCCATCAAAACCCTCAATCAAAGAGCCTTTCTTTTCAATACCGTAAACCCTAGCAGGACCCTCACACATCCATTTCACGACATCTGAAAAACTGCATCTCCCATTTTTAGCGTGTGTCAGCATCAACGGCAATGAGGTTTCAACCCCTGGCATCCCAGCCGGAGCCGACGGGTACCCCTTTGATTTGGCTTCAAGCGTATGTGGTGCATGATCTGTAACTACACAATCTATTGTACCGTCTTTCAGCCTTTTCCACAGTGTGGATCTATCTTCTTCGTACCTAATTGGGGGATTTACCAATCCACGAGGTCCCAATCTTTCGACATCCTCTTGGTTGAAAGATAAGTGGTGGGTGCACACTTCTGTGGTTACAAGATCTCCTTTGTTCTTTACAAGCCAGTTGGCTTCCTCCGCACTCGTAAGGTGCACCACATGCAATCTGTGATCGTGATCTTTTGCTAAAGAAACAGCGCGCTTGGTGGCAATCATTGCACATTTTGCATCTCTGCACTCTGCATGAGCCCTGATGTCCGTTCTATCCTTGAACTTCTCAATCCTATGTTGTAACCTCTCTTCATCCTCTGCGTGGGTCGCGATTATCCCGCTGGTATTCGAGAATATGTTCTCAAGATCTTTCTGTTCGTGTACTAAAAGATCCCCTGTACTGTTACCCATGAAGATCTTGATTCCGCATAAACCATCCATCCCCTCCACGCTTTGCAGGTCGTTTAGGTTGTTCTTGGTCGCGCCTATGAAAAATCCGTGATGGGTAACCACCTTATTTGATGCACGTTGGATCTTTGACTGTAGGGTTGCCTTGTTAGTGGTGTTCGGGGAATTGTTTGGCATATCCAAGAACGAGGTGACTCCTCCTGAAGCCGCAGCCCTACTTCCACTCTCCAGATCTTCCTTGTCATAATTCCCCGGTTCTCTGAAGTGAACATGGGGGTCTATGGCACCGGGGAGCAAGTGCAATCCAGTCCCGTCTATCACAGACTCGCCATCTTTGGCATCCAAGCCTCCTCCTGGAGCCACAGCCTCTATCTTACCCCCGACAACTCTCAAATCACCTATTGCCACTCTTTTTGGTAAGATCATGGTCGCGTTCTGCACAAGCAAGTCTCCGGCCATAGTTCCGCCCGGGCTGACCACAGAGAATCAATCACAATACTGTTTTGTCCCAGCGTTCAGTATGTGCGCGGTCCCGCTCGCTTCAAATAAGCGATATGACTGGGAGTAGTCAGCGGGTTGGAGTAGTCAGGTTATCTCGTCGGGCTCATAACCCGGAGACCGGTGGTTCAAATCCACCATCCGCTACCACTTCCACTTTTGGATGAATGTATAATGAAAGTGAAAAAACGTGTCACTGCTCTTAAATATTGAATAAAGTCATTCATAAAAATGCAAAATAGGTCAATGCTTAGTTGATATACTTCCGAGTTAGAGTCGTGAATATGCCAGCAAGGAAGACAGTTCAGGAAATTAACGACGAGGGGATTTTGATCGACGCAGATGAGAATGAGCCCAAGATTGAGGACCTACCTGGCGTAGGGCCTGCAACGGCAGAGAAACTAAGGGAGGCTGGCTTTGATGAGCTTATGACAATCGCTGTCATGAGTCCTAAGGAACTCGGCGACCAAGCGGAGCTTGGAGAAGCTGTTGCATCCAAGATTATCGCGGGAGCCAAAAAAATGGCAAATGTTGGGGGTTTCGTGAGTGGGATTTCGCTGCTCGAGAGAAGATCTGAGGTCCAGAAACTAACTTCCGGATCGGCCGCTTTGGATGAGTTACTAGGTGGTGGGTTTGAAACTCAGGCTATCGTGGAGGTGTTTGGCGAGTTCGGGAGTGGAAAGACGCAGGTAGGCCACCAATTGGCGGTGAACACGATATTGCCTCAAGAACAGGGCGGGTTCGATGGCGAAGTCTTCTACATAGACACAGAGGACACCTTCCGCCCAGAGAGGATAGCACAAATGGCAGAAGGTGTTGGATTAGACTCAAATGCGGTTCTGGATAGGATTCACGTTGCAAGGGCGTACAACTCAGCTCATCAAATGCTCCTGGTAGATGAGATCAAGAGAATGTCGAAAAATATCGATGTCAAACTTGTGATTGTTGACTCTTTGACGAGTCACTTCAGGGCGGAATACGTGGGTAGAGGGATGTTGGCTGACAGACAACAAAAGCTGAACAAACACCTCAAGGAGCTAAAACAACTATCCGATGTGAATAACGCCTTGGTTCTTGTCACCAACCAGGTTCATTCCAGGCCTGATGCCATGTGGGGGGATCCAACAAAGCCAATCGGCGGACATATAGTTGGACATGCAAGCACGTTCCGACTCTATCTCAGGAAATCTAAGGGTGGGAGAAGGATAGCTAGACTCATCGACAGCCCAAACCTTCCTGAGGGAGAGGCAGTGTTCACTGTCACAGCAGAAGGCATCCGTGAATAATACCGGATCATACTGACAATGCATTCAGTGCTGAATCTACCTGAGAAATCAGATAACCCATGTGATCTGAATCAAATTTCAGTTGTATGTCGGCCGCAGCAAAAAGATCGGGTAGCCTTTCCGTATTTCCTAGTGACATGGCCTGTTTGTAACTTTTCAGAGCTTGTTCAGGATCACTCATTTGTTTGATCCATAATTGTAAGGCTCCTAGTTGGGCTATTCCATATTCTATGTAATAGAAAGGAGCACCGAAGAGATGCCCCTGAGTCTGCCAAAAGAGAGCCTCATCTTCCTCGAAATCGGTCCAGTCACTTTTGGGACCAAAGCGAACTCTCAATTCGAGCCATTTTTCAGAAAGTTGCGATCTTGTATGATCTGGGTTCTGATAAATCCAGTGCTGGAAGGAATCGATCCTACAAATCCAAGCAAGGAGCCCAATTGTTGATTCTAGATGCATTTTTTTCGCCCTCTGACAATCTTCCTCCCTTTCATAATACTCATTCCAGTGTGGCTGAGTAAGGAGTTCCATTGACATGGATGCGACCTCCGCGAATTCTATTGGATAATTACGTTCCTGAATCAGTCCTAAATCGCTGCAATACATTGTGTGAAAGGCGTGACCTGCCTCGTGTATCATCGTTTCAACATCAGCCTGTTGGCCTGAGGCGTTCATAAATATGAATGGAAGGCCAGTTTTCTCCAAGTTGTATTGGTAACCTCCTGGCGCCTTACCCTTTCGACTCTCCAGATCCAACACGTCCCCCTCAACAAGACGATCAAACATATTACCCAGTTCACCTGAAAGGGAATGAAACACGGCTGAAGTCTGGGATATTAATTCTGACACATTATTGAACGGGGTTAGAGGATCTCTACCAAGAACATCTGGCGAATCTCCAGACTTCTCGTTTATGTCCCATGGACGGAGATTTCTATACCCCAGCGATTTCCTTCGCTTTTCATTTATGGAATGTATCAAAGGCATACAGTGCTCTTCAACCGAACTGTGAAATGATCTGCAATCCTGGGGTGTGTAATCGAACCTTTCCATAGACCTAAACGCATACTGGACGTAATTTTCAAAACCCGCGTTGACGGCGATTTGGTGCCTAGTTTTGACTAACTCATCAAATATATCCGAAATCCTCTCAGAATCCATCATTCTCCTGGCTCTTACGGCGGTCCAAGCATCACGCCGAATCTGCCTGTCGTTGACTTCAAGGAATTTCCTCATTTGGGGCAAGGTGTATTCTTCTCCCTGAAAATCAACGGTCATCGCTCCAGTTATTCTCTGATATTCTGTTGAAAGTTTTGTGCATTTAACCATCAGTGGAATATTCTCCTCGCGAAATAGCTCTATGGAGTTCCGCATGCTTTTCAGTATCAGGTCATATCTCTTTGGCAGGGAATCTGAGAGGCTAAGATTAGCAATCTTAAGATCTAATTTGTTAGATACTTCGGCCATTTTGGGCCTTATTCCCTCAACAAACGACATGTAAGCCTCCTGTTTGGAGTCGTTCTCGGTATCACATGTCATACCAATGTAGAGTCTGGCTCCCGCTTCAGACAAATGTTCGGACATATCTGAGATGTCCGTAAAAAGGGACTCCAAATCCTCGATGTTGTTGATCTCCCTGTCCAACAGATTAGTTGCGACGGGTTCGAGGGATTCCCATTTAGTAGCGTCAAATTTATTTTCCAGTGGGAACATTACTTTCACCTAATTCCGATGCGAGTACGGGCCAATTGGCAATGGTCCATCTTCCTTCACGTACTTCTGACGTTTCCACTGATTAGCCGCTGATTTCACATCCTCTTTTATTTTCTGAAGGTCCGGATGATCGGGATTCTGTTTCTCTATCCAGCATGCCGAGCAATATCTGGTCCCTTCATGATCTACATAATTTCCTTTGGTGCATCCAACGTTGCAAACGGAGCACGTCCCATATCCATGGAATCTCGACATTGTCACACCCAGAGGGGACTCACCTATCAGATTGACTGATTTAGTTGATAATGGAGTTAGTTAGGTGATGAATAAATGAGGTCTCCAAGGAGTCCGACTCTCCATCCAATACGTCTCCACCGATTCTGCTCAATCCAAACTCAGTTGGCACGGGGCGCTTGACGACAAGGCGACCATTTAATGATGAGATAATCCTCATCGCATTGTTGCTGTGTGTGTTGTAACAGGATCGCGGAATCCTCTCGGATCCAAGTGGCGTTTCTCCCCGGTGTTCTGGTAGGTAAAAGACCCAACCAATCTTATCATCTTGAGACAGTCCTGATCTTCTTATTCCTTCTTTGATTTGCCTTGTTCCGGCAACTATTCTCAGAAACTCTGTATCCGGACTCTTCGCAACACACTTCCCGTGTAGCTCAAGTCTCCTCAGAATTGTCCATGCTGACCAGGCGTGTCGCTCACTAGCCACTACTCCATTGCCGAGGAGCCCCCATCTGGGGGATTCTCGCGATTCCATAAACAAAGAGATAGTGTCAGATATTGATTTACTCGTGTCCAAATCGAAACCCCATGTGGTAAACCAAGGGACTAGCTCTGACATGATTCTCTCTGGCGACAAGGGATAATCAATCCTTGCCATTGTAATCAGTGAGTATTCTTTTGGCTTCATCTCTGATTGAAGAAGCAAGGTTAAAACTCCAACCCTGAAGTCCTGAGAGTTTTTCCAAATCTCCTTGGGTCATCCTAGCGATATCTCGGGTGGATTCTACAGAAAGCGTCTGAATCATCTCTCTGGCCCTGACCCTCCCTACTCCTTTTATTGAGACAAGCGGAATTATGTCGGCCTTACAGCCATGTTGAACTCTGGTCTTTACCTCGTTGAGAATCTCTGAAATATAACCTGAGATTGAATCATCAGCTAGGACTCCCTTAGGACAGTCGGAGACGATTTTGGATGCAGCGCGCAACAACCAATTTGCTGCTTCAACCCTTGAACGCAGATCTCCGGGCTGAACTCCCCAGTGCTTCTCCATCTCACTCATCTTGAACTCCTCTACCCAATCTAGAATAATCAGGGTGGATTTTACCCTCTCCAACTCGTCGGATGGATCAAGCGGCAGGAGCTTCTCTCTGTCATGGGCCTCGGAGCTGGATTCAATTTTGGTAATCTCACTGGTCTTGACCCAGAATTTTTGGAAATCTGGAGTCGAAGTCACAAGATGAATTATCGAGAAAGGCGATATTTGGCCTATACCGTCTAAATCAGCCAGAATACGACCGGCTTGCAGAAGTCCATCAAACAGAGTTCTACCCGAAACAGGATTTAGATATAATCTCGATATGGTCTTTCCAAGATTTGTAGCCTCGTAAGTCATAGTGATTGATTCAGGCATGTCTTGTGAATGTCTTGTGACGAAGGTCGCCTTACTAAACCCAAAAATGGCTGGCCCCTTTCTGGGAGATCTAGATCTTCTAAAATCTGAGACCACCTCCGTAGTTTCTAGTTCTACGATACCTTCTGCAGCTCTTACCCAATCTGGAAAGTCGTCCCCCCAGTTTTCTACTTTCAGTGAATCAGCCTCAGTCTCCTTGATCTTCTTTGTTAGCTTCTCATCATCGCCTTCTCTGGTTATCATGTCATTTTCAAACAGCCAAACTATCGACCTGTCGATTTTTGCCTCAAGGTCCTCTTTTGAGATGGTGGCTCCAAGGAAGGTTTTCGCCAAGAACATGCCGAGGGAATACCTATCTTGGATTCCACCCGTCGCGATTAATGCTAGCAAGTGGGTTAACAGAGACGGATCCTCTGTTGCAACTGTTGAATACGGGTTCGCCAATCTTGATACTATGGGTTCCACTCCGCCCAATAGGTACCTATCCACAATGAACTGCTCTTCATTGGAATTCTTAGCCAATATGATTCCTTCCCCATGGGGGTCATATCCTGGTCTGCCGGCTCTTCCAATCATTTGCCGTATCTCCATGGCCCTCACTGGCATGGAACCCCCTGCTGTTGAATTCCATCTCCGATGATCCCTGACAATAACCCTCCTTGAAGGCAGATTCACTCCCTGAGCAAGTGTCGGTGTAGCAACAAGGGCCGTCAAAACACCATTTTTGAATGACTTTTCGATAATCGACCTTTGTCTCGGCGAGAGGCCTGCATGATGGAAACCGATTCCGCCTGATGTAGAATCGGCTAATGATCTTCCCATGAAGGTGCCCTCGCCCACATCTCTCAGCTCCAAACATATTTTATTCCACTGAGAAATTTTGGTTTGTTGGGCTTTATCCTCGGGATCCAATCGGCTAAGGATGTATTTTGATAGTTCGCGGGCCTCTTTCTGCGCGGAAGCTCGGGAATTTACGAATATCAATACCTGTCCTTTTTCGTTTATCGTATCCTCCAACAAGGAATTGAGAACTCTGTTCGGATTCCCATCGATCTTTCGAGGATTGGGGAGTGAGAGTTTGTTTTGGCTGTCAATCCTGTGAATCTTGAGGGTCATGTCCGAAAAAGTTCCAGATTTCAAATCTACAGGACGCCAATCTGAGGAAACTAAGTTTGCGCCAAGCCACTTGGAGACCTCAATCGAATTACCTACGGTTGCTGATAATGCGATGATCTGACACTGAGGAACCTCGTGTCGGATCCTTGCTATCAGTATCTCTAGCGTCGGACCTCTGGTATGGTCATCCATGAGATGGAATTCATCAACAGTTATGCAGCCAACCCCCTCAAGAAAATTCGGCCTCGAGCGAATGATGGAATCAAGGCGCTCGCTCGTACATACCAATATGTCCCAATCATGTAGTGACCCTGACTCCTGACCCCTGTCTCCAACAGCTAAAGATGATTTCAGACCCAACTCACTGCACAGAGCTTCAATTTCTTCATACTTCTCCGAAGCAAGTGCCTTCAAAGGGACAATATATATTCCTTTCATACCCTTATTCTGGAGAATCCTGTTGAACATGCACACAAAAGCAACTGCCGATTTACCGCTCGCAGTGGGTATGGCTAACAAGAGGTTCTTTCCTGTAAGCCCTTTTTCAATTCCCTGTCTTTGGGGGGGATAGAAATTTTCGATCCCAAGGACACTTTGAATGCTTGCTGATAGTTGTTCTTCAATCCCGAGGAAGTCGTGATCTCCTCCTGAGGTGTTTCCCATTGATCGCTGTTCTGAAGTCAGGGCGCAAAAGGATGACGTTCCTAGGACCAACGGTGATATGCGGGATGTCCTTCCTCGACAGCCACAAACAAACCTTCGCCTTTGGCACAAATCTTGCCCTCGCTTTCAAGAACCATTTGAACACCTACTCGATCGTCGTATTTTGAAACATCAACTGAACGAGCCCTGATTGTAATTTCTTTCCCATAGGGAGTGGGCCTCAACAGCCGAACATTGTAACTCGCTGTTACAGTACAGGGTGGCTCCGGTAAACTATCCCTGTCCATCAAAGCAATGGCTGCAGTCCAATTGCCATGACAGTCCATGAGTGTGCCAATTATCCCTCCGTTAATTATTCCAGGAAAGGCTTGATGCTCGATTGACGGTCTAAATGACATCAACAACTCCTCTCCATCTCGATAAGACCTGATTCTTAGGCCACTATCATTAGAGGGCCCGCATCCAAAACAGATGCTTTTCGGTGCATAGGTTTCTTGCAGTGATTTGCCAGTGGTCGCTACCATGTGTTGTGATAGCCGACTAAGAATTCAATCATTTTGGAAATGTTGGACATCAGTGTCACTTATTTGCAGCCCTTGCTTGGGGCGGTATGTTGACGGAGCACCCTGAGGTAGAAGACTCCAAAAAAGGAGCAAGGAGACCATCAAAAAGACGTAGGTCTCCATTGAAGATCGTCAACCAGATTCCCAAAAGAAGACGAAAAGAAATCGAAGAATCCGATTCTGAAAAATCCTCGAGCCCGGAATCCTGGTCTAGGAGATCAGGCCTTGAGAACCACAAAATTGGCCGTAGATCCACGAAACCTGGCGAAGTGAAAACAATTCCTTTCAATCTTATCGACTCCAAAATTGGAGAATCATGGCCCATACCAATAACTGTCGTCAATGGGGTAAGACCAGGTCCAATCGTAACTCTTCTTGGAGCTGTACACGGTAACGAGTTAGTCGGCCCTCAGGCACTTACTTTTCTCCAATCACATCAGATTCTCGGAAGTGGCAAGTCAATCGATGTCGGCGTCATGTCGGGAACTCTGAGAATTATGCCCATAGTGAACCTCCCCGGATATAGAACCAGAACTCGGTATGCCCCTGATGGACGAGACATCAATCGTTTCTTTCCGGGGAAAGCAGGTGGTAACACCACGCAAAGAATCTCAAGCAAGCTCTGGAATGAAATAATCTCAACGAGTGATTTCATAATTGATCTACATTCTGCAGCTAGTGGCAGGACAAATTTGCCTCACATAAGAGTAAATCTTGCTCACTCCCAGAGTAGTATGTTGGCGAGATCCTTCGGAACTGAGGTTTTACTAGATGGACTCGGACCAAAAGGGTCGTTGAGAAGGGTCTCAAATGAGTTTGACATTGGGTGCGTCACATTTGAGGGCGGCGGGGCCAATTCAATAGATTCCGATGCTGTCCAAATTGCTACCTACGGGATCCTAAATGTCTTGCGTTCTCTAAGAATGATACCAGGTTACCCCAGCAGCCCCAGATTTCGCCTTCTCGCTTCAGGTTCGGTATGGATAAGATCTGATCATGGCGGTCTCCTAGATGTACTTGCACCGGTTGGTTCTGTGATAGAGGCCGGCGAAGTAGTGGCCACTGTCACCGACCCCGAACATGCCAGAGACTCAGTCGAGATAAAATCCCCCAACAGAGGATTACTTATCGGGATGGCCACACATCCTTTCGTTACATCCGGAACTCCAATTGGACACTTACTGCCGCTGAAAAAAGGCTTGAATACTATCAAGAGTAGGCTGGATGAAGACGATGTTTTGATGCTCAGTGGAATAATGGATGACCCAATTTGGAGAGAAGAAGAAACCGAGGACATTGATCTACAATCATCTGAAGATATAACCTCTGAGGGGTGGGCGAGCGTTGATGAGCCGGTATTTGAAGAAGAGGATGATTAATCGCTACGATCTACGGTTGAAATCTGGTGCGCTTGGAACATCGTTGTTCGAAGCGACCTGGGCCCCTTCATAACCGCCGTATGACCTGATGGCCTCCACTAGGATATTTCTTCGCCTCCTGGATATTGTGATTATTATCGCACAAGAAAATAACAGTGAAATCAGCAAGAATCCTGCTATGTAGCCTAGTGGCCCTTTCAGAACATTTACTGCTTTCTCAAACAAACTCGAAGGAGGCGTCCAAATTTTAACTTCTAGCGGCCAGATTAACACAGTTTCCACATCGGAGTCCGTGATTTTTAATTCAATGGACACCGGGTTTGGCGATTCGCACAAAATGAGTGTTAGGTCACTATCGCCAATCTCGTCGCAGTCAAGGGAATCTAATGTCAAGGAACTGCTGCGAAATTGTCCATCTTCTGCCCCATGGAACGACCACTCAAATTCTGCAGACACGCCCTCAGGTAGAACTGGGGCCTCCAGGTGAAGGGATTCATTTGATGCCTCCCATACTATCGAACCTCCGGAGAAACCCAGTTCTGTCACCCGATCTAAATCCTCGTCAACAAAGCCGTCACAATCTTGGTCAATACCGTCCCAGATTTCTATTACCCGGGGATTAATTCTGGGGTTGACATCATTACAATCCTCAAACCAATAGTAGCCATCTTCATCGTTGTCCGGATCAAGTGCGTTTGGGTCGGTTTCAGTGGTTAACACCTCTGTGCCGTCTGATAGCAGATCGCCGTCTGTATCGAGGTTTGATGGATTGGTGTTGTACAAGTGAAATTCATCAAAGTCTGACAAACCATCTGCATCGCTGTCTATATCAATGAAATCCTCGTCCTGAAATCCGTCACAATCATTATCCTTCTTATCCAGTATCTCTGTGCTCAATGGCGATGTAAACGAGTCCTCATCATCACAGTCCTCAAACCAGTAAAATCCATCGGAATCAGAATCCTGATCATAAGACAAAGGGTCTGTGAGGCTTTCACTTATCTCAAATCCATCAGAGAGCCCATCCCCATCAGAGTCAGGGTGGAACGGGTTTGTTAGTATAACATTAAACTCCTCAAAATCCGAGATTCCATCCTGATCCACATCCGTATCAGTGTAGTCTTCATCGGTTTGATCGTCACAGTCATTGTCTATTCCGTCCAAATATTCTTGAGCACCGGGGAAAATCATTGGTTCCGAATCGTTACAATCTTCGAACCAGTAACTCCCATCTGCATCACTGTCCTCATCGTAAACCAGTGGGTTGGTGAGAAATGTAATTACCTCATCACCGTCAGAAATCCCGTCTAAATCAGTGTCCCCACTTTGGAAATCAGTAAAATAGATGTGATATTCATCCCAATCTTTGAGTCCGTCAGAATCCCTATCTGTGAAGTTGTAACCCTCGTCAATAAAATGATCGCAATCGTCATCGATCCCATTGAGTATTTCTGGTCTGCCTGGATTAATCATCGGATTATCGTCATCGCAATCATCAAAATGATAGTAAAGATCTCGATCTGAGTCATTATCGAACAGCAGCGGATTACTCTGATGAACAATGACCTCCTGTCCGTCCAATAACCCATCTCCATCTGAATCTGAGAGTAGAGGATCAGTATGATGGATATTGACTTCCCTCCCATCAGATAGGCCATCAGAATCAGTATCTGGCGATAATGGGTTTGTTCCGTTCTCTATTTCAGAGTAGTCGCTCAGGCCGTCGTCATCGCTATCAGGATCATATGGATCTGTCCCGTATGTGTCTACCTCTTCGATAGTGAGCAATCCATCCCCATCATGATCGCTCTCTGAATCTACACCATGCAATATCAAGCTCCAGGAATTCAACGTCCCAGAATTACCGGGTGATGAGTCTTTGACTCTCAAGGTCCATGTACCGTTGGATAACTCTCCCCAATGCAATACCGATCCGAAACTCCAATCTTGGATGTCACTTCCCGTATCGTCATTCGAGCTGCGCAAGACGGAAACCGTATCGTGAGGTGAAACTAACTCAATGTCCAACTCGCCACGACTGGGATGAGTCACATCAACTATTATATCCAATGACTCGATTTTTATCCCTTCTGATACCGTTATGTCCGTTTCAACCCAGTCATCAGTATCATAGATAGATAGAGGACTGATGTTTGGGAAGTATGTTAAGTTACTCTCTGGTGAGAGTGAAGACCAATTTGATGCGAGGGAGGTTGAAGCTCCGGCATCAACTACTCCAAACCCGTACTTGTGTGAAAACCAATGACCTGCCCCGTTCTGAGCCCAAGATGGGTCAGTAAAGTCGTTCTTCCTGGAGGTCAAAACCAATATCTCTTGAACATCCCTCCATGTCAGGTTTGGATTGCTTTGAAGCATCATTGATATCACTCCTGACACCAACGGTGTTGCACTGGAGGTACCTCCGAAGTTGTTGGTGACATCCCCGTTAGTGTATCCACTCGGACCAGAAATATCAGTCGTCGTTATTCCAACCCCGTCTCCATTAGAAGGGGCTGAAACTAGGATATTGGCCCCAGGCTCGGAATAGTAAGACTGTTCTCCATTGTGATCTACAGCGGTTACAGCAATTGTGTATCTGCTGTTTGTATATCCGTCTGCATTGGAATCGTCATCAGATTGCAATCCATTTCCTGCAGCCCAGGTGTATATGTTACCTAGCCCCCCTCTTCCTGAGTAGACTCCGTTTTCAATCGCAGCCAGTGTGAGGGGCCCTGGTCCCTGCAGAGTTGCTCCGTCGTCTGCCGGGCCCCATGAATTTGAATAAATATCTACGCTCTGAGGCATGTGGGAAAGCGCATTCGCTTCCATGGAATCGCTAATCGAACACGCTATCAGTCTGCTACCAGCAAGGTTGGCTCCGAATCCAGCTCCAATAACATCAATCCCATTGTTTCCAGTCGCGCCTGCAACACCTCCGGCCGCGGTTCCATGAGCATCATTTCCGGAAGGCATGGGGTCTGCGTCAGACGAGCAGAAGTCGTATGACGTCGAGGCATCATAGTTCTGTGCGATGTCTGGATGGCCGTGGTCTAGTCCGTCGTCCACTATTGATATTGTTACACCTGAGCCATTGTATAGGTCCCATGCAGTTGTTATATTTACATCTTCATTTACACTCCCACCGGACTGGCCATTGTTTGAAAGGTGCCATTGGTCGATATAATCAGGGTCATTTGGTGATAAACGGGGATTCTGCTTCTTTTCATTATCCTCAACATATGCCTCTATGTACCCGTCTTCCAGCATGTCGGCCAAGTTGATTAATTGGTTAGTAGACTCCTTTGGAACCCATTTGTAAGCCCCTTTCAACAAATCTAATTTTCGCAGGTCACCATTTGGAAGTATATCTAATAGATCCTGCTCACCTAAATCTGAGAGCAAGATCCATGCCCCACTGGCGCTGCCATCTTCATTAGCAGCCGTCATGCCCCTCTTGAAAGCAGAGGAAATTACAGGCGAAAAGCCATCCAGAAGGGACTCCTCGTATTCAAGGGGGAATTCATTATTTTCTACAAAAGCTGCCACAGGGCATAAAATAAGCATCGCCGACATGACCAAAGCTTGGTACACGGCTCTCTGGAAATCTAATTAAGTAAAAATCAGACCCCTTCTTCGTGTAATTTTATTGCCTCATGTACCTCATCATCGGTCATCAATCTACGCTGTGACTTTGCTGTCTCAAACAAATGGGATACCAAGGACTCGTCATATGCTATGTTTCTACTCTCCAACCAATGAATTATGTTTGATTTTCCGCTCATATGGCCTATTCTTATTATCTGCCTGAGCCCGAAGTCTCCTGCCGGCACACCTGAATAGACTCTATCGGCCAACCAATCATCTCCTTTCCTCAAGGCCTTGATGACAGCTGAAGCATGGACGCCTGTTCCTGTTTCAAATGCATCATCTCCAAATATTGGATAATTCTTGGGCAAAGGAACCTCGATGTATTCATTTGCCTTCCTAACGTACTCGCTTAGGTTTGTCAGATCATTAGATATAACTCCCATCAAACTGAGATTTACGAGTGTCTGGTCTAATGGCGCGTTACCCGATCTCTCACCAACACCGAGGGCCGTGCCGTGAATCACATCTGCCCCATATTCAACTGCTGCTAGATTATTCGCAACTCCCAAGCCCCTGTCCTGATGTCCGTGCCAGTTGATTTCTATGTCCCTCCTCTTGATTCCAGAATCAGGAATTACTTCTTCTTGTATGAAAGACATCAGGCTCTGAACTCCCCTCGGAGTTGAGTGTCCGCACGTGTCACAAATGCAAATTCGATCAGCACCTAATTCGATGGCCCGAGTGTAAACAGCTTTTATGTCATCGGGGCGGCTTCTAGTTGTGTCCTCTGTCACAAACATTACCGGAATGTCATTATCTACAGCAAATTCCACAGCAACCTCTGCTGTATTCATGATTTTCTCCATGGTCCAACCCTCGGCATACTGACGTATTGGCGAAGTCCCAAGAAACGCACTAGCCTGAATTTGAATTTCATGCCTGGATTGTAATTCTATCAGGGGCTCAATGTCCGAGATGACAGTTCTCACAGCGCATCCGGGCCTGATTTGATAATCGTTGGATCGCATGTGACTTAACAGAGAATCGATGTGGCTAAGGTGGAATTGACCAGCGCCCGGAAGGCCAAGGTCGACCTTTTGTATGCCGAGATCTTCCATGAAGCTCAGTAATTCTATCTTCTGCTCGATCGAGGGGTTTCTAGCGCTCGGGCTTTGCAAGCCGTCTCGGAGAGTTTCGTCATCAAACCACACCGGGTGCGGGTGCGAACCGGGATTTCTATGAGGTTCAGATTGTACCTTATTCCAATCGTAAATCAAATCTCGTTCATTCACCACTGGTCCCCCGAGGCGATTACCGTGCTGACTGTGTAAGAAACATTCGGCCAAAATCAGGAAAAAGGGTTGCCAGTGGCGGAATATTCCAACTCACTCCTCACGATTACTGCGACAGAGATAGTTCCTCCCAGATACAGACCAAGGCCTCCTGAAGCGCCAGCAAGTGCTGTTAGGAACATCAGCCCCAAGTAGAGTTGAGACACCCAGAAAGAACGCGCGGCCAATGGAAGTCGACCATTTTCATCGGGAATCTCATCTTTGGGAATCATGAAAATGGATCTTAAATACCAGAATGCTATCACTGTGCATAAAATTTGAGATATGAGATAGTCCAAACTAATCGTGCCACTAAAAATCAAGTAAGGTCCAACTAGTGAAACCAAGAACAATATGACAGAGTATATTTTCATCTCCGCCAGTGTCCTCTCGACACCTCTGACCCACGGCATCATAGGAACTCCTGCAATCTCATATTCTTTTGATTTGTACAGAGCTAGTGCCCAGAAATGAGGTGGAGTCCAGATGAAAATCAAACCCACCATGAAGAAAGGTACTAAACTCCCGGTATCAAACAGAGAGGCTAGGAAAAAATCGATACCACTGAAATCTATGTCTTTGGGGCCCGTGGCCACGAACCAGCCAATTAAGGGTGGCGTCGAACCCGCGAGTCCACCGATAACTATGTTTTGAACAGTCCGTCTCTTCAACCAAATAGTGTAGACCATTACATAGAAAATTACGCTAAATGCAGCCCAGAAAGCAGCTACTTGTCCGGCATACTTTGAGAACCATGCAACGCCAAGTACGGAAATAGCGATCCCAAAGAATAGGGCGTCAGTTGGATTGACTTCTCCCCTTGGAACTGGCCTGTTTCTAGTCCGCTTCATTTTGGGATCGATATCTTTGTCATACCACATGTTGATTGCGTTCGATCCTCCTGCCGTAAGATAACCACCGACCAGTGTGATCAGTGCAGATTCAATGGTGCGGCTTACGGAGATATCGGAAGTATCGAGAAGATCATGCACAATAACCGCTGAGATCGCAGTTATCTGTAGAAGGATGACGACGCCAGGTTTCGTCAACTGAACCCACTTGATCATCATTACCATCGACCTTCAGTTCTGGCTATGAAGAGATTCCATCAAAACTAGATACTCTGCCATAATCACCATACTTGCTCGCAATCCATGTGGTTGCAAGTGCGAGGAAGGTCAATGACCCGAGCAGAAGATGAACAAGGGACAGGAACTCGAAAAAAGAATTCGTGAGAGGATCATAGGAAATTACGTAAAGCCCCCCGAGTAAACCGTTGAAGAGAAAGAGAAACGTCGCTAAAGACACCCATATTGAGAGCGTTCTCACGTGCGGATCGGCTTTGGCTTGTCGTCGAAAAGAAACCGCAGCGAGGAAGAGAGCTGCACCCTCAATCGCAACTAAGACTCTGTGAATAATTTGAGAATCGGTTGGAATGTCATCAACTGGAATGAGTATCTGTCCTTGGCAAAGTGGCCAACTCTCAGTCATGCCAGCGACCCCACACCCGTAATTAGCCCCGGGGGTGGTGGATACGTACACTCCTACGAATACCGCAGCAAGTGCACCCATAGAGGACAAAGCAACTACTTTTCGTTGTCTAACATTCGCTGTTATCCTCATGGGGGCTGGAGTGGCACCTTTTTCACGCCAACGCAGAATGAGATACCAAATTATGCTCAGTGTGAAGCCCAAAGCACTCACCAGATGAAGTGCCACGGACCAATGCTCATTGTCCATCATTACAGTCACTGCACCAAGAAAACCCTGCCAAAGTATCAGCGCCAGAGCCAAGGAAGAAGCGAATTTTACTTTTGAATCCTGACTCTGGTAACGAGTCAAGAACCATAGAAGCACCACCATCGGCCCCAATAGCACTGCAGCGAGGAACCGGTGGAACCATTCTGTGAATATTTCAAACGTCGTATATCTGTGATTTGCGCCGCGTGAATCTATTTCTTCGGGATTCTCTTCCCACCATGCTGTCTGTTCATCTTCCGAGATATCGAAGCCCCATGATCCAAAGCAGGTGGGCCAGTCTGGGCAGGACTCCCCTGCATCGTAGATTCGGATCATGCCGCCCATGGCAATAACTGAGCCTGTGACAGCCAGAATAGCGAACGCAAGGGTGGTTACAGGTATGCGCTCAGCCAGCATGGCAGCCACCATGGTAGTGGGGGGCGAGGGACCTCCTTGAATCAGTCGTCGCTAACCGCATCGACATCGATGGGGATGCGATCTGTTTCGTATTCCAAGGTGGCAATTTTCAGGGGATCCAAGACAAACCGCATTTTTGCCTCCTCTGTCCCGTAGAGCTGAACCAGTTCATGCATGAATGCATCTCTAAGTTCCTCTTCAGTCACGTAAAGAGGTGCGCCCATGCTTATCTGAAGAGCTCTCGCACCTAGTATCCGGGCTTTCTCGAACCTGGTATGTGTACGAGGCATGTTCACACGCGCCGGTGCAACGCTCATAAGGGCACCGACGAGTTAATCCGGATCCCTAGATAAGAGCATGCCCACGGCATTCCCTCCCCCTAGACACAAGGTTACGATTCCCTTCTTGCCGTTAGTTCGCTCCATTGAATTCAGCAAACTCATCAGACAACGCGCTCCTGAGGCCCCGAGCGGGTGACCAATTGCTATCGCTCCACCGTGTATGTTGAACCGCTTCTCGTCCACATTGAAATGATCCTTGATACCACATGAGGCGGTTGCGAAGGCTTCATTGTGTTCGAAGAGGTCTATATCCTCCACAGTCAGATCGTTCCTGGTCAAGAGTGATTCAATGCAAGGGATGGGCGCGGACATGACTCTTGAGGGGGAGACCCCTGAGGTCTCAAAATCAATAATGTCCGCGATTATCGGCCACCCCATCTTCTTAGCAACCTCTTTCGAGCATACCATGACTGCGGCAGCACCATCGCTAAGTTGACTTGAATTTCCGGCCGTAACAACGCCGCCGTCCTTGAAAACAGGGTTCAGATCGGCGAGTTTTGACAAAGACGTGTCGTCCCTAATCCCTTCATCCCTGTCAAGGCATTCCATAGGGACAACCTCTCGGTCAAACCAACCAGTCGACCATGCATGGGAAGCCCTTCGATGGGAGTTTAGGGCATATATGTCGGCCGTATTGCGGTCTACTCCCTCTTCTGTGGCAATAGTTTCCCCTGATATCCCCATGTGATCGCCGGAAAACGCATCTGTTAAACCGTCTTTTTGCAACAAAGAGATCAGACTGGATTGCTCAATTGGGGTTCTCTTGTCTATATTTTGTGCGATAAACGGTGCATTTGTCATAGACTCCATCCCTCCTGCTATCACAACTTTCGATCGACCAGACTCGATCTCCATGGCAGCAATCATGACCGCTTTCAATGATGAACCGCAGACTTTGTTGACTGTTGTGGCGGGTGTTTCCACAGGAAGTCCGGCGCCAAGGCAAGCCTGTCTTGCCGGAGCTTGGCCAGCACCTCCTTGCAGTACCATGCCCATGTATACTGCGTCGATATGCCCGTCAGCCGGCGTTATATCAAGGGAGTCCATCAGACCACAGATAGCCTTTGAACCCAGATCGATGGCACTAAATCGAGCTAGACTCCCCCTGTATCTACCGAATGGAGTTCTGGAATAACCCACAATGACAGGCTGAGGCACATTGCATGCTGGTGTCAGATAGATTTCAATACCACGGTTAGAGGTTCGGGAAAAATTTAGTCAAACTCAGGATCCGACCGTGAATCCATAGAATTCCGGGTTTCCAATCTTCGGCCTGAGGCCCGGGCGAACCAGCACCGTCCTAACTCCCCATAAATCTGTGAAGACTCGGTATGCTGCGGTTGCATCGAGATAGTCTACTCCGGAAGAACCTCCCGTCCCAACCCGGCGCCCGATTATCCTTTCAACCATCCTCGCATGAGAATGCCTCCACTTCACCATAGACTCCTCCAGTTCCACGACTGCATCAACCAGCGCCCTTGGCCATGTCAAAAGTGGAAGCTCACGATATGACTCAATGAAGAGCAAACCTGCCCTTGCCCTATCCACATCACCACCTGGCAATAGGAAATCTCGTGCCTGTGACCTAGCCGCATCGAATCTTGACTCAACCATTTCCTGCTTCATATCCGTGGTCTTCATCATGAAATCCTGTTGATCGTGAGAATGTTTGTTGAATGCCTCGAGGTGAGCCTGAACATAATCTTCGACAGTAATTGCATCATCCGGGTCGTCAACCCGTGAGCCCATGATCGGAGTTCTCTTCACCCACGACATCACCACCTCCAGTAAGGAAGGTTTCGAACTAGCCTCTATCAGTTTATCCAGAGCGTGTTGCTGGCCTGGGTCACCGCTGACGATCTTCCTAAACTGTTCTATGGGGTCGAAATTAGAACCTCTCATCGAGTTTGTAAGCCCCAGTACAATTTCGAGCTCTCTCATCTGGTACGATTCGAAGCCCGAAGCCGTCCCCAACTCGTCTCTAAATGCTAAAAAACCCTGAGGAGTCAGGGTCTCAAGAACACTCCACTGGTGTGCCATGAGACCGAAAATCTCAGTCACTCGACGCATTCCATGCACGCACGATGGTATGGCCTTTTCTGGTACTTCCGAGGCTCCGAGCTCATCCCTAACTTCCTTCAGTTGGTGAATTATCTGTTTGAACCACAACTCAAAAGTTTGGTGTACGATAATAAAGTGTAGTTCATCGTTGGAAATATCCTTGCCGTCCCTCTGAAGAGAAAGTAAATCATCCAGTTGAAGGTAGGATCCGTAGGTCAATTCTGGTACTGAGGCACTGTCATCCATGGCCTTCCAATGACTAACCTGACTTATCAGTTGAGGTGTTTGATGGCCAGCATTGATAACATTCGTCCTTGACCACGAGAGTGTGGTTCAGATTCCTGATGCTGTGAGGGTGGAACCAAGCTTATTGCTGAGGATCGCACGCCCAGAAGATGCTAAAGAACTCTATTCACTCGTTGAAAAAAATCGAGTTTACCTCAGAGAGTGGCTCCCCTGGTTAGACGACGCAGAATCTATTGAGGATGAAATTGATTTCATCAAAGACCAACAAAAAAGGGCCTCCCTCAAGAAAGGCTGTTTGTTTCTAATTGAACTTGAAAACGATATCGTGGGCACTGTGAGCCTGAATAGCATAGACCTTGGAAATCTCACGGGCTGGATAGGCTATTGGCTGGACAAAGATCACTCTGGAAGAGGAATCATGACTAAATCTGTGGCAGCGATCGTGGATGTGTTGTTGGTTAGTTGTGGATTCAATAGAATCGTTATCGAGGTAGGGGAGAATAACCCATCCTCCCTTGCGATACCCAAGAGGATGGGATTCAGGAATGAGGGGACAAGTCTTGAGAGGCTATGGATGTATGACCGTTGGGTGAACAGCACACAGTTCGCCATAACCGCCTCTGAATGGGAGAAAAAGTAGTTACATTCTGAGTAGACCATTGTCTTTCAGATCGCAACTTCCCGGAGGTAAAGAACTCAAAACCTCATCATGATTCAAACCTGTAGATTTGGAAATCAAAGATGCTATTTTTTCCTTTTTGACCCTCCCCGGGAGGACCTCGACCCATCTAAGGCAAACCTCACTCACCGCCTCAACCGAACCAGGTATAGGGATTGGAATGCCGTTTACAGTAGCCAAACCAATTGCCATCCTCATAGTGAGCCCTCGATGCCATCCCCTCGTACCTCGAACAACAAATGACCCCCTCCCAAGCGACTCACCGCTTTCGGTGGCCTTACTGACTTGAGAGGGCCTGACGTGGAATGCTGTAGCAGCAGCAGACCCTGCACCCCATGCTCTGGACCAGCAAGCAGCTATTGTTGCTGCTTCTAATTTCTCATGGTCAGGGAGAAAGTAGAGATCCTCCGGTGAATCTTCTGTGGTCTGAGCGATAATCAGTTGTGGCAGATCTTCGGAAATCTTGCCACTATTTTCGGCTAAATGTAGTCTGTCTAACTTTTTGAGCGCACAGGAAGGAGCTCCGTGCAGGTCTGCGTGAAAGTAAAGATCTCCTTTGGTGAGATGCCTCTTTACTATCGCGTCATTTCCCTTTGAATCCCTTCCTCCGACCATGATCCTACCTTTCCCGATAATTGCCCACCTGTGTCTCTCAAACCAATATTTTCTGGTTCTATTTCCTGTGGCTACTCGTCCCAGAGCTTTGTCCTTTCGCATCTTCTTGTCGACTTTCTTCTGTTCCCTTTGTGTCTCTTCGAACGCCTTTTTCGCCCCCTCAGATTTCGACTTCAAAATTTTGGCCCTTTCAAAATAAACCTGCGAGCTTTGGTGTATGGTCTTATCAATTTGAATCTCCACTTCCTTTTCAGGCAACCCATGCTCATTCTGTAGGTAAACTAGGGCAGTTTTTTTTGAGGGATCGATTTTCGACACCCATTTTGACGCCTTGAAGGTGGAGACAGTACTCCCCCAACCATCTTTTGATATGCTTTCTTTCAATTGGGATCTGATGCTCTCCAGATGAGCCCAAGATTGTAGCATCGCAGATCCTGATTTCTGAAGGAGACGGGCTTCCTCAGTGAAAGCCTCAATTCCCTTTTTCTGTTGCTCAGCCCGGCGAGACAACTTGTCACCTTCCGGCTCCCCTACTTCTTCTGAGATCTTTTCTTTCACTCGTCTCTGAAATGCTCCCGAATCGTAGTCACCATAAATTGCGTCAATCGCCCCACTGAGTGTTTGAAATGACTCTCTTTTTGCATCTTCAGAAGGAGGATGAGAAAAAGGCGAATAGGATCTTTTTTCCGGATTTCCACTTTCAATCCAAACTGAAGCCTCGGTTTGACTATTCGCTTGGTGGATCAATTCCTTGATGGAATCGGTAATCAGCACTTTATGCCCTTCTTCCAAGTCTCGCACCGAGGATCTCGGATTGATATCTGCAAGTCTACAGACTAAGTTGGCATAGGATCTTCCAAGGTTAGCCCGACCTGCCAGAGTCTTTTCCAAATCCTGATCTGCCTCCCTGAACATGTTGAATAACTCTTCATGACCGAGGGTTCTTGGGTCCATCGAAGCAGGTGGCGGCGAGTAAACTTCTCCTCTCTTCAGTATCCTAGATCTGTAAGCCGCGCTTGTTAGGGGCTGAATTATCCTCCCCTCTTCGCCGACTAATATGACATTGCCATCTCTGAACAACTCGATGATAAGCGAAACTTTTCCTCTGCCATGTTCGAATTCAAGCCAAAGGATCCGGTCAAAACCAATTTGTTGAACTGATACTAACCTAGCATTACTCAGTTGCTTGCGCATTGTCATTGCAAATGGTGATGGGTTCTGTGGCATGGGCCTGTCTCGCTTTGAAATGTAGGCCCTTTTTCCCCTCACGATTACCAAATCCATGGGTGGAGAGCCCGTTTTTTTGATCCTGAGTACTATCTGTTCGTAATGTGGCTGATACGATTTTTGTGCCCTTGCTCCTATCAAATCCTTCAATTCGACATTCATTCTGGCGACATCAAAGGATGACATCCCCCTGTCTACAGGCCCGCTCATCATCATCACCTGTATCAGGGCCATGAAAGATGCTTGCGGTCATCTGAACATGTTACTTGATATCGATTCAATCTATCAGGCCCGGCAATCAAAGAAGCCCCGCATTCTGGGCAGGTGGCGTGATCTGCTAGTTCCTCAAGCCATGCTCTGCGAGTCTCCAACTCATCCCCCTCGTCCCGTAATCTCCCCAGTATTCTCGACACCTCCACAGGAGTGTCAGAGCCAACGCTACTCCATGGGTCTGGCCCTATTGATGGCATTCCTTCCGCCACGTCCTCTTCAAATTCATCTTCAAGTGGAACAGGCCCCGACCTCGCAATGGGCCTGGAGACCAGGTACGCGCCAAAGAACCCACCGACGTGTGCAAGATGTGCTATTTTCGTTTCACCGCCATGGTCAGAAACATCGTACATTATGAAAACCTCCAAGCCAAGTCGTACCATACATATGACCCAGACTGGCCAGGCCCTGATTAAGAAAAGCAAGGGGAACTCAACCTCATCCCTCGGCCAACATGCCATGTAAGCTCCCAATAAACCGAATGCAGCACCACTTGCGCCCACGCACCTTGTCGGGTCCTCTGCATGTGTCAGTACCCATGCAATATTCCCGGATAGCAATCCGAGGAAGTATATGGCCAACCATCGCTTTGCGCCCAATTTTTGTTCTAACGGCACCCCCAATAGGGCTATGACGAGAATGTTTGATAGAACATGCAACCATCCTGAGTGCAACCATGCAGCAGTAATCCACCTGTGAGCCACGGAAGGCTCAAATGCAATCAGCGGAATCAACGACAGAAAATCAAAAGGTTGGAAATTCAGTCCGAATACCCTGATAGCCTCTTGCCAAAATGATACTAAAAGCAGTGACAAGACAGTCGCAAGTGCGACACTCACTTCCATTTTGATCGAGTAGATGTATGGGCCGATTGCGAAAAGAAGTAGTAGCCCTAACAAAAAGTAATCACCCATAGTCAGGTCGAACCACCAAACTTCCAAGATAGCACCCCGAACACACCCAACAGCCCTCCCACGATAGCCCCTCCGGCTGAATCCGGTGAACTGAAAGGACTGTGCCAACTCCAATGACCGTGACCGGACCCCTCTTGACGGCCAGTGGAGTAACCGTTCAGAGGGGTACAAGAGTGGTTTTGAAAGATATCGACCTTGCCATAGAAAGGGGAGAAATAGTCACACTCACAGGACAAAATGGATCAGGTAAAACAACTCTGTTGGAGACAATAGCAGGGTTGCACTCGCTAAAAAAAGGCCGAGTAAAGGCTACTTATACAAACGGTAATGACATAATAATCAGAGATCTGAAAGGGAGAAGAACACCTGCACCCGGCGTTTCATTGGCGCTACAATCTGTTGGTGCCTGCCTAGATGAGTCGGTCATCGAGCGTCTAAGAACAGCATCATCCGTCGCCGGAATCAAAATCGATGATGAGGCGCTGGAAACGGAGATGGAAAAATGGTCCGTTCTCCACAGGGCGAATGACAGATTAGCCATCCTCTCAAATGGTTTGAGAAAAAGAGTTTCAGTGTTATCAGCCCTTTTACCGGCCATGTTTTCGAACCATCAAAGACTCATCCTTCTCGATGAGCCGGGTGATGGGATGGATGATGAATCAAAGAATATCCTCAAATCTTCAATCATGATGATGAAAGACTCTGGGCACTCAATAGTTATCGTCACCCACGATACCTCAATGGTAGAGTTATCCGACAGGACAGTCGCACTCAGCAATGGAAAAATCACCACCTCAATTCAGAAATCTAGGAAACCCTCTCACGTGCCGTTACTAGATTCGTACGACGATAATTCCGGAATCAAAGAATTTTGCAGATGGATCGTCGCAATTGAAAGAAGAAATCCAGTCGACACCATACAGAGACTCGTACCCGCTCTTCTCGCATTGTTCCTGATAAGATCTGTAGGGTTAGAGGACATAACTAACCAAAACACATATTCCCTTGCTTTCTATTTGCTTATCCCAGCGCTAGTGTCTGTTATGGCTCGCCCTGCACTCATTGACAGACTATCTGAAGAGCGATCAGGAGATTGGTGGCGTGCCCACCTCGGGAGATCAGTGCGACCATATGCTACAATACTAGGAGGCCCGTGGCTATTGCCGCTTCCACTTGTCTATCTATCATTTGCTGTGATTTCGTTCAATGCCACCCAGATTGATCAAAGTGCGCAGTATTGGCTCTGGTTGCCTGCACTCGCTTTGATCGATATAGGAATCGCAGCCACTGCCATTCAGATGCTTGTATCAGGCCTGGAGCGCAGTGGAGCAGTCGCTGTTTCTTTAATGATGATTATTTTGATCTGGCCATTTATGATGACTCTCGAAGCCACTGCGTTGTTGTTGGAAGAAGGATTTCAATACAATTTGGGTTTTGATACACCGCTGGGGCTCATAATCCTCTCCAGTTTGATATCAGCGGGAGTCTGGCTATCGGCAGTGGTAATTCCAGATCAATGAATCAATGCATTCATTCATTCATGATGATTCAGCCGGTGGTGCATGGGCCGATCCGCCGGGCTGGGTGAAAATCGTTATCCCAATTTGGCTAATTACCTTGTCCTTGTAGGTGGAATTGGGGTTGCAATAACCGTTTTTCTAGGAACCTTCTGGGCTCCAGATGTTAATCCAAGCCAATGGAGAGCTCCAGAGGCCTACAGGATAATATTCTTGCACGTCCCATTCGCTTGGACATCATTCCTTGCTTTCACTGTTCTTTTCATAGGCTCGCTAGGCTGGTACATAACCCATTCAGACAAATCATGGAGGTTGGTCCAAACAGGCTCAGATCTAGGTTTATTATTCGGAATCGGAGTAATTACCTCTGGTCCAATCTGGGGTATGGCTGAGTGGGGAGTCCCATGGGATTGGGCTGATTTAAGGTTGAATACATTCGGCCTTCTCACAGCAATAGCCCTGTTTATAGTGATGGCCAGAAGGTCTCAACCAGATCATGATTCATCCAGAGACACAATAGCATCGGCAGGATTGTTCGGTTTCATGTTGGTTCCAATTACCATAATTGCGACCACAATTTATCAAAAAAGGCACCCAGGAATCGTTGTTCTGGAGACAGAGGATACCGGCCTCGATCCTCAGATCAGGGCCGTCATGCTTCTTGGGTTCGCATCCTTGACCCTTCTCTTCATTGGCTTTTCAATAATTTCAAACCACCTCTACTCATTGGAGGCGTCCGCCGAGGACATTCTAAAAGACATGGATGAGAGGCCGGGGGGCGAGTGAATGTCAGGATTCTATCATCTATTGCTTGCAGATTCCATACTCATTGGCATACTTGTCATTTATGGCCGATGGGTCCTGCTGAGGCATCGATCCCTTGAGGATTTTAGGACCAGCATTATTCAAATCCAACCCCTGCCACCAGATGAAGGCGAGGCATAATGACTGACGAATTCTGTATTGTCTGCGGCTCACCACCGCCAATATACGAAGGTCGTTTGTGCGAGGATTGTTTGAGGAAGAGAACGCATTTGTCAAAGATCTCTGACCGTATTCAACAAAACAGATGCTCAAAGTGTAACCTGCATCAAATAGGCGTTGGTTGGGCTAATGATGATGACCTCGCTATTGCAGAGAGAAGAATAAGGGAGAATTTGGTAATCCTCGCGGACGCCTCCGATGTAGATCTACAATTATCTGTTGAAACAATCGATGAAAGATCCTCACGAATAAACATAGATGTCCGTGCCTCAGTGTTTGGATTAGAATTTAGTGACAGCCACATGACTCTTTTGCAAACAAGCGATGTAGTTTGTCAGACCTGTTCACGAAAGGACGGAGCCTATTTCGAAGCGGAGTTCCAAATCAGGTCCACTGGCAGGAAACTTAGCGCTGACGAATTGTCAGAGGTCAGGGCGACACTTGATGAAATGCTCGGAGATTCCTCATCAGATCCCATGTTTTTTGTGACTAAGGAAGGTCCTGTGCAGGGTGGCTGGGATCTCCAATTGGGATCCAAGTCAATGGCAAGAATATGGTCTAGAAAATTAATTCAGAGGTTCGGAGGATCTGCAAAAGAAACCTCCACTGTGATAGGTGTAAAAGACGGATCGGAAGTCACCAGACTAACTATCTCTTATCGAAAACCAGCATTCTCCATAGGCGATGTTATGAGACTAAAAAAATCTGTCTGGATAGTCGTGGGTTGGCAGAAGGACGGACCCATTCTCGGCTCTCTGAAAAATAATCAACGCGTAGGAAAAACATGGCGGGACATGGAAAAGTCCTCCGTTATTTGTTCAAATGATGATCAATTGGAGGTTCAAATTTTGAATAAAGACGAATCAGCAGCAGATGTGATGATCCCGGTCGATTGGAATATTGCCACAGTGGCCTTGCCATTTGATTACGAAGGTGAGAGTACCTTACGGATAGGCATGGTTGAGGATTCATGGGTTGCGCTCCCATACTCGTCCAAAGGTGGGGGCCCAACATGACGGATCAAATTGCAATGCTCAAAGAATTCGACAAACAGGACATGGCGAGCTGGACTAGGAAGTTTATCGACGACCTTGAGACAGCCTTTCAGCACGATCTTGGAATCCTGGATGATGACGACTGGCATGGCATTCTATGCATAGGCATGGGCGGTTCTGGTGCCGGAGGAGAACTATTGAGCACACTGGCAGACAATTATGCGGGCTTGCCAATCGTAAACTGGAGGGATTATGGTTTACCGTCTTGGTGGGGCCCAGAGTGGTTGGTAATAGCGACTTCATACTCTGGAAACACAGAAGAGACTCTAGATGGGGTCACCTTGGCTCTAGAAAAAGGGGGAACTGTGATTGGAATTTCTTCTGGGGGGAGGTTGGAATCATTGCTCGACAGTAACGAAGAGGGCCATCACATTAACGTCCCAGCTGGGCAGATGCCGCGTTCAGCTTTCGGCCATCTTTTTGGTACGCAACTATCATTGATGTGGACTCTAGGAATATTTCCTGCCCCCACAGACGAGGATCTCGGTTTAATGATCAACAGACTCAGGGATGCAACTCGGTTATGGGACCCTCAGCAAGGATCCACGCTCGCACTAAAGGCCGCTGAGTTGTTGTCGGGCTCTGACATTGGGGTTGTTTCCTCAAGCAATCTAGGCTGCGTCTCTCAAAGATTCGTAAACCAATTGAATGAGAACTCGAATGTTTTCGGAAGATCCTCTGTCATGCCTGAAATGAGTCACAATGAAATCATACCCTGGACAGATGAGCATCCGGGAAGAAGGACATTAGTGTTAATAAAATCCGATTTAGCCGAGTTGGGAAATAAAAAAAGGATTGAGTGGTTTGAAGAAAAATCCATTTTCACACATAAACTCGTCATCGAAGCTGTCGGATCCTCTCTTGTCGAACATCTACTTTATGTGGCCCACGTGTCAGACTGGATAAGCATAATGTTGGCAGTCTCAAATGGAGTCGACCCGTCTGACATGGATGCTATACCGGAGTTGAAGGAATTCTTGAAGGAAGGTCAATAGATCGGCCCAAGGACTATTCTGGGGTCTGGATATTCCAATAGAGCAATGTCCCTGTCTGCTGGATTCACGACTCCGGGCATGTCGTGGGTACCCGGGTCTGACCATGACAATTGGAAGTGCAGGTGTGGCTCCCAACCGCCATTCTCATGTTTATTCCCAATTCTACAGATAACCTCTCCTTTCGAAATGTGTTGTCCAACTTCCTTGTCCTCGATTGAAATTTTGTCCAAGTGGCCGTAAAGAGCCCACAAATTCCTATTTTCGATAACGTGTTTTGTCACGATCACATTCCCATAGTCTCCTTCCGATGGATTGTATCCATAATATGCGATCTCACCATCTTCAAATGCCATACAGGGTGTGCCTACTGGGCCTCCGATATCTATTCCGATGTGAAGAAATCTAGAATTTTCGAATAATTCGGATGAGTACATCCCAGGCCGCAACTCATCATACCTTCCGATATCAAAATCAAAATCCGAGGGACCATACACTCCTTTTGTAAAGTCACGCACCTGATACACATCAGGCAGGTGGACAACCGCATGAAACTGCTTGGCCGACCAGTCAGGAATATTCATCTCCAAATCAACTCTTCTTCACGTCGTCACGCGCTTTGCTTTCAATTTCCCTAATTTCGGGAAGCTTTCTTGATGAGCCGTCAGCAACTCTCAGAGCTTCCAGCCTTCTTCCAGATGGGATGACGTTACCGTATGAACCAACGGCACGATTGTAGGCATTCAAAGCGGTCGTCAGACCATTACCAACTTTGGATAGGTCATCACCGAACTTTGCGGCGCGATCATAGAATTCTTTGGCGCTATCGAGGATCTCTCTTGAGTTTTCAACAGCAGAATGCTGCTGCCAGTATATCCCCACAGTTCTGAGCAAACCAATCAATGTAACTGGCGTTGCAATTAAGATATGCTTTCGGAAAGCATATTCTTGCAAGGATGGGTTTACCTCGAAAGCTGAAGAGAGGATTGGTTCTGCAGGAATGAACATCACTGTGAAATCAGCACCCTTGACGAAACTGGAGTAATTCCTAGAGGCCAGTTCGTCTATGTGTGATTTCACCGCCTTTGAATGTTCCATCATGTGATTTGATTTTATTTTAATATCCTCTGATTCGAGTGCGTCCCAGTAGGAGGCCAATGGAACCTTTGCATCTACTGGAATTCGACCACCGCCTGGAATTTTGGCAATCATATCCACCCTTGAGCCCCCCTTTCCAGAGACGAGCGTGTCTTCGACATTGAAATCGCAGTGTTCTAACATGCCAGCTGACTCAGCAATATTCTTTAGTGATATTTCCCCCCATCTTCCCCTTGCTTTGACGGAGCCTCTGAGAGCGGTGGACAACTGTATATTTGTGTCCCTTAGTCCAGTTGTTTCCTTCTGTAGAATCTCTATTGTTCGTTTAAGGCCCTGATAAGCCCCTTCTCGACTAATCTCCATATCGCTGGTGGCCTTCTCGAGATTCTTCAGCTCCTCACGTATTGGGGCAATGAGATCCTCCACTGCTTTTGTGCGTGCTTCCATGTCCCTTTCCGCGGAAGTTTGGACTTTGCCAAGTCTTTCAGCAGCGACCCTGAGGAAATCCTCTGAATTCTTCCTTCCAATCTCAACTGCCAAATTCTGGATTTCCGCCTTTAATTTTGACTCTGAGATGCCTTGAGCACGAATCCTCTCCTCAGTCCTGATCCTTTCAACACTCATTTTTCGGGTTCCTAGCAACCACCCTATCGAACCCCCGGTGACCAGCCCTATCAAAACAAGTGCAACAGAGGTGGGGTCCACACCTTTACCTACACTAACGTAGGTAAATAAAGAAGCACAATGATGTCTGGTTCAGTAAGGTATGAATTACTGTAAGTTCTGTCGAACCACATGAAGGCCAAGCATCTGGCTATGAGGATATCCAAGCTCAAAAAAATTTATTCCCCCCGAATCGAATTGGAACAATATACAACACCAGGCGATTTGGTCGCCAAGTGGGTTATCATGGCCTCTAATTCTGGTGATTTGGACTCAGAATCAATTGTCCTAGATTTGGGTTGTGGTAATGGCGCATTAGGTCTTGGGGCCTTAATTTACGGAGCAAAAAAGGCAATCATGGTAGATAAAGACCCTGACTCATTACTTATCATGGAACAGAATAGCAGAGTACTGAAGGTCCAAGATAGAGTTACAACAATACAGGCTGATGTATCCCACGTTGGTAAAATCGGACCCGACTTAGTATTTTGCAATCCTCCGTGGGGAACACAGTTGAGAGGTGCCGATCGACCTTTTTTGGAGAAAATTAAGGAATTGAATTCCGTTTCGTACATCCTTCATTCAAGCAGCTCCAATCACATAGAGAAAATATTCCAGTCATGGAATTGGAGCGTCGTTGAGTTATTCTCTCATGAGTTCCCACTGGGATCATCTTACTCCCATCATAAGAAAATGAGGGGGTCTACGAGTTCAACACTTTGGAGACTGACACCACCGGACATCACAGGGCCGGACCGTTCATAGCGGGACGTCCAATGGCGCGGTTATGGTAGCCAAGCCGGAGATCGTTACTCCCGGGGTACTTACCCACATAGATCCTCAATCAAAACTGGGACATGGGCTCGCACTCTCAGACAACGGGGTCATTGCAGTTGCATCTGGTTTTTTATCCCAAGAAGAGGGCATTTGGCATGTTGTCAATAACAATTCAACCGTCAACTCGTTAGAGGTTGGAGATGAAATAATCGGGGAAGTTCACGGTTTACAGCCAAAAGTCGCTATAATCCGAATATTAAGCGTCCAAAAGGAAGGTAGTGAAGAAAAGTCGTTGCCCGCAGAACAGATGTTCGCAGACATAACTGTGACAGAATTATGCGATCGATTCATGCCCTCAGCAGGGGACGCGATGCGAAAAAGGGACATCATAAGGGCCATGATCCTTACAACAGAACCGATAGCCCGTGCAACAACAAAGTCTCACAAATCTTTGGGCGTGTTGCATGCAATCTGCACAACTTGCGGTTACACACTTCAAGCAAGCGATAAGACAGTAGATTTCAATGTGGAATGCCCAAGGTGTGACTACAGGGGGTATCGGGTCCTTTCTTCAGACTTTAACAATCTCAACGGATTGGACATTGTAAAAATAAATCGCGAGGGAACACGATGGTCCGCTGAAGCCGAGAACATGCTTGGGCACGATGGGGCTAGACCATACCTCTCACCTGTTGCCGACCACCGGAGGGGTTGGATTCATTCAGCGCCAAAGAGTGGTATCAATTCTAGGTCCAATCGAGGGCAGAATCGTCCTAGAAGAGAGATGCATGACGCGAAATGCACGCTCTGTGGAGATAACACCAAGGTGCCATTCGAGCCTACAATGGGGAAGCCGATAAGGTGCAGAGATTGTTTAGACAAGGTAAAACAAGGTGTCGCAGATAAAGAAATGCTGGCCAAAGAACGTAATCTCTTGATCAAACAAAAGAAAGAATATGAGAAAAACGCTCCATTGCGCTTGTTTGTAGGGAGATTACCTCGGGATGCTCTGGAAGAGGATCTGAGAAATCTTTTCGGCAAACATGGAAATGTTGTAGACTTTCACATGCCTGTAGATAGGGAAACCGGCAATCCTCGGGGTTTTGCATTCGTTACCATGTCGCCCAAATCTTCTGGTGAAGTTGCAATAGAGAAATTGAATGGGTCAGAATTTGGTGGCCGGAAAATAGTCGTCGAGGCAAGCCAGAAAGATGAGAGAAAAAGAAACTCAAGGCGAAGATAAACCACAATCGAAAATCTGTGCAGAGGGATGATGTGTGAGGCAACTCCTGATTGTTCTCGAATCGCCGTCAGTTGACCGGATCCCATTGGACATTCAAGGAACCGTTGGGGTCAACACGCAAAACCGGCTTCCATTTTCCACCATCGGTGTCAGCAGGAATCGACCTTCTAATTGTCCCAATGACTTCAGGATGCAGTAAAACGGACAGGGACGATCCATCCGAGGAGTATACGCCCTCGCCAATATTAATCGGTATCCACGATGGGGGCGCTTTCTGGGGGGGAGCCATTCCTTTCTCGGGGTAGGACTTAGCTTCCTCGGCTTCCGGGGTTTCTAATTCCTCATCCCCCTCGACCTCATCTGGGCCGCCGTCTTCTCCGCCCCCTTCACTTTTCTTTCCAGGGTCGTCGACATCACCCTCGTCAGAGTCTTCTTGTTCAGTTTTGATTTTACTGACCCCTATGCGCTCAACCACTGACTCTGATCCTTCCTTGGCAGTCCCAATACCCATACCTCCTCTGGAGGCATAGAGAACACCTTGTCCGATTAAGGACAATGCGGCTGCGAACAACATCACAGGGAACCATAGACCGGCATCGGGAGGAACTGCGATTAAGAATCCAATTGGTATTCCAACCAGGCCAAATCCACGCCTCCATGGCTGGTCCATCGAGAATCCGATCAAAGAGTGGTGGCCCGAGACTCCTAGGACGACTAATGGGAATACCATGTGCGACCCATCAATGGAGTATAGGAAGCCAACCAAGAAGACCCAAAGACTAGCAAATTTACTGATCTCCTCGCCATGATCTCTCATAGAAATTTTACCGAATTCCTTCGGCCCCTTCCATGCCAAGTATACCAGAACTAGGCACTGTACCATCGGGATGAAGAATAATTTACTGATTTCAGGGTCGGTCCAATCTAGGTCAATAGCTGCCATGATGGGCCAAGAGATAGTTTGGAACATCAGCCCGACATACAACAACAATTTTTTTCCAGACACAACTCCGTCAAGCGTCATTATCAGGGAGGAGACTATCCAGGTCAAGAATCCAATCTCAGCAGACAATACGAGCAATCCGTACAGCCAACCTCTGCTTGAAAGTCCAATTATTTCGACCTCGTTGAACCTGTATGATATTAGATCGGTGGAGAAGAAATTACCCTGTCCCTTGTCCTCCTGTTCGTAATCGTGGTATTTGGTCAACACGCCTGTCTTGAGGATAACGATTTGCATGCCAGCGATGATAGCTCCTAGGAGACAACTCCATGCGACTATATCATCAGTACCCATACGACTTATCCATTCTTCTTGTTCCAACCAATCTAGCAGATTGTAGAAACCCCAAACAAACGCAAGTGGAGCGACGTAGAACCACTGGATAATACCGTTCTTCCAAGCATAACCGGTGAAAATTACGACGATGAAAATCCAAGCAACTCGGAAATCTGGTATCAGGTATGAGAACGCTAATGCCCCCGCTATTCCAACCGTGAGCATTTCCTCTTTCCCCCATCTGGATTCACCCAGTGGGCGATCCTCAGTTCGAATTGCGTAAAATGAGAACAGCAACTGAGCCAACATGAAGAGGCATATCCATCTCGGGCCAAGACTCGTGTCTCCTCCGAGATACGGTATATTTTCCAGAGCTAGAACAATGTTCATTGAGGGTATTTCCGGGGCTGTCAGGAGTCCAGCGTACACTATACCAGCAATCGGCAAAGCAAACATGACACCCGTGTTGACATGGGTGGTAGCTCGGTATGCAACTATAATGAACACTGGGAACGCCAGTAACCCTCCCGAGACATCTGTACTCCCAATCAACAGGAGTGTGAATAACGTACCAACTCCTATCCTTCGGGCCTCATCAGAGACATCATCAATCTTCTTCAAGAGTCTATCTACAATAACCAGGGGTGCTAAAATTGCCACATCTCTGATCATCCTCTCGATTATGACTTCGTAGTAGTAATCCTCTTGGTTGAAAATCCCCGTAGACGGAATCGCGAAGGTGGCAACGATGGCAGCACCAACCAATCTACGCGTCGGGCTCACCTCGCCGAATCCACCGCATTCCATCACCAGAATGCCGCCTGCAAGGATGATGTGCAGTATGGTAAATCTGTACAGATTTATGTCATCTACGGTGATATCGGTTTCCAGACAAAGCATTGAAACCAGTATCAAAACAACCGATCCAAGGACGACCGGAGATAGGAGTATGGATGCTTCATCAGGGTTTCTGAATCTAGCATCTCCGTAAATGACCGCTCCGACCACCAGCGGAAGAAGGTGGAAATCTCCAAACTCGAGAGGTATCATCGCCCTGTCTCGAACCGATATAAGGGACACGGCTGAGAGAAGCGCAAGTATGCAGCCCCACTTCCAAACGGACTCTTGACTTTCATGCACATCAACGTCGACCCTCCTAATTTGTAGGATTCCGATAGACAACAATAGTGCAGCATAGACCCATCCTGTTTGATCAGCGAGTGGGACTAATGCCCCGGCCAGAATTGCAACTGATGATGCACTCATTGATACAAATCTTCCACGTGACTCGCTCCATAGCCCCAGAGCCACTAGTACAGGTAGCAGTATCAATCCTAATACAAAGGCGTTTGAGAAAGAATATTCACCGATTTCAATGAATATCCCGCCATTTTGATTTGCTATGATCGCTGAAATCGTCCAAGCAGTGATCATCGCGTAGTAGGTTGAGCGCACGACCCAGTCTCTTGCATGGTCTCGGGTCTCAAGATAGACGAAGGCTGCAATGCCAACAGCCCAGGCCATTAACGCCCCCTCAGATTCCAGAAGGGCTAGAGCCAAAGCAAGTCCAATGGGCATTGCAGGAGTTCTTTGCATTGTGGTCGGGGCGAACCACCCGATTAGAAGTGCAGCCCATAGCCAGAATGCCAATCCAAATGGGTGGTTGGATACCTCAAAACTACCAATTTGGAAACCCGTATCATTTGAAGCAGCTACAAATTGCATTACAAGAATCCCAAATATGACAAAACCCGAGCTTTGCTCCATCATTTCCCTTTTCAGGCCCCTATCGGTAGCTGTCATTCCAACGAGTACTACCATTAGCACCATCCATCCTCCGGATTCGACAGAATTGATTGCCGCTACCAGAGCGGGGACTACCATACTTGCTCCGGCTGATATCAGGTACAGAATTGACCTATCAAGTCTCAGAGCATGAATCATTGCCGCCCCTAAAAGCAGAACGTGGGAGACGGTATTCCAGCTGTCGAACACTCCGCCAGCGTAATCTACCCATATTGTAATTGCAGACAGAGATAGTGAAATTGGGGCCAGTATTACCACCGTTCTCGGAAGAGTACCGAGCCCATGCCTCTGTATCATATTGGTCGATATCTCCATCACCAGCAACAACGAAACTGCCTGAATGATCGCCAATTCTTCAGTCGGAGCCCATTGATTATCAATAATTTGTCCATCATAGAATCCTGCTTCGTTGAGGGCATAGGCCAAGTATCTTGTCAACCAGATTGAGGATAGAGATCCACAAAGGACGGCAATTCCACCGACATAATCTTCGATCATGTTTTGTTCCCTGACGCTTCCTTCCTGCATCCTCTTCCACTCGTGAAAACCAATGCATGAAAGTGCGATCATACCAAGCATCCCCCCAAGAATCAAATACGAGTCGTTACTTTCCGCAGTCAATTCAAATGTAACAAAATAAATGGCGTAGGCCAGCACTGCTGCACCTAATCCAATTGAGGCATAGAATCCTACTTTTGCTTCATCAAATCCACCCGATGATATCGTAGCACTATCAGGAACATGGTCTTCCATGCATCTAGATTATACCTTACAGGTATAGAGATTGAGGCGTCATTGGTTGTCTTTGTCCAAAATACAGACATTTAGTGGTTCAGAGAAGAAATCCAGACTCCAACGCCCTCCTTCCCTACCTATTCCGCTGTCTCCAACTCCTCCGAAAGGTGTTCTCAGATCTCTGTGTAACCAAGTGTTGACCCACATTATTCCTGTTCGGATTCTCTCTGCCACTCTTCGCCCCTTTTCCAGATCCTCGGTCCACACACTGCCTGCCAGACCATAATTCGTGTTGTTTGCGATCTCTATGGCTTGTTCCTCGTCATCGAATGGATGTATGGTCACGATCGGACCGAATATCTCCTCTGTCGAGCATCTGGAGTCCACGGAGAGCCCTGAAATAACAGTTGGATTCATCCAATAACCGTCTGAAAACCGTCTTTCCAGTTGCGGATACATATTTTTGTGACCGCCTGTGAGGAATTCTCCACCCTCTTCAGCTGCAATATCTACGTATCTCATGACTTTCATTAGGTGATCCTTTGAAATTAGCGCCCCCAACTCAGTTTCTTCGTGACCTGGATCTCCTATCTTCAACTGTTTGACCGATTGGACCAACCGATTCGTAAAATCATTGTAAATTTCTCTTTCAACAAGTATCCTAGATCCACACAAACAAACTTGCCCTTGATTTAAAAACGCCGATCTGGTTACACCACTGACCGTTGCTTCCAACGAACAGTCAGCAAAAACTATGCTTGAATTCTTACCTCCTAGCTCCAAACTCAATTTCTTGAAATGGGGAGCAGCTACAGAGGCTACCTTTGCACCAGTGGCCGTTCCACCAGTGAATGACACTAGGTTGACATCGCGGTGAGCAACCAAATCATGGCCCGCACCCTCGCCATTTCCGTGAATTAGGTTCACGACCCCTGGCGGAAGGCCGACCGAATTGATGGTCTCCATCAACAAGTTAGCAGTCATCGGAGTAAGCTCACTTGGTTTGCAAACAACTGTGTTTCCCATACCAATCGCAGGTGCAACTTTCCAAGACAGAAGGTAGAGCGGTAGGTTCCAGGGCGTTATGAGTGCACCAACTCCTACGGGATTGTATGACACGAAATTTTTTGCATCACTCATTTCGAAGGTTTCACTCCTCCTTTCCCTTATCATCTGTGCGAAAAACCTGAAATTCATCACCGATCTATTTGCATCAACCTGCCGTGCTAACGTTATTGGCTTCCCAGTGTCTCGGCTTTCTGTTGTCGCTATTTTATCATAATTTGACTCCAGTGCGTCCCCGATCTTGTCTAACCAATCAGCCCTTTCAGATGATTCTAGGCCCGCCCACATTGGAAACGCACTCCTCGCAGATGACACTGCGAGGTCTACATCACCTCGAGATGAGTTGGGGACCCGAGCAAACTTACAGCCTGTCGAGGGCTCAAGAATGTCTATCCAATCATTACTCAGAGAGGGTTTGAATTCCCCTCCAATAAAATTCTGCAAATCCATCAAGAACCACTCTCCCCTTCATTTGCGAAAGGGTCTGATCTTGTCATTGCATCAGAGTAATTCCTCCAATCAAGGGAAAATCTGTCTCTGTCAGGGTCCCACTCGTCCCAAGTGACAATTGACTCCAGTGCTTCGGAATATAGTGGTGGGACTATTCCTGGTACGATGAAAGCCTTCTGACGGTGCAGTGGGTAGGGATTCCTAAGGTGAATTCCTAGAACGCCCAGCACTGCTCTTGATATGTACCATGTAGCTTGACTATTCCACCCGTGCGCGATTTTGATTACTATCCCAAGTCCTTTCGGCCAGTCTTTGTGGACAACAGACAGCCCAAGAAGGCCATCTGCTCCTTCTTTTGCTAGGATGGAACCATCGCCAGCCTTGAGGCACGTCGAGTCCAATCTGTTGAATCCCCCGACTAAATCCGGATTTCTGTTCATAGCCTCCCATATCCAGTCCTCGTCCCTTCTGTTGGCCAGATTTGCGAACATCACGGCAAGCTCGTTCACTGTATTTGAGACGGTAGGCATACCACACCCGTCCTTGGCGACCCTGTCTGGGTTCCACGATGGATCTTCCATGTAATCCCTCAACACATCGACGTAAAGTGGGAACCAGGCAGAGTTGGGAAGGGTGTAACCTGCTCTTTTGATGCCCATTAATCGCATTCCCTTCAGTACTGCAGCATGTTCACCAGAGCAAGTGTGAAACCACCTTCGAGGCCGCCTGACTTGTCTGCCAAATTGCACAAGAGGAACATCGAGGGGGCATTGCATCAACCCCCATTCTGATTCATTGAGTATTGACTGCGCAGCAGAAACGTGTTCAGTGTCACCGTTGTGGGACGAGCATGATATAGACTTCTGACTCCAATCAAGTTCTTTGTCAAGAACCTCTGCGAAAACCTTCATCATGAATGGCTTCATCATTGATCGTCCATATATCAGGACGTTCCCTCCAAAGGAATGTATTATTTCACCGCCGTGGGCCCATGCCACTGCACCATGAATTGTGTTTTCTGAGACATCCATGCGTCTGAAATCAACAAGTGGCTCCCATTCAACATCACGACCTGTAGCAATATTCTCGAATTTTTCACCGAGAGGTGTCGTCGGATAGACATTCGACCCTGGCCTTCCGCTTGAAACAGAAGAAGGGCGATTGTTTGGGTCTTTTCCCATCTAGACACCTCCGTTGACTCTGGGTACTACCTTGGTCATGAATGACTCCATGTCTCGTTTAACCCTCTCATTATCGTGGTTAAAGAAATCAAACCAGCACATAATCCTGTCATCAGGATGAAATCTCTCGCTCAGTTGATTAGCAACGTCTTGGACATTTCCAATGACCGCATTGTCAACCGCCCTCTCCACCTTGCTGGGATCGATTGTACCTTCCAAGGCTGACCAATAGGTTTTGATTGAGGAGCGGGACTCCTCTAATGCCGCATAACTTTTTTCAGACTCTGAGAGGCCAGGCTCGTCATTGAGGAAAACCATCACCGTTCGAGGCATCATAGACCTCTCCCACGGGCCTCCGTCCTCATGGTAATTTGCCTTCATCCTTGCATGGGTCTCTTCGATGACTTCGGGGGGTGTGATACTGAGATTGAACACTTGAACCGGACGCCATTTGTTTACCTCTATCTGCAGTGTCTTATCATGGCTGCCGAGAACCAAGTTGAGAAGATCTCTGTTCCATTCCATAGGTACTGTTGCGATCGACTCAAACTCATACCGTCTTGGAATGAGTATGTTATCGGGAGGTTCATCCAGCTTCAATTCTTCAATCGCCGTGTTTTGAACCAAAGCCCATTCTCTATCCGATCTGAAGTCGTCACGTCTCAGGAATGTCTCTTTGATCATGCTTGAATCGATCACCTCACCTGATATTAACCGGAGAAAAATCTCACTGGCTTCAGAAAATATCTTGCCTCTGAGCACCTTCCAAGACACCTCCTCTAGCCTGTTTCTCGGTGAAATACCGTAAGGCCTAGCCATGAACTCGAACCTACCTGCAGAAAATCCGATGTGGATGCGCCGCGATTCCGATGGATCCATGCCGTGAAGTGTGATCAGGGACCCCACCCTTTCAGCTTGAGCGATGGGGCCGCCAGAGGCCAATATCGACATAACTGCACTTCCGACCTCCATCTTTTTTGTGCGAGATAAGACCACTCCTGCGGTTTGGAAGAAATCAGTACACAGACCGACCTCTCCTGGGTAGTGGGGAACAACTGGACTGGAATTCTTCTTTTGTACTTCTGTGGAAAGATGGGCTTGGGCGATCCAACCAACTCCAAATCCTAACTCATCAGCCTTGATAGCTTGATCTAGAAAATTTGAATACATCTCCAATTCCGTGGGTTTGTACCCTCTGGAGTCGGGTGTTTGTGAGATGGAAAAGAAAATATCGAATTCCATCGGTGTGACCTCATATCGACCGCATTCTTCCACCATCAACTGCTAGGCTGACTCCTCGGATCGCTCCGCTAGATGGCAAGCAAAGCCAAACCACCGCAGATGCAGTTTCCAGTGGGTCCACCAATCTCTTGATTGGTGCTTGTCCCATCCAGTCAGAGTATACTTCCTCTACTGTTAGTCCAGTTCTGTCGCTTTTGGATTTCGAAAGTGAAACTAGCCGGCCTGTATCTGTGTACCCGGGTAGAATGTTGTTGATTGTGACATAAGGCGGGAGTTCATTGGAAAGAGACTTACTCCATGAGGCCATGGCCCCACGCAAAGTATTGGAAAGGCCAATGCCGTCCACAGGTTCTTTCACTGAAGTGGATATTATGTTTACAATACGCCCAAAATTTGATTTTTCCATATTAGGTAAGAGACCCTTGACAAACAAATGAGATGCGTACAAATGCCTTCTCAATGGACCTTCAAAATCTCCTATTTCATTCTCTATGAGGGGGGATCCTGGTGGCCCGCCAGAATTGTTGATCAGTATTTCCACCCCGGTCGAACTAAGCTTTGAAATTGTTCTTTCGACCTGTTCTGTGTCCTCAAGGTCAAGGGGCAACGCCTGATGTCCATGGCCGTGCAGGTTGTTGATCAGGTCGTCCAGCTTTCCTTCACTCCTAGCACATGCTATGACTTGGGCACCTGCTCTTGCCAGAAAGAGGGACGTCGCCCTTCCTATTCCCTCTGATGCACCGCATACAAGTGCGATCTTTCCTGACAGCACCCCCTCGGAGAAGGGGAAGTCTTTGCCGAGGAGATCGCCGACCATAACAATCCCTTCAGTCGATGTAGTGTAAATATGTCTGATCATCCAACTTTTTGTAAACCAGTTTAAGGATGTCTTCTGGAGCGTTTCTGAAGGTCGGATAGTCACTATCGCCCTGAGGGGTTCGTAAATCATGCCATCCGCCATTTCTGTATGCTTGCAAAGCCTCCTCCATCAAAACCGCAGAAAGAACGAGTGTCTCGTAACACAAGTCTTCGTAGGTCATGCCCCTCTTTACTGAAAACTCCCTTTTCATCAATATATCACCAGTGTCAATTCCGTTGTCACAAAAGTGTGTGGTCGAGCCAATTGGAATGTCGTGATATACAGACCAAGCAGGCGAAGCCGAGCCTCGGCAATCGGGAAGTAGGCCTGGATGAGAATTTAGGACACCATCTTTGGGGTGATCTAAAATTTCACCTCTTATGATTCTGGTGCCGCCAAAGATAATCAAGTCAAGTTGTGTATCCTTCAACAGGGGCATCACTGATTTACTATCGTGTCTCTGGACCTCGAAATGAGGAATTTCATGTCCACTGGATATCAAAGATTGCAATTGACTTTCCATGGTCGGCGCTACTGTCCTCCCATCGATCCTTTTCAGAAACTTCTCCCTCTCCTCATCAGCAACATCTGAGTCTTCGGATATGACGATCAGTGGGATAAATCCTGAGGATGTTATCCGTTCAAACATCTCTCTTCCGTATGGGTGCTCTTTCAGTAGGAGAAAGGCAAATCTTGGCAGCGAACCGGGTGGCATGTACCCTGATCCAGGCGGTATTTGATACCCATCATTTTCGGTCGATTAGGGCCATTGACGATACAATAACTCCAGATCTGCAAAGGAATTACGAACCCTGTAAAATCAACAAATCTAATCAGACAAATGTCCTCGGCGGAAATCTTACACTACACAGCGATTTTTATCCATTATGTCTGGGGTCCCTCCACAGTAGTTTTTTCTGAATGCATATTGTGAAAAACTATTCTAAACCTCGTCATGGAGTCGACATGATCAATCAGAGGCGCTACGACATCGATTGGCTTAGGATAATCCTTTTTGGATTGCTTATTCCATTTCACGTCGCAATAGGGGTTTATTGGTCTACATATGGCGGAGAAATCAATCCCAATCTTGGTGAAATAACCGAAACGGATAGACTAGAGATTGCCGAGGAGGGCAACGATTACACCGCAGAATCTGTATCTCCAATAAGCATGTTCCTCCATTGGATGCACCAATGGCGATTAGCTGCACTGTTTATGATATCGGGGATGGGTACTGCGTTTGCGTATAGGAAGAGAATCTGGAAGGATTTTCTGAAAGAAAGAACAAAGCGACTCATAGTTCCGATGTTCTTTGGCGCTTGGACGATGGGTTTCGCGTCTCAGGTGATCACCGGAGAAATATCACTTGATGCGGAGAGTCTGATTTCTTCATTTCTACTGGGCATATTATGGCGGTCACTGATATTCTGGATTCCGATTTTCGGGAAACTATTGGCTCTCGGTCATCTGTGGTTCCTGTGGAATCTCTTTTTTTACTCGGTCTTAATGATCCCCATTTTCAATGCTGTCAGGAACAACCCAGAGGGCTTTTGGTCACGATCCATTAAGCGGGTATTTTCCATGAGATGGAATATTGGCCCTTTATTTTTGATGCCATTTATGTTGTCACTAACAGAGATCCTGTTCAAACCCTGGTTCCCCGGGTTCATAGGAGTCGCTTACGAGTGGTTTTGGTTTTTGATATTCTTCGCGATTGGTTTTTCATGCATCGTGGCAAAGAACCAATGGTATTCATTCTTGAATGAAAGTAGGGCTATCATTACGATCTTTGCATTATTATCCACGATTGCCTTCATTTGGATAAGATTGGAACAACACTCATCCGGCATTCCGTATGTTGAAGGGGGCTGGATACTCGGTGAACCGTTTGTTTTCCACAATGGGATGACATTGATTGCATGCCTGATACACAGTTTCCATGCCATGTACTGGTGCCTCGTCGTATTCGCATGGGGCGCACATTTGCTAAATCACCCCAGTAATGGTTTGGCGTATTTGAATCAGGGAGTTTATCCTTTTTACATCGCACACATGCCCTTGGTTTTCCTCGGACTCCGTCTGTCTGGGGAACTGGGGCTGCGAGACCTTTCTGCAGTTTTGTTCGCTTCAGTCGTCACAACCGCTTCTTGCTGGGCTTTCTTTGAGATTGTCAGGAGGATGAAACGTACCAGATTCTTGTTCGGAATTAAAAATAAAACACCTCAATCAAAGCCGGCCAACAACAATTGATATCTGGATAGCGCAGCGATCGATATTGTGGATCCATCAATCAACGTCCTCGGAACTGAACTCAAATCATGTAGTTCTGAACCAATGACTGGTTGGTTCCGAGACGGGTGCTGCAACACAGATAATTCGGACAGAGGAGTTCACACTGTCTGCGTTGTTGTTGATGAAGCCTTTCTCACATTCAGTGCCAGTGCAGGCAACGATCTAACAACTCCTAGGCCCATCTATGATTTTCCTGGCCTCAAACCAGGGGATAGATGGTGCCTGTGTGCTAGTAGGTGGAAGCAAGCGTTGGAGGAAGGTTGCGCTCCACCGGTCGATCTTGAAGCAACACACAGGCGAACTCTGGACATAATCGAACTATCTGTACTAGAGATGCATGCACTCTGATTATGGAGTTACCCTAGAGCGATCTCTGGGGAAAAGAACGACTTCTCTTACGTTTCCAGCTCCTGTCAGAACCATCAACAATCTTGCAACCCCTAGGCCCCAGCCCGCATGAGGGGGGGCCCCGTAGCGAAAACCGTCGGTGTAGAAAGTGAAATCATTTGGATCCAATCCCATACTTCTGAGATTATTTTCCAGCACTTCGAACCGGTGTTCCCTTTGGCCCCCGCTAGTCATTTCATCCCGCCCATAATTCAAGTCAAAGCCCCTGCTTAACTGTCCACCATCAGCACTTTTTTCTTGCTCTTTGTGGTGGATGTAAAAGGGCTTCATTGACATTGGCCAGCGTGGGATAAAATGGAACCCAGGGTGCTTCTCTGCTATGAGGTCACAATGATGACTCTCTATATCATCGCCCCACTCTATTGCACCACCCCCCTCTCTTACGATTTTTACAGCCTCATCGTATGAAATCCGAGGGAATGGGATTTTTGGGACTTCGACCACAACAGGATCCAAATCCTGAGAATCTCTGTATTCGTTGATAATTTCAATTAGGTGTGAATCTTGTTCCGCGACGGATTTCCATATGGTGTGGATCATCCTCTCAAGTACCCCCATTACATCTTCGTCGTCGCACCACGCTGCCTCTATGTCGAAGGACACGAACTCATTTAGATGACGATAAGTATCGTGCTTTTCTGCTCTGAAGGCGGGTCCAATCTCGAACACTCTTTCTAGCCCGCCAAGGACTGCAAGTTGTTTGTATAACTGGGGGGACTGCGAGAGGTAGGCTGGGGTGTCGAAATACATCATAGGGAACAGGTTAGTCCCGCCTTCACTTGCACTAGCTATGATTTTAGGCGAGTTGATCTCATTGAAACCTTCCTGAATCAAGTGCTCTCTTCCGTATTGAAGCACCTTCGACCTTAGGATGAACATAGCATTCACGTGCCTTCTCCTTAGGTCTAAATGACGATTGTCTAAACGAGTATCCAAACCGACGTTAACATCGTCAATCACACCAACCGGAAGGGGTGCGTGTGCTGTAGTCAGCAATTCACCGGAGGCAACTGTAACCTCATATTCCGGAGGAGGTGATGGTGAACCCTCGGGGGTTTTCGGAGGCCTCTTCTTCGCAACTTTCCCTGTGACAACCATCGTCGATTCTCTGGATGCTGATTGGATTGCTTCAAATGTAGAGTCTTCGAGGTTTTCCCGCTTCAAGAAAGCCTGAATCTTCCCAGTACCATCCCGTAGCATCACGAAACATATCCCTCCTCGCCCCCTTACTGACTCAGCATAACCGGCTATGGTAACCTCTTGACCGATCATATCTTCTCCATTGGAAATAATCTGCCCGATTGTGTGAGATCTGTAGAATGTCGATGCCCAGTTGTCGCTGTCTCTCATGACGATACGTAAATGTTCTTAGTTTTGAATTGTGTTGGAGCTACCAGTGTTTGTGGATCTACAATTTCGAGGACTAAATTTGTTCATTCGAATTCATAGCAATCAAAAGAAAGGCCGTGTGCCCGACAGGCTGATTACCAGGTCTGACACCTCCCCGGCTAGCTTTTGACCATCGCCGTTCGATGACCTCACCTGCCCACTCTATCGACAAGCCGGCCTCTTCACATGCATTCCACGACTTTTCTAGTTGAATGCTCGTAGGGCAGTAACAACCCAATCTCCCCCCCGGTCTAAGCAGACCAGATATCGTGCGGACGGTCGACCAAGGCTCTGCGAGATCCAAGATGGCAGCATCGATTTGAGGTGTTATCAAAGATATGGCCTCTGCGGAATCACGTAGATCTGATTCCAGTAGGTGCCACTCAGGGAATTCGGGCAGGATCTCCCTAAGGACATCCATATTCTCCTTTCCTACCGAGGCGTGTTCTGGCCGGTTTTCCACTGATATCAACAAGCCAGATGAACCCATTACTGACGCAAGGTGCATGGCCAGGCCGGCAGAACCGTGACCCCCCTCAAGAACAATTGAACCAACTGAGATCCCCATCCTGGAAATCAAATAACCAGAATCCTTAGCGAGAACAATCTGTGCCCTCCGCTTCATAGCCCTCCTCGCCTCGGGCAGGCCGGGTTTTAGAATTCTGAGGACCTTCTGACCTATCGTCACCGAGTCCCCAATCTGCAGACCCTCCAGTACTTGATCGACATTAAACCTCCCGAGCCCTCTAACTTTCACTTCCCCCGATCCTCGCTTCAACAAGTAAGCCCGACCATCATCCTCCACCAAAGCCAACCACTCTCTGTCCACGACACTCGGATCAGGTTGATCATTCAAGCACTTTCGGTCATAAGACCATTTTATATCGCGGTCAAACACAGGTTTCATTCATAACTCGTCGCGAGTACGAGGACCGAATGCAGGCGCGTACCGGACCACTTTTTAGAAGCGGAATTTGTGTCGCGATCATCTTCGTTATGTCGTTGTCTCCGGTGTTTGAGCCACAAAAAGATTCTCCAGAGGAGTTGTATGAGCCCATTGTCGCCGCGCCAGCATCAAGCCCCGGACACACTGTGTTTGGAGAATATGTCGGAGCACACTGGTGTGGACCATGCATGAACAGTGCTTCTCCATCGCTCGACAACCTAAAAACATCCAATCCTGAGGACTTCACCTACGTCTCTTTCTATGAGTCCTCGTCTGGCGGATGGCCCAATGATTCCCCAATCAATCGAAGGAATCACGTGATGGACGCATCAAGCGGTTATCCGACATTCTCATTCGCAGACAGACAATCTTCCCCGTGCTACAAAGTCGGTGCCGGCGGCTCTAATTTCTACGATCCAGAGTACAGCTCTGGGGGGTGCATGGACCCTGCCTCCAATGATTTTCAGCTGAGTTTGTCAATGTCATTGGACCCGTCCACGGATACGGTAACCATCGACTTCGAAGTTGAATATACTGGTCAGCAGGCATCCATTGTTGTTCATGCGTACGGGGCGGTCACAGAGAAAATCGGCGCCGATTCATACGATAACGGGGTCAGGCCACACCACAACTGGCGAGGTTGGTTGTTGAACAATGCAGGCACAGGATTTCACGAAATGACATTAGACAGGAATGTGCCAGCCCAACACACATGGACAAAACCTCTCAACATAGTCAGGGCTTCGTCTGGTTATTCTCAATGGGAGAATTACTGGCCAGTCATCGCCCTCATGGATGGGCCTCATTCCACCTACAATCAAGTATACGCCGCAATTGATCTAGATATGGGACCCCTTGTTGATCTGGGGGTTGATGACTTCGATTCGGTTGTTAATGGTGGGCATGAGGGAATAATACCGGGTGACACGGTCTTATTATCGGCGTCTGTGACAAATAACGGTGCTGAACAACATCCAGCCGAAGCTGAGGTTGTATTTTCATACATGGATGGGCTTGACCACGTAGAAATAGACAGGTACGATGTTCCAGCACTCTCCCCGGGTCAATCCGTTGACTTCAGTGCGACATTCGACTCGTCGGTCTTAACCTCAGTATCCTCGGGAGCAGTGTCCCTAAGAGCAGCGCTTTTTGGCGTGGATTCTGACCGGGTGGACAATAACGATCGATCAGACATATTCATCCCATTTGACATGACTCCAATTCCTACGAGGCCCACTACAAGCGAAGGATCTGATATCTATCGTGGCGGCACCTTAGATTTTCAACTCTCAGCAATTCCAGACGATACAGTCGACGACATAACGAGTATGAGTGCAATATTCGAATACGCCCCGAGCGGGACCGAAGAATGGTCCGACGAGTGGACAACGAACGTGAACTTAGCCGGTGCAGGAGGCAACATGAGGTTGATACACCAAATCTCCACGCCTTTGGACGCTCAAACCGGGAGTTACGACACAAGGGTCATGTGGATCGACTCCAGATCCCAAGCCAGCGACTGGCTTGTAACTCAGGATGCATTCACACTCCGCAACGCAATACCGAGGGTCATTTCACCCACCGACCCAGATCACGCCGGCATACCGACGGTGAAGGTTGAGACAGAAGAGTACATTTCACTGGAAGGGCTGGTCACAGACGCCGAAACTCCCATTGAAAATTTGATGATTACAAGTGATGCTCACCAATTTAAACAATGGATTCCTGAGGATGGAACAATACTGGTCGAATTTGACAGGATAGTATACGACTCCTCCGGATCTCAAATACCCCAAGGGGTCTTCATAACCATTGGCGACGGAGAAGACACAAATACAGGCACTTTGGTATTCAACGTGGTCGAAAACGGAGCTCCCAGGTGGTCATCTATACCTCCTCAGTCATTCGATGAGGGCGAGTCCAGCAGTCTTATCTTAACGACATTTCTTACTGATACAAACGATCAAGGCGTCTCGGTAAATCCCAGTTCTCTCGACCTCAACATTGTCGATGTTCAACCACCGGCCCTTTTCGAAACAATTCTTGTCGGACACACACTCTCCGTCAGCGCCGTCGATGAGGACTATGTCGGAACTGCAGTTATCACAGTCGGTGCATCCGACGATCAACAGACGACCGAAACCGAAGTAACTTTCTACATCAACGACGTGAATGATGCACCTAGAGTCAGCACAGAAGGTATTGAGCGATTAATCAGCAAAGTCGGATCAATCAGCACAATCGACCTGTCGGAATATATCTATGACGTTGATCACGAATTCAAGGATTTGTGGGTTGAAGTCGAGAGCTACGAATCAGGCTCACTAAGTTACGATTTTTCTTCTGGGGTCCTCTCAATGACTTGGAATGAGGCTGGAACAGAACTCATCAGAATCACCGCAATAGATCCTGTCGGAGATTCGGTCGAACATGTGATCGAGGTTGATGTCGTTGACAATCTGCCACTGACATGGCAATACTCAGAGATAGGTGGAGACTTATCTGCCACGTTCGATACCTTGGAATATTCCACCAACCCCGTCGTGAAAGTTACCCATTTGTCTCAACTTGAGTTGGTCGACATCAAGGTTAGATGGCAGGTTTGCAACAGTCTTACTGGCGTCTGCACAGACGCAGGATCTGCTTTCGGTTTCAATCCATTTTCAATTCAAGCAAATGAAGGGGTAGGTTTGCGAGTTGGTGATTATGTCGGTTTGACGGTCACTGCTGTCGATTCAAATGGGTTTGATAGAAAATCTGAGATGTTGAAGACCTATGCTGTAGAGCCAGTTGAAAATCAGCAAGAATTGTCAGAAGAGAGGGTTAAGTCTGGTAAGACAGGAACCCCAACCCAATACTTCCTGGCGTTATCATTAGTTGTGCTGGTATTATTTTGCACAACCGGAATGGTCGTAATTAGACGGAGAAGGGCGCTGCTTGTCCAACCTACAGAGAAGGCTGTATACAGAAATTCAGATCTTCCACTCCCTGCTGGTGGTCTACCCGATGGCTGGACGATGGAGCAGTGGTATTACTACGGCGAAGAGTATTTGCGCGGGGAACGTTGAATCAGATATTAACGCACCTTCAAGAAGGAGTAGCGACAGGGCGCATAGTAGGAGGACGCCAACCATGGCAGACGAAGGTGGAGAATACGACCCTCTCGATGACTGGGAAGAAGGGTCAGCCTTCGGCGTGTCCGAAGACAAAGACCCTGTATGCACGGTGCCCGTAGAGGAGTGGGTGAAAGACCTCCCAATCGACTCCTCAGTTGACGTCCCAATACCAGACAGGCTGGTCGATCAAGTCATCGGACAGGATGCAGCCTCGATCGTCATCCGCAAGGCCGCAGAACAAAGACGGCACGTCATAATGGTGGGGGAACCGGGAACGGGAAAATCAATGCTCGCCAGATCAATGACCGAGTTTCTTCCGCCTGAACAACTCGAAGACGTTCTCGTCTACAGAAACGTAGAGGATGAAAACGAACCAAAAGTCAGGACGGTCCCTGCCGGCAGGGGACACAAAATCATCTCAGAGCGAAAGGCTGCAATCAGGGCTCAAAGGAAAAAGACAAACCAAATGCTCCTACTGATTGCCCTTGTTGTCGGTGCTGCCCTTCTCCTAGCCACCATTCAAACAGGCGATATGCTCACATTCATATTCGGCTCCTTCCTGTTAATTTTCGGATATTTCTTTCTAAGGACAAGACTCACTTCTGGCGACGAGTCTAATATTCCAAAATTATTGATAAAACACGAAAGAAGCGAAGAAGCCCCATTTATCGACGCGACCGGAACCCTCTCGGGTGCACTCCTAGGTGACGTCAGGCACGACCCGTTCCAATCTGGTGCAGATCTCGCAACGCCTGCGCATGAGCGCGTCGAGCCCGGTGCAGTTCATAGAGCCAACAAGGGTGTGCTTTACATCGACGAGATAAGGATGCTGAGAATGGAAGAACAGCAGGCCCTTCTGGTTGCCATGCAGGAAAAGGCTCTGGCTATAAGCGGGCGATCCGAGAGATCATCCGGTGCATTAACAAAATCAGAGCCCGTTCCCAGCGACTTCATTCTCGTCGCTGCGGGCAATTTGGACAGCATCCAACAGATGCATCCTGCCCTGCGGAGCAGAATCCGAGGTTACGGGTACGAAGTTTACGTTAACACCGACATGAAGGACACGGAAAGGAATCGAAGGAAGCTTGTTCGCTTCGTTGCACAAGAAGTCAGAAACGAAGCAAAGAGAGATACAGGTAGGTCCATACCGCACTTCGACAGACCTGCGATTGGTATGATCCTCAAAGAAGCTCAGAGGAGAAGTGGCCGAAGAGGCAAACTCTCACTCAGACTCAGGGAACTCGGAGGCCTGATCAGGATTGCCGGAGATCTGGCATCTGAGGATGGCAGTCCGCTCACAACAACCGTCCATGTCACCCGTGCCAGGGCAATTGCAAAACCTCTGGAGCAACAAATAGCAGACAGATTCCTAGAAAGGCAATCCGAATACGCTATGCTCGTCAACCGAGGAGAGAGGATTGGCCGAATTAATGGCCTTGCAGTTCTAGGTGCCGACTCCGGACTCTCTGACTTTTCAGGAGTTGTCCTTCCTGTGGAGGCCATGGTTACTCCATCACAAGGTAGGAGCGGACAGGTCATCGCGACCGGAGGCCTCTCAGACCTAGCAAAAGAGTCCGTCACAAACATTAGCGCAGTCGTCAAGAAATTGACGGGCAAGGACATAAAGGACTACGACTTACATGTCCAGTTTCCAGGCACTCACAATGTGGACGGAGATTCAGCGTCAATAACCATGGCAACAGCGATAATTTCAGCTTTCGAAGGGGTGCCGATAGACCAGAACCTTGCCATGACGGGATCTCTATCCGTCCGTGGTGAAGTGCTTCCGATTGGAGGAGTTTCTGCGAAAATCGAGGCTGCCGTGAAATCAGGTATTGGCCGAGTCGTAATACCAAGGTCGAATCTCCAAGACGTTCTGATAGATGACAAATACGAGTCGATGGTGGAGATCATTCCGGTTGACAGCCTGGACGAGGTCCTAGAACATGCACTAGTCGGGGAACAAGAAAAGGTATCACTGGTCGAAAGGCTAGCAAAGGTCATTGATACTATCTCAACCACCTCCGACTCTACGTTGGCCTGATCAGTCCGAACACTCACATTGAAGACCCGCTGGCTACGTTGGCCAAATCATGGGCAGACACGTGAGCGGAGCCCCCCTCACTGTTCTTTTTCTTGTAGTGCTGATAGATATGATCGGTTTCACTCTCGTCATTCCATTTTTGACTTATTTCATTCAAGATCTAGCAACGAGCGGAGGGCTGACGGACGTGGGGTCCAGGGATCGATGGGTAGGGATTGTACTCGCAGCCTACACTTTGGGCCAATTCATTTTCACCCCAATCCTAGGTTCCCTTTCCGATAGGCATGGCAGACGACCTGTGTTAATGATTGGATTGGTCTGCAATACGGTGTTTGTGGTTGCATTTGGGCTTGCTACTTCTTTGTGGATGGCGTTGGTGGCGAGATTCTTGGCTGGTGCTGGGAATGGCAACATCGCCGTAGCCAAGGCTTACATCGGGGATATCAGCACAAAACAAGAGCTTCCCTCTAGAATGGGTATGATAGGGGCGTCGTTCGGCCTTGGCTTCATGATTGGGCCATTGTTGGGGGGAATACTGACCGACCCAGCGAGTACAATAGGCGGACAATTTGACACGGAGTGGTGGCGGGACCACCCATACTTTTTGCCATGTCTTTTCGCGGGCGCACTGTCATTCATCTCACTGCTCCTTGCTTTCCGTCTTCTCCCTGAGAGCCTTCCGAAAGAACGTAGAAAAGAAATCCCGCCCGGTTACACAAGCGTGAACACGATGATCAGAAATTTTACTGATCTCAAGGATTTGACACCATCAATCCGGAGACTGATATTGACAAATGCAGGTTTCCTATTCGCCTTTACAATGATGCACGCCACTTTCATACTCTTCACGGCTATGGCTGTAGAAAACGGTGGGCTTGGCTATGATGAATTAATGAATGGATACATATTTGCTTACGTCGGGTTAGTTGGGGTCATTGTTCAAGGCGGGTTGATACGGACTCTGTCGGAAAAATATGATGTTGGTAGCCTAATGGCAGTAGGGATCGTTATGACTGCAATTGGACTTGGTTCCATCCCGTACCTACAGCCTTCCCCTATCTCAATCGCACTGATTGTGATGACCATGATTGCTGCGGGAAATGGCTTGTTTCAACCTTCACAGGCAACACTTTTGACTACAGAGTCTAGAATTCAAGGTATTGATTTAGGACGCGTCATGGGGGCCCAAGAAGGGCTTGGCGCTCTCTCTCGTATTTTCGGGCCAATACTCGCAGCGATTATTTGGGCTGAAACAGTCGATGGATCAGGGCTGTGGTCCTATCATACTGTCTTCAGGGTCGCTGGGCTCGTGGCCATCTTGACTCTCGTTTTACATCTGGATGTATTTAGGCCTCGAAACAATAGGGAGGCCGTTCCAAATGACTAGGATGGCCATCATCGCGCACGGAGGGGCCGGCGCCAACCCTGATGCTGCTCCTAACATCCAGAAAGCGGTCGATATCGGTGCGGCGTCCCTGATGTCCGGATCATCCGCCTTGGAAACTGCAGTTCTGGTCTGTAGTAAGTTGGAGGACGACCCCCTATTCAACGCGGGAACCGGCAGTGTGACCCGATCAGATGGGTCAGTATTGGTTGACGCATCAGTTCAGACAGGCGACGGAAGGTTGGGTTTTGTCGTGTCTATGCCGGAGACTCCAAACCCCGTGAAAGTCGCTGCCGGCCTAATCGACGAGGACATCAATGGTTTAGCAGGGGTGGGCGCAAGAAAGTGGGCAGATGAGAGGAATTACCTCAGGTCCCCGGTAGTTCCAAGACCGACAGGAAAAGACGGCTCTACAGATACGGTTGGCGTGATTGTGGTCGATTCAGATGGAAATCTAGCGTTGGCTACCAGCACTGGGGGGTGCAGTGACAGGCCCGCTGGACGTGTAGGGGACGTACCTTTGCCAGGCTGTGGTTTCTGGGCCGGCTCCGGCGTGGCTGTTGCCGCCACAGGAATCGGAGAGGCGATAACCAAGCAGATCCTTTCGTTTCGGGTGCACAACACCGTAACGAGTGGTGAAAAAACCATGCCTGACGCCTTTGATGAGGCAATAAAGAACATGTTCGGTCCAGAGACCGAAATAGGTTTGATAGGGATAAATCGAGACTGTGAAACATATGCCCGAGCAAACACGAGCATGCCATGGGCACAATGGTCCTCGGCTTGATTCAGGGGATGAGATTAAGCAGAGTGTGCCCTTGGCAAGGGCGCACGGTGGCCGACATGACAGACATTCAGGCTAAAATTCAACAGATAGCCGCGGTACTCGGCCAGTTAGAGGACACCCAAGTTCCAAGGAACATCAGAAACTCAGTGAAAGATGCTGTGGAAAAATGGCTTTTGAATGACTCAAAGGACATGGACGTGAGACTTGGTATGACAGCATCTATGCTGGATGAGATTTTCAACGACGCGAATCTTCCCATCCACTACGGGCCCCTCTGTCTTCAGATCCAGACCGCTCTGGAGGGTCTACTGAATCAAGTAAGAGATGCCTGATTATCCGAACCAAATCCCTGCAGCAACGCCCAACATAGTCACACCAATCACGAAGTCAATCACCCTCCAGGATGCAGGGCTCTTGATAAAATTCGAAATACGACTCGCGCCGAACCCTAGTGCGAAAAAGAAAATGAACGATGCTGTGATCGCCCCAGAAGAAAAGGCAAGCTTCTCCAATTCTGTCATATCAACGGCACTGCCTCCGATTATCAGTATTGTATCAAGGTAAACATGTGGGTTTAACCACGTAAAGCCCATTGTCAACAATACAGTTCTGCCCATCGGTTCTCTTGACCTTTGATCATCAGCCATCAGACCATTTGAGCCGGCTATGGACGAGTAAAAGCGGACAACAGCGTAGCCCAACAAGAAAATCACCGCCCCTATCTTCAGTATATCTCCATACCCCCCCTGGGAAACAGCGTCCCCAATCGCATATACTCCAAATAGAATCAATATGCCGTCTGAGAGCGTACAAATCGAACACACAATCCAGACGTGTTCTTTGTGAAGGCCTTGTCTTAGAACAAAGGCGTTTTGAGCTCCAATGGCGAGAATCAACGATAGGGAAAGAGCAAAACCGGTCAAAACACTGGTCAGGACCAACTCAGCCAGCTCTTCTCTCCATGGCCTTTTGCCTCAATCCGGTATACCCGCATTTTCTGCAGACTTTTACACGATATCCTCTGTGTGTTGCGGAGCATCTCATGCATACTAGCTTCCTGAGAAGTCGCTTCTCAGCCACCGGGAATCGCTGCGCCATGGGACCGAGCCACTTCCATCCCCTTCATAATTCATTCCCAAATAAGATATTCCAATCTTGTGTGGGAGGCTGTATGATCGATTAGTTCATACACCAAACCCGAAGTAGTGCCTAATGGTGTCCGCGACTGTCGTGCTTGGAGCTCAGTGGGGAGATGAAGGAAAGGGTAAGGCCATAGACCAACTGGCACCAAAATTTGGCTGGACGGTTCGTTTTCAGGGCGGAAATAACGCAGGCCATACAATCGTACTTGGCGAGACTACTCTGAAACTCCACCAAATACCATCTGGGCTTCCCACTTCCCATTGCAACCTCGTCCTTGGAGATGGAATGGTCATTGACCCATGGGTCCTAGAACAAGAATTAGAGTCATGGAGGGCCTTAACGGATGAGAAGCCAGAGGAGACCAGACTTTTCATATCTGAGCGCGCATCTATAATTCTGCCCTTCCACCGTCTCTATGACTCAGCAGACAAGGTCGTCGGTACAACCGGCAGAGGCATAGGCCCGTCCTACAGAGATAGAATAGAGCGTGTTGGGATCAGGTTCGCAGACATCGAGGGCATCTTGGGCAACTCGACCTCGATAGAGGAAACTGCAATGAGAATGACTGCGCAATTAAACGCCATCGGAGTACAAGAGGAAATTACCACATCGGATCTGGAAGGTGATTTGAGATGGATATTGCAGAGATACTCACGATGCATTGCACCGACAGGCCACATGCTAGATATCGCATTGAAAAATGGAGAAGAGATCCTTCTTGAGGGGGCGCAGGGAGCCATGTTGGACATCGATCAGGGAACTTACCCCTTCGTCACATCCTCGGTTACGTCGCGAGCCAACGCATCCCATGGAGCTGGTATACACCCTGGACACATCGACAATTGCCTAGGTGTAACAAAAGCCTACACAACAAGGGTTGGAAATGGACCTTTCCCAACTGAGATACCGCCCGGGGATCCATCAGGGGAACACCTTGCAAAAGTTGGACATGAGTTTGGGACAACAACAGGAAGACCTAGAAGAACTGGGTGGCTGGACATTCCTGCTTTGATGGAAGCTCACAGGATTAACGGGTTTACCGGGCTTGTCTTGACAAAACTAGATGTGCTTGCAGGTCTGAAGGAAATCAAAATCTGTGTTGGTTACGAACTAGACGGAAGGCCGATAACAATTCTTCCCACAAGGGCAGAGGAGGTTGCACGATGCGTACCCGTGTACGAGGTGCATTCCGGATTTGAGCCTCTCAGCGACAATGAGTGGATGAGACTTGCAGAGGTCTCAAACAGAGAAAAAAACTGGTTGAGCTCACTGCCTAATGAAGCTGCATTTTTCGTCAACAGAATCGAAGAATTGTCAGGCATTGAGATTCAGTGTGTTGGTATAGGAGCCGATAGGAGATCCACACTGAGTCGGCCTGGCGGGATATTCGATCATTCCTTCGAACTGGAAGATTTGTGAATTTTAAGGCGGAGTGTAATTTTACATGGGATTTAAATCTAGAGCAAAGAAGTTGAAAAAAGCAGCAGATGCTGCAAGGCCAAATGAAGCAAGTGACCCAGGGAAAAAATCAGGAACCGTTCGATGTGAGATCAGCGGATGCAAGAACTGGGCTGACAAGTCTATGGGCGGCAGACGAATTGCATACGACAGAGCTGCTGATGTTTGGGGCGAGCATTCACTATCGTCAGATTCAAGGAGGATATCCATCTGTAAAACACACTACAAAGAGTGGAAAAAAGCTCGTCGAGACGATCCTGACGAATGGTCGTAGCAACGCATCCTGTACTACAAACCTTCAATATCCCCTGCCCAAGTCTGCCGGCGGGGAGCTTAGCGCTGAGAGGTTACCTTTGGTGACGACCCTTTGACCTGATCTGGGTAATGCCAGCGGAGGGATAGTGATGAATGAAAAACACAGCCACAAAATCAAAAACGAACTAAAACTAATGAGCATGATACTAATAGTCTCCGCGGCAACGTTGTCAGGATGTATAAGAACTGGCGAGTTAGTCGAAAATGAAAGTCTCGATGACGGGGAGTTGGTGATATTGACCTACGATGTCTATGCACTGACTGATGGTATGATAAACACCTTCGAGAACGAGTCGGGGCTCAGCGTGAGAATGATTAAGGTCGATGACGCAGGCTCCATTCTTGATTACTTAATTCAGAACAAGGGAAATTCCAATGTTGATCTAGCTATTGGCCTGGACAATACCTACCTGCCCACAGCCATTCAATTCGACCTACTCACCAATGTAGATGTAGACAAATCGATGTTATCCGACGGATCGACAAACGGGGGAATGGATCCCCTCACTCCGTACAACGGTCCACTCGCAACCCCTTTTGACATGGGCTACATCTGCTTGAACTATGACACGAGCGCTGTCGATGGTGAAAACCTCTCATTACCAACTGACTTATGGGATCTGACTGAGCCGGAGTGGAAAGGGAAGGTAGCATTCCCCTCGCCTGTATCCAGTAGCCCAGGCCGTGGCTTCATGCTCGCCACC
>TARA_B100000674_G_scaffold126980_1_pt1 | contig 77928 bp, 45 predicted proteins | sample TARA_B100000674 | Tara Oceans TARA_B100000674 (sample SAMEA2622759) | marine metagenome | biome: marine biome (ENVO:00000447); feature: surface water layer (ENVO:00002042); material: "saline water (ENVO:00002010), including plankton (ENVO:xxxxxxxx)" | depth 5 m | reverse complement strand
ATGAGGCGTGTTTGCTGTATCAAGCGCGTCAGTACGAAGCCCGTCGATACCAATCGCTAACACATGCTTAGTCCGCTCGGCAGCTTGAAGTGAACTGCAACAAATGCAAATAGCGGCAAAGACAACTAGTGTTTTAAGATTCACGTTATTTACTTCCCAACCCTTTCAACTCAATCATTGCTTTCCCCATAGCATCGCCAATCAGGAAGTAGCTTTCGGCATTGCCAAACCAGTGATGGCCATGCCCCACGTTTGGTGATTCCTCTTTTGGTCGTGCAAATTGTGTGGTCTTTACAAAGACGGCATTATCTAACTGTTGAGCTGCATCTTTTTGAGCCAGACGGATTTGCTTCATATTGTCGCCCGCCTCTTCGCCCATATTGCCTGTTTCTCCGATCACCACAGGAAGCTGCTCGACACCGAGTGATTTCCGCACGTCTGTGACCAAATTCACTAGATTGGTTTCGTATTGTGCCAACGCATCTTTGTCAAACATATCATTCCATCCCTGAAACCAAACAAAACCAGCAAGTTCGTAGTTCTTCCCCAGCTTGGGAAATTCCGTTTGCATGGCAGTTAGTCCTTGCTGGATTTCGTCGAGCATTTGTTTGTAGTAGGGCCCAACTTCACCTCCACTCGACGGTGGTCTGAAATCCTTGTAGATACTCTTACCTCCCCACGCAGTTTTAATGAGTAAGACGGGTTGTTTGGTGGCATCGCCGATGAGGTGCCCGAATTGAAACTCAGGTCCAATGTGATGTTTTCCCGAATAGCTTGTAAATCCGATCGAGAGTCCACCTCGTTTGGTTTCCTCTTTGGTTACGTGGCGAACAAAGACGTCATCGCGAACCACGTAGTTTCCTTGTGGATCTTTTATATGGGCGTAAACTTCCTTCATTTTTGGATTCTGCATTACGTTGTTGAGAATCCCTTTGCCGCCGTTGTAGTACATGGGGTGATCTAAATCCACAACCCCCTGTCCTTGCATATTCGACTGACCTGCAAGGATATAAACCTGGACTTTGCCTGCGGCCCATGCAGGCTTTACGAAGGTAAGAGTGACTAGGAGCAATAAGGCAAACTTCATAATGAATCTTTCATGACAAATTAAACAATAACTTGGACTCTACTATGAGTATATCTAACCAATCGTTTTGCTAAGGACATACTTAAGGTTGTCCCAACCTTTCATCAAGCCATTGATTCGCGTATGGAACCCATAGTTTCATATCAATACCGTGAGCACTCGGATACAGTTTTAATTCTTTGTCGTCCGACCCAACGCGCTCAAACAATGGCTGCACTGAGGAATCTAAAGGAAAGACATTGTCAAATTCTCCGTTCAGCATCAAAACTGGTCCTTTGATAAACGGGGCAAGCGCCGTTGGATTAATTTCGTTCCTAACAGTTCCTCCAATAGCCCCCCCAACAACTAAAACGCCCGCTTGAAATCGCGAATCGGTTGCTAATGGGAATACGCCCATAAATGCCCCCATGCTTGTCCCCATATAAGAGATTTTTTCAACAGCAATATCCTCTCTAGTCTCTAGGTAATCAACAACCCGAGATACATCTTTAGTTAGTTGAATGTACCAATCCCTCCTTGCATTCTCCCCTGACTTAGGAATCTCATTTCGGTCGAACATCCCTTGATAATTCGCTATAACGACGACACGACCAGATTTAACAATCTCTCTAATAAATCGCCCTCCTGCTCCGTTGGACTTCGAATCATACGTACCAATTCGTTGCGCATCTGCTCCTGGGACAAAGACAATTGGCTGATATTTTTCTTGCTGTTTACGTGGAAACAATAGGGAAATAGCAAGTCTCTCATTTCCATAGGCGGTTCTTACATGAACCTGCTCTTCCCGATATTCCTCATCGGATGGTCGCAAATCATCCGTGAGTAGTTCTATGCTTAAGTCCCCATTACGGTCATAGGCGTACATCGATTTGTAGACATCGAAAAGTTCGGGCGTTACGGCACCTTCCTCAACAATATTGAACACTCGTGGAGAAACAGGACTATTGAGTCTTTCATCATAGGATTCAATCACTCTGATACAGCGAAACCCGATCTCATCACTTCTGGTTGAGGGCGACATTGCTTGGCGAGCTCGAAACAAATAATGCGGATCATCCCAACTTGCACCGCAACAACATTTATTCTGCGAATTTTCAAATCCATTCAACGTCCACTCATTTACATTCCCCGCAGCGTCAAAGATCGGTCGGTATCCGATTCCCTCGTTCGCTCCACGAGGCTTTGCCCCCTCACCATCAAAGTTTGAATGTGGTACCACGAGTTCATCCGCTGCATGAGTTGCCCACCTCCAATGGAAAGATGTTGGCAAAGCCTTTCCTCTAAACTCCGCATAGGCCATGGCTTCATACCAACTCACTGAATGAACTGGATGATTCCCTAACCCTTCCGGAAATGACCCATGTACCCAGTGACCAGGCCCAGGCTTTCCTGTTGAGTCGACAAAACTATCGCGTAGGTTATCCGCTTCCTCATCTGAAATTTCTGGGAATGCCGTTTTCCAAAATACAGGTTCGCCATACCCCCCCGCATCAACAAACTCTTTGAATTCCGCATTCGAAACCTCATATTGATCGCAATAAAATGGTTCTATTTCAACGAATGTAACCCTATTTCGCGGGCCTGTACGATTTACGTAGACCATTCCATCGGGCGCATCATCCACAAAATCAGGGATGCCCATAAATTCCTGCAACCGCAACATTGTACGCTCGACAATTACCGTTTCATCGACCGTTATCCGCTGGCGATGGCGAGTACGCGGAACCACAGCAGTTTTCGTATCATAGTCAAACGGTACTTCAACCCAATCTGCCCCATCACGATCCCAATTCTGAATTTCAATCTTCAACGGCATATCCTGATGATTACCCACTGTAACTTGCCGAAAGTGTTCGTCGAACGCGGCAATATAGTCTGCGTCTTCCTCAAGCAACGGCTTTATCTGCACCAGCAACTGATACAAGGTCGCATTCTTGAAGTCTTTTTTTAGCTTAGGGACGTCCTCTCGCAATAGTCGCCTCGCCTCTTCAATTGAACTCACTTGAGTTTCTAGGGCCGCCTTTTCTTGAGCAAGTTCATCTGCTTGTTCCTGCAGTTTGGTCTGCTCTTCACGACTTTCAAATAACACGACGCCAGACGACAATACAACCAGAGCCAGCACGCTAACTGTTGCAAAAACACCTACCTTTATTCGGTTGCGGCGTAAGAACTTTTGTGCCCGATATATCAATGACGGAGGCCTGGCTAGCACAGGTTCTTGTTTAGCATGGCGTTCAAGATCCTCAGCCATTGCTTTGGCTGAATCATATCGTCGGTTACGATCTTTCTCGAGAGCTTTGATCACGATCCAATCGATGTCACCTCGCAATTGCTGAGACAACTTTCGTTCCTCCGTACTGCGATTCTTAGCATTGATGGTTGCCTTTTTCCCTAATGTCGATACTCGGGTGCTAGGGCGTTGTGCCTCTTCTTCCTTAATCATCCGTTGTAATTCGTCGTAGGTAGCCGATTGAATCTCTTGCTTACCCAAAGGAGTTGTACCGGTCAGCAATTCATATAGGACAACCCCCAATGAATACACATCACTTCGCGTATCGATATCTAAACCGCTCATTTCAGCCTGTTCAGGACTCATGTAAGTTGGCGTGCCTATCATCTGGCCGTAGGCAGTAAACAGCGTCTTTTCGGTCAACTGTTGAGAAAGAGCTTTCGAAACTCCAAAGTCGATCACCTTACATACTGGTTTGCCATCATGAAGGGTCACCATGACATTGGATGGCTTAATGTCCCGATGAATAATTCCTTTTCCATGGGCGTGGTCGATGGCACGGCACACCGTCAAAAACAGATCAATTCGCTGTTGAGTCGACAGCTTGTTCTTGTCGCAGAATTCCGTAATCGGTACGCCCTTTACTAATTCCATCACGAAGTAGGGCCGGCCAAATTCTGTGACACCACCATCCAAAACTTTGGCAATGTTTGGGTGGTCCATCAAAGCTAATGCTTGTCGTTCTGCTTCAAACCGTGCAATCACATCCTTGGTATCCATCCCCGGCTTGACTATCTTTAGTGCCACCTTGCGACGGATCGGCTCAACCTGTTCGGCCATATAGACGACACCAAACCCACCTTCACCAATTTGCTGTAAAAGCTTGTAAGCTCCTATCATCTTGCCAACCTGACCGCCTGCCGTGGCAACATTGCTTCGATCTACAGTGGCATCGTCGCCAACATCGGTTCCGTCGTTGCTTTCATAAGACTCGAGAGTGGTCAGTAAGGAATCGACCTTCGCTCTTAAATCCACATCATCACCGCAGGCAGTATCTAAATACGCCGCGCGTTCGCTGGCGTCCTCTATTTCGGAAGCGCTTAGAAAAATTTCTTGCGGCGTCATATCACAACATCCCTAACAATGACTGTAGTACATCAATGCCATGATTATAGGAAAGACATACGTCCGTTCTCTTTTCATATCAATGAGATTTTATGCATTCAAATAGCCTAGCTACCACGCCATTAGTGATTTATTTCCCAGCTCTTATCTAAAATGGCCAATAAAGAAGTCATATTTTGGGAGTCAGAATTGGAAACCTTATTACAGCGATAAGGCAGTTAGACTTTTCATGAGATTAAAACAACAGCAGGGATCAACGTGAACTTATTACACTAGTCTTTTGATGGTATGCCCAATCCCCTTACTCCGTAAGTGGGCACACCGTTATCGAATTGTCGAATAAGTCATCGGATTGTCGTATAATAGCTTTGAATAGCTTTACAACTTCGACACTTTTAATAACCCCTGTACCTTTTCATGGCCGATCACAACCTTCAGATCATATCTCAGGACGTCCCTACATTTAACTGCCTAGTCCATGTTGCCAAAGTCCCGGAAGGGGTGCGAGCCCGCGTGGCCAATTTGGAAGGCATTGTGATAACCGCTACAGACGAAAGAACTGCCTTAAGTAAAATCGTGCCCGCATTTAAGTCCTTTGTAAAACAGCACCACGAAGAAAAGACGGCCATCCCATGGATCGAACCACCATTGGAAGCTAAGGATGATGAGCAAACCAGATTCATCCCCGTCCACCTCTAATCCACCACCAGTCCCCTTCTCGATACTTCATCGCACAGCCCCTTGCCCCTTAAGAAGCAGATCGAATTTAAGCGTTTGGATGAATTCGAGCTGGCTATAATAATTACATGAAGTCGTCTATCACATTCCTGATTCTGCTAAGTGCGACAGCTAGCAGTCACGCCACTGAATACTCGGAGATTGTGCGTACCGACAACCCCGTCGTCTACTGGAATTTCACCAACCCAAAAGACCTCGGCGAATCAGAGCTTTCGTTAGCTCATGAATTCACCCCTGCTCCCTTACGTGGGCTCGAGGGATTAGCTGGAACTTTCTCCCGTTCCACGATTCGGGGACATGCCGTCGCCAAACTGGACGACCAACAAAACAAAAAGATTACCGACCTGCTAAACAGCTCCTTCACACTTGAAGTTTGGTTTCTCGACGAAGCTCCGACTGCCAATGGATCGATCAATTACTCGATCTTTTATAAAGCTGACGCACCAGGATTTACCCAGAACTCTATTTGGCTCTACCGCAAACGTCAGGATGGCAACCTATTGTTTACTTTGCAGGGGAGGAGCGACGAATTAATTCGAATTGCAATCGACAATCCTGCTCTCCTTCAGGTGCAGAACTCACGTACGTTTCACCATTTGGCTATTACCGTTAAACGCTCGACCGAAAAGAATACGGGTAAAATCACTGCATTCATTGACGGCAAGCAAGTCAACCAGACTTTGTTTACAGCCAGTCCGACTGTCAATAATTCCGGTGACCTATTCTTCGGGAACAACCATCAACTCAGTAGCCCCTGGGAGGGACGGCTAGACGAATTCGCTATCTATGACAAAGTCCTGAAGGCAGATCGCATTCAGGAACACTATGAGGCCGGCAAGAAATCACTCACCCATGAGGTCACTCGCAATCCCTCTACTGAAGAAAAAGAAGCATTCTTCGAAACTCGCATCCGTCCCGTTCTCGTAGAAAGATGCGCCACCTGCCACACTGGCGAGCCGGATGCAGGCTCCCCACTAGCCACGGATTCTCGCAATGCTCTACTTACCGGAGGTGAATACGGCCCCGCGGTTATTCCATTTCGAGCCGAAGACAGTCTCCTAATCGCAGCGATTCAAAAGACTCATAAAGAACTCCGCATGCCGCCAGAGGACGGTGACGAATTAACCCGAAAAGAAATTCAGGATTTCTATCGCTGGATTAATGATGGCGCTGTTTGGCCGGGTTCCATGGATACACCTGTCGCGGCTAAAGAGCATAATGATTCGATCGGCGTGCAATACACACCGGAGTTGGATTGGGCGTTCTCTCCTCGAAAAGTAACCGCCCCCCCACTGAGCCCCGATCCCAAATGGAACACCAATCCGATCGACCAATTTGTTGATGCCGCACGGCGCACAAAGGAACTTCCGTTTAATCCACAAGCCACCAGAAACACCCTTATTCGACGAGCTACGCTTGATCTCACCGGACTTCCTCCGACTAGAGAAGAAGTCCATGCCTTTATAAAAGACAACACGGAGACTCAAGTGGCATTTGCAAAAGTGATTGACCGATTGCTGCAATCTCCCAGATATGGTGAACGCCAAGGACGACTTTGGCTGGATATCGCTAGGTATGCCGATACTCAGGGTGATGTTGGCGACATCCCGATCCATTCGGCATACCGCTATAGAAACTGGGTCATCAATTCACTTAATCGGGACATGCCGTATAACGCATTCATTCAAGCCCAGATCGCAGGGGACCTGCTTGCAGTTGATTCCTCCAATAGCGAACAGGCTAAAGATTTGAACGTTGCCACGGGGTTTATTTCACTGAGTCGGCGATTCGGAAATCGCAAAGCCGACAGTTTACACATGACAATCGAAGATACGTTAGACACGATCGGACGAGGCGTCATGGGCATTACGCTCAGGTGTGCGCGATGCCACAATCACAAATTTGACCCAATTCCTACAGCCGACTACTACGGCATGTACGGAATTTTCCGGAGTACTGTCTATCCGTGGATGGGCATGTCAGATGAAAAGTCTCCGTTCGATTTGAATCCGATCGATCCGCTCAGTAGTTCGACCAGCGAGGGAAAAGCTTACTGGAAATTAATCGCTCGTTACGAATACCAAATCAACAACCATCATCGACCTTGGTTAAAGCCAACGCTGGACGCTTTTAAGAAAACCGACACCGAATTTAAGCAGCGGCAAGCCGAATTGGCTGAACTTGAGAAGTCATCGCCAGACTCAGAAGAAATCCCAGCATTACGTTCAGCCATTGAAGAATTACAGCAACAACGTGACGATCACCTTAACTTCCGTTCAGGAGCTTTCCGAGAACTGATGCTCCATGGATTAGCATGGATCAGAAGTGAAAAGGATCAATTAGGTAAGAACCCTCCTTTCGAATTTGTCTTTAGTGTTAGAGATGGCGATGCTGCCGATGCTCCGATTCACCTACGCGGCAATCCAGAAAATCCAGGGCAAACCGTCCCGAGACATTTCTTAAGTACGATCACTCCCATGGATGAAACTAAAATCACTGCTGGTTCCGGCCGCTTACAGTTAGCCACCTGGCTCACCCGGGACGACCACCCACTCACGCCACGGGTCGTGGTGAACCGGATTTGGGCTCAGCATTTCGGCCGAGGCATCGTCGAATCTTTGGACAACTTTGGTCGACAGGGAAAACGCCCCACTCACCCGGAATTGCTGGACTGGCTAACTGAATCATTTGTAACCAACGGTTGGTCCATTAAAGCTCTGCATCGACAGATTATGTTGTCACAAACCTACCAATTAAGCAGTCTGGACGAGTCTCAGGAGGCTCTGCTGACAGATCCGGACAACGTTTATCTGTGGCGATTCTCACGTCAACGTCTAGATGCAGAATCCATTCGTGACTCCATCCTATTCACTAGTGGCCAGCTCGATTTAACCCAGCCTGGTGCGCACCCACTCGATCCGTGGTACAACACGCGGTACAACCTCAACACTCCGTTTCACAAAGAGTATGACCATAACCACCGCAGTGTCTATCTAATCACGCAACGAATCTTCCGCCACTCACTGCTAGGTCTATTCGACAGTCCTGACACCAACAGTAGTACTGCCTCACGAAATTCATCCAATGTACCAGCCCAGGCGCTCTTCCTGATGAATTCCAAGTTTATTGAAAACCAGTCGCATGCGCTGGCCGTGCGAACAGCGAACGCAAAACCCGATGACGACTCCAGGATCCGGTGGCTATTCGAACATCTATATAGTCGTGACATCGAATCCGACGAATTGACCGCCATTATGCAATTCCTCAAGAGTTATCGACAGACACCAACCTCAGGACCGGTCAGTTCCGCCACTGTCCTTCCAGAGTACCTGGCATTGTGCCGCGTTCTCTTGACCAGCAACGAGTTCTTCTACATCGACTAATTCCGTGACAATATTTACTTCTAACATAACGCGACGAGAAGCCATTCAACGAGCTACAGGTGCAACTGTTCTGGCAGCCCTACCCGGAAGTTCCGCCGTCCTCGGGAAGGACCTACCAAGCCCCCACTTTGAACCACGAGCTAAACAGGTAATTGTTTTATACATGTCTGGTGGGTATTCACACGTCGACACATTCGATCCCAAACCTCGTTTGGCGGCAGAGCATGACACGTCGATTGGTTATGAGTTTGGAAAGAAAAACTTTGATCGCTACCTAAAAGCATCCAACTGGCGTTTTCGCCCAAACCAGCATTGTGGTACTGAGGTGAGTGACCTGTTTCCACACATTCGCGAGCAGATGCACGAATGTGCCTTAATACGCTCGATGAATTGCGATCACATTGACCACGGAGAGGCCACGCTACAGTTACATACCGGCAGCACTGGTTTTGCCATGCCTTCGTTGGGTTCTTGGCTGAGTTATGGATTAGGCACAGATAACCCAGCGATGCCCGGTCACGTTGTCATTTCCGAGCACCGACCTTATGCAGGTCCCCAGATATGGGATTCAATCTTCCTACCAGGCAAACATGCCGGAATACAGATCACACCGGGAGAAAACCCAATTCCCAACCTCAATCCTACCTCCCCCAAAGCCAATCAGTCTCTAGAACTGGGCTTACTCCGCACGCTCAATCAACGTCATCTGAAACAGCGCGACTCTGACAGCTCTCTGAAAGCTCGCATAAGTTCCTTTGAAACGGCCAACGGTTTGCAGGCAGAAGCCCCAACGATTATGGATCTCCGTCGGGAATCGAAAGCAACGTTTGAACTTTATGGAGCGAATCCGGATGAGCCGACATCGTATGCTGCTCAGATCATTATGGCTCGGAGGATGATTGAATCCGGAGTACGTTTTGTGGAAGTCATTGATGCCATTGGGGCCTGCCGCGACAACTGGGATGCAGCACACCGAGATATTGCCTCGCATGAAAAGTACGCGAAACGAGTCGATCAACCGGCTGCAGCCTTAATTAAGGACCTTAAACAGCGTGGATTACTGGATGACGTCTTAGTTGTATTCTGCACCGAATTTGGGCGGACGCCATGGGCTCAGGATGGCAAAGGCACCAAGAGCCGCGCCCATCACCCTCATGCATTTTCGTGCTGGTTAGCAGGGGCTGGCATAAAAGGAGGAACGGTATATGGTGAGACAGACGATATTGGCAACAGGGTCGTTAGCGATGCTGTCCATGTACATGATTATCATGCCACCATTCTCCATTTAATGGGGCTCGACCACACTCGCCTTACTTATCGTCACGCGGGTCGCGACTTTCGTCTGACCGATGTCCACGGCCGAGTAGTCGATGGCATTTTAGACAGCTAACTATCGCTCGATAATTGAACCTGAAATCACCCGTTCGTAGTCCAGCCCAATTGGCTAATTGGTTAAATGTCTCACTACTAACTGGAACAATTCTGCTATTGGCACGAACCCGCTAGTTCTTAGTACAATAGGGAGAGAGTGCTTCATCCGATCCAAGCGAGTTTTTGTTCATGAGAATGCCACGTCGAGAATTGCTGAAGACATCCGCTGGGATGTTATCCTGCTCTCTGCCTCTATGGTTACAGATGCAGCAACAGTCTCAGGCTTCAGCGTTTAAAGCTCGACCTGGCAGCGGCAAGGCAAAGAACTGCATCGTCGTCTACTGCTGGGGAGGCATGAGCCACCACGAGACGTTTGATCCGAAGATGGAAGCACATGCTGAGATCAGAGGCTCGTTTGGTACTATCCAAACAGCAACCCCGGGTTATCGAGTAGGCGAGCATATTCCATTGATGGCACAGCAAACCGAAAAGCTGGCCATTATTCGGTCCATGCACCATTCTGATTCGGCACATGGTCGAGGTATGTACTGGAATATGACCGGACATAAACCTCCTCGCGCCGGCAACATCCCCCCGATGCGTGAAGATTGGCCTTCTCTGGCGGCAATGGTTAGTTCGTTTCGTGATGCACCGCGAGGAGTGCCACGAGCAGTGCGTTTGCCTTACCCGATGGTCGACAACGGAACATTACAAGCCGGCGAATACGGCGGCTTTTTAGGAATCAATTTCGACCCTGTTGTGGTACGAACTCCGGCAGGCAAAGAATGGGGTGGTGTCTCGCGCACACTAGGTAGTGAAGTCCTCGATCTGGGCGAAGAGAAAGACCTCCCACTTTTACAACGTCGTACAGAACTATTAGGAAAACTGGAGTCTCCTTTGAATCAGGAGGACTCCTTTACGAGCTTCGATCACTTCCGCAATCTGGCGACTGACATGTTGGTTAGTGGAAAGGTTCGTGATGCTTACAACCTTGACAAGGAACCTGCCAGTCTCCGTGAAGCCTATGGAGACCATATTGGTGGTCAAAGTTTACTACTGGCACGTCGTCTAATCGAGGCAGGAGTGCCGATCACTCAGGTCATCTGTAGTGCAGGCGACCTTAACGGTGGTAACGGGGATATGTGGGACACTCATCGAGATAACTTCAATCGCCTTAAACGTGATCTTTTGCCCGTATGGGATCAGGGCTGTAGCGCGTTATTAACCGATTTAGAAGACCGAGGGATGCTTGAAGAAACTCTGGTTGTCTTCTTAACTGAATTCGGACGGACTCCAAAGATCAATGGAGCCGCAGGACGTGATCACTATCCCAATGTATATTCGGTCGCTTTGGCGGGTGGAGGAATTAAAGGCGGACACATCTATGGTAGCAGCGATACCAACGGTGCTTACCCACGTAACAACCCTGCCACTCCTGGCGACTTGCACGCCACCATCTTCAATGCCTTAGGTATTCATCATAATTCGGAAATCTACGACCAACTTGGCCGGCCCATTCCGATCTGCGAAGGGGAACCACTCCCACTACTCTAACGGGCGTTCCTTTCCAGCATCTGTATTCATCTCTGAATACAGGCTAAAATCTATTTTCAATCACTATTACTATCTCTTACTGATGGAACTCTTGCTATGCAGCGTGTTCTCCTTTGTATTGCTTTGACTCTTTTCACGGTTCAAACCTTAACGGCTCAGCCTAAGAATCTGGGAACGAAGCAACGCCCCATTCGCGCCTTACTGGTCTGCGGCGGATGTTGTCACGATTACACACGTCAAAAACAGATTATCTCCAAAGGTGTATCGGCACGAGCGAATGTCGTTTGGACACTCGTCCAACAGGGTGGAACCGCTACGGATTCATATATCCCACTATACCGCGATAAAAACTGGTCCGAAGGTTTTGACATCGTCATTCACAACGAGTGTTTTTCGCACGCCAATAAAAAGGAATGGGTCGAGAACATCGTCCGCCCTCACCGCGAAGGCTTGCCAGCTATGTTGATCCACTGTGCGATGCATAGTTATCGCACAGGCGACGACACGTGGTTCGAATTTGTCGGAATGCAATCTCCCGGACATGGACCTCATTACTCGTACACCGTCGAAAACATCAAAAATGATCACCCAGCCATGCAGGGCTTTGGCAAAACATTTGTTGCCCCAAAGGGTGAACTCTATCACTCTATTAAATTATTCGACACGGCTACCCCGCTTGCCCATGCGAAACGAATGAGTGATGGGGAGCCACAGGTTTGTATCTGGACCAACAAGTATGGCAAGGGTAATGTATTCGCCACCACGGTCGGACATTACAACGAAACCATGTCTGAGCCTAAATGGCTTGATTTGTTCACCAAGGGACTCTTGTGGTCTGTCGGACTGGACCCTGCTGAGCACTTTACTCCTAGCACATCGGAAATTGATGCTGAAATCAAAACACTTGTTAATGCTCCGGCAGCTCCACAGACAAACCCTAATAAACTGCCTATCGAATGCTGCGGTGCTGGAAATCTGGCATTCAAGCGTCCAACTTATGCGCAATCCGAGGAATCCTCAAAACAGAATTTCGCCAAGAATGCCGTGGATGGTGATCTATCTACTCGTTGGTGTGCTGCCGGCGGCGGAATCGGCCAGTCATGGCAGGTGGAATTCGAAAAGGAATCTCACCTGCGGGCACTTAGAATCCACTGGGAAAAGAGTGATGCCGCCTACAAGTACAAGATTCATGTATCAGCAGACGGCGATAACTGGGAGGAGATCATTGATCAATCTGGTAACCAAAACATTGGTCAAATCACTCCCCATACTGTCGATTCACCGAAAACGAAGTTTCTCCGGATTACTTTCCTTGGTGCCTCCAAGGGATATTGGGCGAGTTTTTGGGAAGTAGAGGCCTATGCCACACCAGAGCTGCCCGAACTGCCTAAGTCGACATCTGCCAAGCCATCTACTAACGCAACGATCGCTGATGTTCAGGCCCCTGATGGATTTGATGTCACACTGTTCGGAAAACCTCCAGAAGTAAACTACCCTGTTTGCATTGCATCAGCTCCCACCGGTGAAGTATTCGTAGGAGTCGACCCTCAGGGGTCCCTTGGCAAGGAAGACGGACAAGGCAAGGTCATTCGATGTATCGATACGGATGGCGATGGCCAGGCTGATCAATTCAACGAATTTGCCCGAATGGATCATCCTCGTGGCCTCTTCTTCGATAACGATTCACTTTGGGTCCTGCATCCTCCCACGCTAAGTGTATTTCATGACACCGACGGAGATGGCACAGCAGACAAACACGAAGAGCTCATCACAGGCATTAGCACTGACGAAGTCGAACGCCGGGGAGCGGATCATACTACGAATGGAATTCGAATGGGCATCGACGGTTGGCTCTATATTGCCGTGGGGGATTTCGGATTCACCAACGCCAAAGGCGCCGATGGCCGCGTACTTGCCAAACGTGGCGGGGGAATTCTTCGCGTACGTCCGGACGGTACCGAAATGGAGATCTACAACTGGGGACAACGTAACATCCTCGACGTTTGCATCGACCCGCTTATGAATGTCTATACGCGTGACAACACGAATGATGGTGGAGGTTGGGATATCCGACTGAGCCATATCCATCAATCTGGAAACTACGGGTACCCCTCTCTGTATGTCAATTTCACCGAAGAAGGGTTGCCACCTCTGGCTGATTACGGCGGTGGGTCCGGGTGTGGCGGGATGTACCTGCATGACCTTCGTTGGCCCGCTCCATTTGGAGACGCTCTTTATACTTGTGATTGGGGCCGTAGCGAAGTTTATCGCCATAACCTACCGGCCAATGGAGTTACCTTTGACACACATCAGGAAGTCTTCCTGAAGATCCCGCGACCAACGGACATGGACGTTGATGGGAGTGGTCGCATGGTGGTTGCCAGTTGGAAAAACGGGAAATTTGCTTACAGTGGTGAAGACGTAGGTTTTGTTGCGATGATCACTCCCACCGGATTTGTTCCCAAACCGTTTCCCATCATGCCAGAACAATCCGACAAGCAGCTACTAGCACATCTGAATTCACCAAGTCACGTGTATCAAATACATGCTCAACGTGAGTTATTACGTCGAGGGCCAACGGAAGCCCGAGTTTCTGCTCTGGCGAACCAGGCGGCAGACTCGAAACTGCCGTTACATGGACGCGTTGCGACGATCTATACCTTAAGTCAAATCGCAGAATTAGAGGCCAGAGACATCCTTCTGGCTCTGGCAAAACTCGCTGACGTTCGCGAGCACGCTTTACGAGCACTTACCGATCGCGATCATAACCTCCTCGACATTAGTCTCGATCCGTTTATTGATGCACTCAATGACAGTAATCCACGTGTCCGTGCTCAGGCACTTATTTGTTTGGGTCGAATTGGAAATCCGGCAGCCGGAGATGCGATCATTCCTCATACGCTCCGGGACGAAAACTACCCGCTACCGATAGGCGAACCCCTGTACAAGCAGGCGGATCCTGGTCGAGTCCTATCCCATCTGGCCGTTCGAGCGTTGGAAAACTGCCAAGCGACCGACGCATGTCTTAATGCTATTGAAGGCCCCTATTCGGCCGGCGCTTTTTGGGCATTGAAATATCTACACAATGAAAAGGCCGTGGATGGGCTGATTAAGATTCTCAGCACCACCAAAACTGAAGCAATTCGCCAAGAAACGATTACTACTCTTATCCGTCTATACCACCGCGAAGCAGATTACGAAGGTGGCTGGTGGGGAACTCGCCCCGATCTAACCGGTCCGTATTATGATCGGCAGACGTGGGAGCAGAGTGAGTCGATTGCCAAGGTGCTTAAGACGGTCATTCCCGATCTAGACGACGCAGGTCAAGCCAATGCAGGCTCACAACTAGCAAGACATAAGGTCGAAATTGATGGCTTACAACAACTCGTAGTAGACGCCAACAAGCGAGCTGAAATGGCACCGATTAAGATTGCTAAAGCCGATCCTAATAATCCTGACCTAATCGCCAATCTCGAACTCGATATCTCCTCTTATCGAGCCAATGACTTCAAAGGAAATCCCAAGAAAGGTGAACCGCTGTTTAAACGTCAAAACTGTATCGCTTGCCACACCACGGCTAATGGGCAAGTGCCCAAGGGGCCTCACCTGGTTGATATAGGTAAGCGCTATAAGAAACATGAGCTCATCGAATCTATCTTGAAGCCTGAGGCTAAGATCGCTCAGGGGTTTGACACCTATGCGTTCATCACGGTCGACGGCAAAGTCATTACTGGATTTATAACCAGTGAAAGCGCGGACGAAGTCAACGTACGTCAAACAAACGGGCTGCCGCTGGTACTTAAGAAAGAGGATATTGACGTTCGTAAAAAGTCTGAAGGCTCGATGATGCCCAAAGGCCTTGTGGACAATCTGACTCCTGAACTACTCGCCGACTTAATCGCCTACCTACAATCACTCAAATCCAACTGACCGGATACCTACTTAAGCTGCAAGGCTCTCGTGGAATCGCCCAGAGATTCAGCGGTTGCCCCCATCACCTGAGTCATCGCCAGCCATAGATTGGCGACCGGCGTCCCCTCGTCAGACTTAACATGACGGTGTGTCTTAATGGCTCCACCGGCACTGCCAGCGATGACGAGTGGAAGGTTGGTGTAGATGTGGTCTTTGCCGCTGGATAACCCAGAACCAAACAGGAACATCGTATTATCCAGTAGTGTCGAATCCCCCTCTTTCACAGCAAGCATTTTTTTCACCACATAGGCGAACTGTTCAACATGATACTGATCCAGACGAGCAAGCTCAGCCCGAACACGATCGTCTCCCTGTTGGTGAGTCCAGGAATGATGAAGAATTGGCTGTTCGAACAGACCGTGCACTTTTTGCGGAGTGCTCCATCGTTCAGGCGCAACCATAAGTGAAGCAACTCGAGTCAAGTCCGTTTGCAGAGCAAGCACCATCAAATCACCCATCAATCGAATATATTCATGGCGTTCGAGCTCGGGCCACGGAACGGTAGGGGCCTCCAAACGGAGTTGTTCAATCGTTCCTTTCCTATCTTCAATTCTCTTAATCTGCTTTTCAACAGCTCTGACCGATTCCAGATATTCATCCAGTTTCCGTAGATCCTGTCTACCCAACTGTCGCTGTAGGCTTTTCGCGTCTTCCATGACAAGGTCGAGTATACTTGCAGAGACTTTATTTTCATCCACAACGAATAGTCGTCGAAAAACTTTATCCGGGTCACGCATTGACTTGGCTACGTGACCGTGCCCATACCACGAAATGTTATCAAAATAGACGGATTCTTTGTTGTCGGTATAAGGATTGCAACTGAGTTCAAGAGATCTAAACGGAGTATGAGCAGCCGTTTGGTCCGCAATTAACTGGTCAACCGTACGTTTCAATGGATATCCTGCAGGAGAGAGCTCAGTTGGGTGCGCACTAGACAACCAGCAAGTGCTTGCCTGCGCATGTCCATCTGTACCGGCCACTTTTACACGATCCAAATTTGAATAGACGGAAATATAGTTCTTCAGGTCCTGAAGCGGCGAGAGCGTTGGACTCAACTTAAATTCGCTGTCGTCTCCATCGACACCCCATCTATCCTGCACCACCCCATTGGGAATATAAAAGAAGGCGGCCCGCTTTGGCGCGGTAGACTGGTCTGCCCAAGTCTGCCCGTGCATAACTTCAAGCAGGGGGAGGCTCATCGCGATCCCGCATCCTCGCAAGAACGTACGTCTCGCTAATGTGTGCCTTTTCATTCTCAGATCAATCTCCTTCTGGTACCGCATTCCCATCACGGGGATTCACTACCTGCTTATGTCTAAAAGGGTACGACGTAGCAACACCAACCACTACTGATGAAAAGCGACCGTCATTGGCAAGAACGTTGCGCACAATTGTATCCACAGCCAGTTTATCAGACACTTCCAGTTGCCGACCCAACGCATATGACAACATGTGTTCACTAAAGGCCCGCGTAAACACTTCCGGCCGTCTGAGCAGGGCTTCTTTGAAGGAAATGATGTCCTGAAACTTCACTTCACCAAACAACTCTCCGCCGGCATCAATCTCCAAACCGCTACGGTACTTATCTCGCCACCGCCCGACAGCATCATAATTTTCCAGAACAAACCCTAACGGGTCGATCCGGGCATGACACGATTTACAGGACTGATTGACCTGATGCTGTTTTAATACCTGTCGTAATGTTAGTCCCTTAGCTTCAAATACAGCATCGTCCTCTTCAATCTCAGGTACGACATCCGGTGGAGGAGGCGGCGGCCGATTGAAGATAACGCCCGCAACCCATGCTCCGCGGGTAATAGGGTTGGTCCTTAGTGGGGAGCTTGTCATCGTTAAAACAGCTGCAGTCGTGATCACGCCACCCTCACGCTTGTCATCCAATTCAATTCGATTGAATTGCTGATAACTCGGAAGAAAGCGACTGCGTTCACCCTTTCCCGCAAAAGGCTCATCAGCCCGATACCACTGCTGCAACTCATCACTTCGATATGTATAGTCAGAATGAATCAACTCCATTACCGGTCGGTCTTCGATCATGATACTTTCAAACAAGAGCAAAGGCTCAAGCATCGACTGCAATCCCAACTTCCAGTACTCACACCCGATTCGGGAATAGTAATTCGCAAACCGCCTCGAGTCAGGAACGGCAGTTACTAACTGATCCAGCCGCAACCATTGCCGTGCGAAATTCTGACTTAAGGCCTGACTTCTCGGGTCCAGCAACATTTCCCGCACCTGACGTTCAAGGACTTGAGGTTCGGACAACTTACCTGACTTTGCCAAAGCCAGAAGTTTATCATCCGGAATACTATTCCAAAGAAAGATGGATAGCCGTGTCGCTAACTCATAGTCAGTTAGCTTATGCCGCCCGCTGCCAGTAGGAGCTTTTTCAATAAGATAAAGAAAACGCGGAGACGACAGGACCGCCGCGACGACATCCTTCATGGCCAGCTCAAAATCATTCGTTTCAAGCAACCGCGACTCAAAGAACTGCAAATATCTCTTCAGTAACGACTCATCCACCGGCATCCGAAAAGCCTTTTCCATAATTTTCTCTAATCGGGATCTGGCTGTGTCTGTTTGCGATTCGTTTTGGGTTGGAACAAACAATGCGGTATAGCTATCGCAATATCGATTAAACTCAGGGGCATGGAGGATAGCCTGAGCTAAATTAACAAACGTCTCCAACTGTAGTGCGGATATACTTAACTCTTCGCCACGATTATTAAAGCCATATTCTGCTGGCAAATCCACGGCAAATGGAAATACGCCGGATAGTATCGGCTTTTCGATCACATTTTTACCAAGCGTACGATTCCCCAGTTGCAAGGTATCGGGCATAAGCCCGGTAAGAGGCTGAAAATACGGGTAGTCACTGCGAATAACCTTTTCAGGCAACGGGTAGATATCACCTTTAAGGCCCAGTAATTCAACAACTGAATTATTGTATTCAAGGCGATTTAATCGTCGCATGACTATCGGCGACAATTCCTGCCTGGCTGCCAGACGCTGGTCAACATAATTCTGTAGCCCCAACACAAGCTTTGATTTCTCATTGAGCGAGGGTTGTAGAGCACCTTCAGGTGGCATTTCTCCTGCCTGAAGGGCCCGGATTACTTTATGCGCCACCGGTAAATTCCCAAGGAATGATTCTGATGTCGTTAGTGACTCCAGGTCAATCTTTCCTTCCCGCCGCTGTGCATGATGGCAATCTGAGCAGTACGTTTTAATCGTCTTATAAAGTTCCTGATAATCGACGTGGACAAGGTCTAAAGCAACCGGCTGAGATGCCCTGTCTGATTCCAAATCAACTGCCTTTAGATAATCCACCCCTAACAGATACCGCCCTTTTTCTTTAAAGGGCCTGGCCTGAGCATTCGCACCAACCAGATTCAATTCAAGGTAATGAACCCCCTTTGTTAACCGATGTACCCCAAGCTTCAGTAATGGTGCGATCTCAACTTGGCCCGCGTAGCAATCGACTGCTGCCGATATTTTTCTACCATCCAGATTGATGTTGCAGACGCCATAGTCCGGAGCTTTGGTTAGGCGAAGCGATATATCATACTTACTATCGAACCTAACCAGAAACGGAAGACGAAGCACATCTCCCTGTTTACCATCCCAAAGCAAATGAGCATGCCGACTCCATTGCTCACCATAATGTGCCATGCCCTGCACTCGTGCCGGTTTTTCAATTTTAAAGTGGTATTCGCCTTCATAGATCCCGTTATAAGGAAACGGCAACCGAATTCTCTCTTGCTGCTGAGCACTAACCGTTGCCGCGGAAAAGAATACCATTATGTAAATCAGGCGTCCAAACATAGTGATATTATAGCCTCGTTTACCTAAAAAACTCTTTGGTCGTGATCTGCTCGTGGGCCAGCAGGCCTTTTCCTGCAGCGTCCAGCAAAAATTCCCGCCCTTCACCACGCTGAGTAAAGTGGATATTCCCAGGACTCACTAATCGATTCCAATGTTCCTGAAAACATTCAGCCAGATCTTTATTTTTCGCCAGTACTTCCGGCACGGCGTGTAACATCACCAGTTGACGGTCCACTTCGATATGCTCGTATTTTTCAGCAAAATACTTTTTTAATAGTTGAGGCAATATACCCGCAAACCATGGATAACGCGTACGACTTGAGAACTCCTTCATATCAACAAAGCGTTCGATCACGTAACGGGCCTCAAGCGGCGGCGAGAATACATCTTTCAGAGCCTGAGTAAAGATGGCGACCTCTTCTTCATTCGCTTCCTTTAAAAAGACACGGACGTAGCCACCTGCCTGCTCTCCCACATAAAGATGATCAAGTAATTCAGTACTACCTTCCCACTGGATCAGTCCTGAATCACGCAATGCGGCAACAATCACTTCTGATACACTTTTTGTGAGTGACTCCGGTGTCCAGGCGGTCGTGTCACCTGTAAAGGGTGGAAATCCCAGACTGGTACCCACTCGCTCGATAGGAATTTGAATCGATTGAGCAGCCTGTCCCTTAAACGGTTCTCCAATCCCCCACAATTGGTAATTCCTTGCTCGATTCCCTGCACGCTTTAGCATTTCTTCTGAAATCAATGTTGCGACTCGTTCGACGCCCCTAGGCTTGATTTCAGTAAATGCCGGATGCACGTGCCCAACGCCCTTTTCAATCACACCATCATCGGTCACACCGTAAATCCGAGTATGCTTCTTGCAAAACCGCTTGTAGTCGGAAAGCCCTTTGAGAAACTCGGGAGCCAAACAAACGACATCCCAATTGTGGGCAAGCTTCTGAGGTGCATCTGAATCAAGCCGAATAGAACGCCCCCTAAGTTGATTAACACTCATCGATGTTGTGACTGAGGTCAAATCAACAAGCACATTAATCTTGTTGGCATCCCATCCTTCACCCAGAAGCCCACGTGTTCCGACCAGACACTTGGTATAGCCAGCCTGAAAAAACTCGGTAATGAGTTGAATGTAAACTCGGGGTACCCAATCTGCTCCTCGCGCCTTTAACAGACGGTAGCCATCCTGAGCTCCCCAACGCAATTCAACCTCATAATCTTTTTCCTGCAACCACTGTGATGCGTATTCATGAAAGACTAAATATAGATCATCATCCACCAACACGGTGGACCCGGTCACCAGGACTGGATCAAGCCGGTCTGTATCTTCATCCTGAAGAAGCGTCCGGAAGGCAGCGACCGCGCCCCCTACTTCACTGTCTAGGATATGGCTGACTTCAGGGTCAACTGCGGAGGTTTTTTCATAATCACAGACGACCACCGCGCGAATCGAATCCCCCAACATCTCCTTTTCCCGTTGCAAAATTGGGATTAACGCCTGCGCCTTGCTTTGAGAGTACGCCAGTATCCGGTTCACAGGCGACGCACATCTTTGATTCCCAGTTTCAGTAATTTGCGTTCCTAAAAGGCGTAAGTGCCTTTTAATCCGGCCGGCCAATTCAAGGTTCTGTGCGTTATTGGTCCTCATTAAATACAAACGGACGTACGGATCAATCACGGGTACACAATACGCCAAAAGATCTTCACATTCATCAACTTGTTCTTGCGATAATTCGCGAGCATTTCTCGGAAGTGCAACATCGTCTTTTGCCAATAACACTCTGGCCGCCCATGCAAACGAGGCAAATCGTTTCTCATATTCTCCCCAATTGCGTGCCGGGCGAAGCGGCAATTCCATCTTCTCAAGAGTCTGATAGGCCCATTGATTTAATGAAAGCCGATCCTCTTCGGAGCCAACATGCTGTAACACATCCAATAACTCCTGCATATGCTCGCTCGTATTGGAGATATACTCCAATTCATCCGCGGTTGGCCGCACAAAGTAACACAGGTCTTTATAGGGAGCTAAGAATCCATCTTTGATGACTGCCGGGACAGGCACATCATAGTCAATCTGATCTAATAGCGATTCGTAAATCGACCAGTCTTGAGCATCCGCTTCTTCCGGATCCGGAGGAGTCGCTGTTAAACCTACAACCACCGGGTCATCCAGATACTCTGCAATTCCATTGAGCACCCTTCCCCAATGACCCACCAAATGATGACACTCATCCAAGATAACTAACTTAACTCCAGCCTCGCGAAGACGATGCAAGTTTTCGAGTGAACTGGCGTGTAACACAGACAACGCATCATTACCGCGAGTAATCTCTTCCCGGATTTTCTTCGTGTAGTATGCCAGTCGTTCCTGGAAATAATCTGGATTGTGTTCATGAAGATCTCGAATCCAAACTTCGGCTTCCTCTTCCGTATGCGCCTTTTCTTTTTCCAGCAACGATTGTTTCCAAAACTGTAATGCTTCGTCACTTAAATCATTACCGCCTCGGGCTGGCATCGTTACAGACTGATAGGTCAGTGATGTAAAGAGCCCCGGCTGTTTGGGGTTGGACGAGAGCAGTTCATCCGCAATAGGTTGTCCATCCTGTTCGAATAGATCCATCCGCGCAAGCCACTGTGATTGAATCGCTGAATTAGGGCTCAGCACGACAGCTGGACACTTAAACAGCTGTGCCCACAGATACAAGCCGGTTACCGTTTTACCGGAGCCCGGAGGAGCATTGATATAGAGTTTGCGTTCTGCCTGTGCAAGGTGAGTCTCAGCTACGCGCACAACATCCATTTGGCTTGGACGTAATGTACTCTTAAAGCTAATCGCGGGAAATGCCATAAACCAACCGTCTCTCCTATTGACGGTTCATTTTAACCACAATGCCGCTGAAACCCCAATTACTGCGGCAAATTGAGTCCTGGCGGCAGGTTTGATCCGCCCGGCAAGCCGCCCGGCAAACCACCAGCTCCGGCAGGTGGTGCCTCAGGCTCATCAGTTTTTTCTCGAATCAGCTGAGCACGATCAAGACGCAGTTTGTCGTATTGAGGCCCCGGAATGACATAATACCAAAGGGCAAAACGACGATTTAAATCGGCGGCCTTTTCCTGTCCCTCTTCAAGTTGGCGTTCGTAATTTTCTAACTCGGTCGCGTAACTTTGCTGCGCGATTTTGAACTCATTTAGATCTTGCTCATATTGCAGCTTCAACGCTTCCAACTCAGCCTCCGGATCTTTCTTTTCCTCTTCCACTACTTCACTCTCCGACGCATCTTCTGGAGTTTCAGTAGGATTTTCCTGTGGAGCATCAGCTGATGCTTTGTCGTCAGTTTCCTGTTCGACTGGCTCCGCAGTTTCTTCAGCGGGGGCGTCGTTTTCCGGCGTAGCTGCACCGGCTACATTTTCATCGCCATTACTTGTTTCGTCATCATCGCATCCAGGAGCCGGAGATGTGTCTGATGATTCAGCGGCAGGGTCTTCTTCACCAGTTTCATCTTTCCCCGACTCTTCCTGAGGACCTTCTGGATCCTGCAATGCTTCAGGCTTTTCTGGTTCAACCGGCTCTTCAGGACGATCCCCTAAAAGAGATTCATCGAAAGATACTCGTACAAAGACATATCTTCCGGGTTGATTCATTGGATCGAATGCTTCCTCGGCCTCAGGGGCATCATCAACGTTGGGCTCAAGAGCAAGTTGAGTATCCAGTTCTTCTACGTTTTCCGGTTCATCTTCCGGCTTTTCCTCTGATTCGGCTTCCGTTTCTTTAGCCTGCTCTTCCTCTGTAGTCAGTCCAATCTCTAGCTCATCCTGAGAGCCGGCAAAGGCTCTACCAAAATAAAGTCGATAGACGACACCTTCATTGGTTCCTGCTTCCAGTTCGCCCTGTAAAGCTAACAAGGACATATCATCCGGAGCGCCAGACTGACCCGGCTGCAAACGAAACCCTCCACGCAACAAATCCTGGTTGATTCCCTGAACCAGGTTTTGGGCATATTGGTTTCTCTGAGGTGCTGGCTGTGCCAAAATCAGCTCCATGTCCAATGCTAAATCAGCAGTCAACCCGGCTCGTTTGGGCCGCACTCCGGCGATCTCAAAATCATCCAACGCAGACACGATGTCCGTCAAAGCATCAGCATCTACCTCCAGTGCCTCATCTTCCAAACCTTCAAGCTGCCAGTCTTCTGAAGAGCTTTCACGACTGAGCACACTCAATTCTGTTTCTGAGAGAGTCCCCTCGTTTTCATCCACCTCATAGTCAAACACTGAAATTCGCTCAATATTGGTACCCTGAACTTCCAGCAGATCTGTATTGATCCAGTCACTAAATTTAACTGAAAGGTCGACATTCGACAGAGTGGTGATGTAGACTTCACTTTCACTCGGTGACCGCACATAGTAATCGGACTGTTGCCCTTCCACTTTGTCACCAATAATGATGTCCACAGCTGCTTCAGTTTCTCCATCCTGCAGAATCGTAACTCGGCTACCGACTCCTTCTATGTCCGACACACTCAGCGTATCCTGCCGAGGATCAACCACCCCATAGTTGGCATGATCCTCTTTCCAACGCGTAACCATTGCTCCACGTTTAATTCCCATGACCGATGACGCCGTACGCCCAAGTCGATCCTGCGCATCGGCTGGATAATTATGATGCGACGGAATGACCCACTGTTGGTCAGCATTACGCTCCACCCTAAATTCCATCGGTCTACCCTTTTCAGCGTCAAAAGCAGTCACCTGAAGAGACACAGCCATGGTCGAGTCAAAATCCTGAAAGTAATTTTCACCTCGTTTACCGATTTCTTCTATTTCAATCGAGCCTCCGCCAAGCCCACCAAAAAATGTGAGCAGCAATGCTCCGACAGCCACACCGGCAAAGATGTTGGTTACATTCCAGCCGGATTGTGCAAGATTTGAATTACTCATGATCAATACCTTTTCCTGCTTCCTAGCGTCGCCTTGTCGCGACAACATTGTTCTTTTCTGAAGAAACCCGGATGATCAGCATCACGATTCCTGCTAACAGTGCGGGAATCGGTGGCGCCCAAATGGCGAGTAAGCGATAAAACGCCTCAATCGATGCGACTTCACGGTTTGTTTCCATTTCAATCTGACGAATGATATCGTTCTTCTCCTGCTCAATTTGAGCCTGAGCCAACGAAAACTTCTGTTGTTCATCCTGCTGTGCCTGTTGCAACATTTGACGCTTGGCAAGCGGATCCAAGGATTCATCTTCTTCGATTTCCTTGACCCGAGCTGAAAGTCGCTCTTCTGCCTTTTCCAGTGCTTCTTCAGCCTCAGCATCCGCTTCCTTTCGCTTGTCTTCTGAAACAGTAAGGAATTCACTCTTTTCCAGTTCAACCCGAGTCAGGCTTCGGTGAGCAGGGCGTCGAGATCGCAAAGCAATAAAATCACTTTCACCTGCTAATGAATCAACAGCATTGAGTACAAAAGTAACGTTATCAAAGGCAAAATCCAAATTGCCAAACGTACGTTCCTGAAAGAAGAAGTCTGAGATCATATCCACGTCGGCGACAAAAATTGCATTCGCTTTCACTTCGCCATCTCGCTTGACCCTGGCTGCCACCACATGATCATCTGTATCAACCTGACGAACCGGGTCACGAGCAGGGCGTGCAGCGGCACCGCCGCCCATCATCATCGCCATCGATGGACTATCATCCACAAATTCGGCCCATTCCAGTAGTCCCGAGTTGGGTCCCGTACTAACCAAGGCCGACACTTCGGCACCTGACACGGTCGAATCCTTTGCGATCGAACCTGCATAGATTGCAACCAATTCCTGCAAACCGGAACTTACATCATCCACCAGATTGAAAGCGTCTTCATTCCCGCCTTTGGCCGTCAGGAATAGATACTCCGCCGGCAGGGCAGAAAATTGAGGATGGGGATTACTTACATCAAAAGCAACGCGATCATACTTCCATTGAATCCCCAATGTATTCAACAAACGCGTGGCCTGTCCGCCATCAGCTTTAGGCTGTGGAGGAGCTCCACCTCCCATCATGCCCATCTGCCCTCCGGGGGAGGGTTTAGGTTGTCGCGGCGCACCGGTGACACCAAACTGAGTCCCCATGGCCATCGGAAATGGGTCATCAAAGATCAAGGTTGGATTGCCAGCACCGACGTGCGTTACCAGATTGTCCATTTGTGGATCAGTCAACGACGAAGGCATAACGGCCACCAAGACATCAAAGTCTTCACTATCAATCGGAGCATCTGGAGATACAGACACCACTTCGTATTGTTTTTTGAGCTCCGTCACGATCTGCCACTCGTTACTTCCGCTAATTACATTCGCATCTGTGTTAAGCACACCAACCGTTTGACGTTCTTCCTGTGCAACCGTCTGTATCGACCGAGTCAATTCGTACTCGACGGGAATACCTTTTCCAAAAAACGGGATAACCACTTTGTCATTACTACTAATGACTACCGCACCGAGAAATACTTCGGCCTCTTGTTGCCGCCCATCCACTTCGGTCATCAGTTGCATTGGCGTAATGCCAAAGTGTCGAGCCTCATTCGCCGCTTCGCTAAACGGTTCCACATCAACGATTCTCACGTCAAGCTTTCCACTACTTAGCTCTTCGAATTGACGCAGTAATCCGGAAAGTTGCTTACGTGTCTCTGTATACTCTCGCGGGACTTCCGGGCTGAGGTAGGCCTGAATTTCAATTCTGCTATCGGATTCGATGGAATCCAAAATCATATGGCTTGCCGGGGTAAGGCTAAAGAGCTTTTCGGCCGTCAAATCGACGCGAATTGCAGCTACTCCAGCCCAAATTGTCACACAAACCAGCACAACAGCCAAAGACACCGTCCGAATCCCATACTGGACCCCTATATCTGCCTGTTTGCCTGAAGCCCATAAGCGTTTGGACATCACGACCAGATTTAGATAAAGCATAACCGCGGTCAGACTAACGAAATAAAGCACTCCATCAAATGGCACGACTCCCATGCCAAAATCCTGAAATTTACGAGACAAGCTAAGCGATTCAATCGCCTCTCTCGCTCCTAAGAAACCAGCTGCTGTATCAAGGAAAACTGGAACTCCACAGAATGCAATCCCGAGTACAAAAGCTACGGTCATGCTAGTAGTCAGCATCGATGCCAACATACCGGCAGCAAGTAAAGCGCCACCTGCCAACCAATATCCAAAATAAGTTGATGCCAGCAGGCCAAAATCGGGTTCACCGATGAAGATTAGAATAATGACATGCGTCATGGATGAAAGTAAGGCTAAAGAATAGACCGCTAAAACGCTTAGGTACTTCCCTAGTAAAATTTCCAGGTTGGTTGCAGGTAGAGTGTAAAGCAACTCATCCGTACCACTTTTTCGCTCGTCCGCCCAAACACCCATCGTTAGCGACGGAACGAAGAATAACAATAACAGAGGGAACCACTCTGTTAGTTGATCTAATACGGGCTCATTTGCTGTGAAGAATTCAGCATCAAACCCCAAGGCGCCGCCAGCCACAACAAATACCACTATAAACAGGTATCCAAGTACTCCTGAAAAGTAGCTGGATAGATTACGAATCAAAATCGGCCAGATTACACCAGATCGAATATTCATTGATTAGTCCTTATACCCTTCGGCATCAAAATGGTGATGCGAGTTAACTATTAGACGATGTCAAGTCTCGGAAACGCTCTTCCATGGCAGATCCATCTGTTCCCAATTCTGAGGTAGCTCCATCGAACACAATCGTACCATCATTAATGAGAACGACTCGATCACAGACAGCATGTACTTCCTGCAGAATATGGGTCGATAGCAGGACCGTCTTTGTTTCGCCAAGCGTTGTGATTAATTCGCGAACCCCATGCACCTGATTTGGATCCAAGCCACTCGTTGGCTCGTCCAAAATAAGAACATCAGGGTCATGCAAGAGTGCCTGAGCCATTCCAACTCGTTGACGATACCCTCGAGACAGCTTGCCGATCGCTTTTTCCCAAACGTCGGAAAGCATGCAAGTACTACGTACATACTCCATTCGTTCGGTGAGGACGTCAGCCGGCATTAACCGAGTCCGTCCTACATAATTCAGGAAAGACCGTGGAGTCATTTCAGCATAAAGTGGACCGTTTTCAGGAAGGTATCCTAAAATCTCTGCGGCCTGCAAACGCTGATATGAAACGTCAAAGCCCCCTATAAGCGATCGTCCTTCACTGGGAGCAAGAAATCCCGTGAGCATCTTCATTGTCGTGGATTTTCCAGCTCCGTTGGGGCCTAGAAATCCACAAACCTGTCCGCGAGGCACGCTGAATGAGACGTTACGTGTAGCTGCAAATTGGCCGTAGAATTTACTTAGACCAACAGCTTCGATCATGGCTTGCTGCTGAGTTCCAGCGTCCTCTGCCTGATTAGCATCACTTTCTGAGGTCGATTCGTATTCCGCCATTTCAATCACCTAATGTTGGATAATATAATCACATAGATGGATAGTAAAAATGTGATTTTAGTCACGCCGATTTAACATGTAAAGTTGTGAAACCCGTATAGAAAACGAGGAATTTTCAACGGAGTTTCCCCCAAACTTCTTCCAGCACTGAGAATGTGTAAGGATCGTAAATCTCCAGTTCTGCGGCAACGAATGGAAAGAAGTCATTGCGATAGAAATATGCCTCTGTCGCCTCAGCAAAAAACTCCTTCTCATTGGTGGTGCCATAGTGCTTTACGGTTGCTCCGGTATACAGAAGTACCTTCTGATATTTCCCGGACGCCATGGCCCGGTCGTAAGCCTTCTTAACCTCGTGATGATCAAAGCCCAGGATCTGATCATGATAAGAATGTGCCAATTCATGCAGGATTACAGCTGGGTGTTTCAAAATCTGCTGACGTGACAACAGAGAGGCAGCCCGTGGTAGGTGTACTTTTTTATGCAACCGTGGGTCATGACCGTTGTCACGCAACCAACCGGCTCCCGGATGATATTGCATCGCACCTAAAGTGGGATGATGGCGTTCCAGCCAAATTTCCAAAGTCTGCAACGTCTTCAACTGCTTTTCAGGTACGAAGATCTTGATACGTTGCAAATGATTCGCAAGCATCTTGATCGCATCTTTGCCTAATTCTGCATGCTGCCCCCCCAACAAAGATGGATCCACGTGTACGGTCCAGCCTTCCAAGTCCATCTTAACCGGATCAAATCTAACGCCTGAGGCTCGTCGGTTCTGACTGTAGACCCATTGCCATAATTCCTGCGAAGCAAAAGCATCTTTCCAGCTATCGTGACCTCGCCCTTTGATTTCTGAATATTTCGGATTCCCTCCGGCATTTCTCAATGCTTTGACAATAGAACGGGAACGCTCCACCGTAATTGCAGTATCTTGATCACCATGCCAAGTCCAAATCGGCAAATGGGCAATTGATGCCGCCAATGTGTTATCCGCTCCTCCACAAATGGGTATCGCTGCAGCGAAGTAATTGGGACGACGTTGAATCGCATCCCACACTCCATAACCGCCCATTGACAATCCCATGACATAGATTCGATTCAAGTCAATTTGATTGGACGATTTAGCCACAAACGCATCTAGCAACTCAAAAAGTGACTTCATCGAATTGGAGATAGGAGGCATCTTGTGTGACTTTGTCGACCAGGGGACATCGACCCACAGTTCGTCATGAGGAACCTGTCCAGCAAGAATGTACGATTCAAATCGAGAGGTTATTCCAGCTGCTTCAAAGGCTTTGATCGCGCCCGCATCTGTCAACTCACCTTGGTTATCATCGCCTCGTCCTCCAGCTCCATGCAGAAATAGAAGCAACGGGTACTTCTTATCGGCCTTGACATCACTTGGAGCACGATGACGATAGTTCAAAACATTTCCATCTTTACTTTTCCAAGTGGCTGCCGAGTATTCATCCACTAGGTCATCCGCAACGAGCGTGGTAGTCACGAGTGGCGCCAATAGCAGCCAGCAAACGCTTAAACGGGTGAATTCTCTCATCTGTTGAAGTCCTATCGAAGTGAGGCCCAGAGTAATTTGGCCAACAAGCCAATTAAAGTGTCATTTGCCAACTATATATGAACAAACGGTAGCAAAGCTTGAATGTACCCCGTACCGAGGTGGAATGCGAGTAGTACGAAGCCTAATCCACAGTCCAAGTCAGCGTTTTCATAAACTTCGATGCGTACTATAATAACAACCAGAAGGCGATTCCTTTCAACTCATTATTCCCACCAACAACCCCACCTCAGCTAAGTTCTAATGCTCTTAAACCGAAGTTTAGTATTTTCTTGTGCAGTCTTCGTTTCTGCATCCATTACATCTCTGGTCAATGCACAATCTCCTCAGCAGGTATTCGTGAAGGATATCCAGCCGATCATGCGTACGTATTGCTATGATTGCCACAACGCTGAATTACAGGAAGGAAAAGTGCGTTTAGACAACTTAAACCCAGATTTGATCGGGGGCCCGGACGCCCAACGCTGGCACCATGCGCTGGACATGATCAACCAGGGAGATATGCCTCCTGAAGACGCAGAACATCCTGATGAAGCGACACTCGAGAAACTGACCGACTGGATTCAGATTGAGTTAGTGAAGTCTATCAAGGCTCATCGAAACTCTAATCGAGTGGTTATGCGGCGTATGACACGTGAACAATACACCAATACGTTGCAGCAACTGCTGGGCATTGATGTTAATTTTGGCGATGCGTTACCTGAGGATGCTAAATCAAAGTCAGGGTTCACCAACAATGGGAACGTGCAACAGATCAGCCCACTCCATCTCGACTACTATCAAAAAGTCGCCCGAGAGGCGTTGGCACAGACCATTTTCACTGAGAAGCCCCACATTACCCGCTATAAAATCCAAGTCGGTCTGGATATTGGAAAAGAGCTACCAGGAGAAAAGAAATCCGGCCAATTCGGAGGTTACGTTTCACAGCCGGTAAGTAATAGCCACATAATCCCTGACGTACTCAATGAAGCCGGTGAACCAATCTTTATTGACCCTGCCAGCCGCCCTTCCCCTTACAACAACATTTTGCACAATCTAGGAATTGGGATGCGAGGTTCGGATCGTAGTCGTTATGCAGTGGTTGCGGATGGCATGCATCTCGACTCAGCATTTCAGCATGTAGAAAGAGCACCGGGCGCATGGCACGCGCCATCACCTAACCTGAAAATGCTGATCCGTCGTGACTTCCCAGTTCAAGGCAATTTCGCATTTCGAGTCACGGCTGCTAGAACCTCAGGACGTAACGCTCAACTTCGCAGCACTTATGGCAACAAGGACCAAATCACCAAAGTCACTGATACCAAAACAGAGAAGCAGGCGGGAGCGTTTTCCGTCAACGGTGGTGATGCCTACAAGCTTGAACGATCTGTTTTTGAAGATGGCAAACTAATCAACGAAGAAGGGCAGAAACCGGGAAATAACCGTACCGCCCGTTTCCGGATCCGACCTCCTAAAGCCGACTTGTACCACGTGGAAATTATCCGCAGTGCACTTAAGGAGAACACTGAAACGGAACTCTATATGGAGTTCGGTAACCGAGACAACCGAATCAACACAAAGTTCAAACTGGAGCGAGAACCGCGTGATGCCGTACGGATGTGCACCCCTCTGGGGATCGTCGCTTTGGAAGACGGAGAAAACGAAGCCTACTTCCGCTGGAACGGCCTCGTCTCAATCGACGAAATTGTATTCACTCCCCTGACGGCCAATCACAAAATCCGTCAAGAACGAGCCGAACAGGTAGCCAAGGTCGAGGCGTTGAAACTCGTCAATCAAAAACGAACCGCCGTACTCCAAGTATCTCTTGGCAATCGAACCGACGATGGGCAGGATTCTAAGACCTTCGATCGAATTCAGGAAATCAGTACTCCACTCGGCGAGTTCGAATCCTATCAATTTGTCGGACGTCTAGAAAATCTCCCTACGCCACAGCTTGACCTAAATGAGATGACTTCATTGTCCAACATTTTGGTTCTCTCTGTCTGGAACGGTGACTTCATCAAAGACAAAGCAAACTCTGGCTCATCGATCATTGTTAAAGAAGTCGAATTTGAAGCTCCTTACTTCTCTCAGTGGCCTCCGCAAAGCCATACCCAGATCTTCATCGACTCGCCAAACAAAAACAATCACGAGATCTACGCCCGTGAAGTGCTGGAACGATTTATTACTCGTGCCTTTCGCCGGCCAGTCACTAAAGATGAATTAGACCTGTATTACAATTTCTGGTCAGCAGTGCGGTCAGATTATTCCACCTTTGAAGGTGGTATTCGCGAAACGCTGGTAGCAGTCTTATGCTCACCCAATTTCATTTACCTGGCCGAAGGAGACACAGAGAAGAAGTCCAAGCGACAACGGGAATACGAACTGGCCTCTAAGCTGTCCTATTTCCTATGGAATGGCCCACCGGACCAACGTCTCTACGAACTGGCAAGCAATGGAAAATTAGGAAGCAGCCTCAAAGGTGAAGTCACACGGATGGTTCAGGATCCTCGATCCTGGAATTTCATCACCTCTTTTTCCAGCCAATGGCTCAAACTTTATCGCCACAATGAACAGGCTGTGGACATTGGCCGCTACCCTCAGTTCACTCGTTTTATCAAGTCAGACCTGGAACTGGAAACCTACCACTTCATGAATCACCTTCTCCAGGAAGATCTCAGCATCTTCAACATGATCGACAGTGAATTCGTTGTGGTGAATCAAAACCTGGCCGAGTTTTATGGCATTGAAGATGTGGAAGGAACTGAATTCCGTGTAGTCCCAGTCTCGGCAGATCTCAATCGTGGTGGACTCTTAACTCAGGGTTCGTTCCTCAGTGGACACTCGGACGGAACACAAGCTCATCCAATTAAACGTGCCGTCTGGATGATGGAGAGAATCCTTGGTGAGTCTCCTCCACCGCCTCCGCCAAATGTGCCAGATCTCGACCCGAAAGATCCCAATACAAACAAACTGCCCATTGCTGAGCAATTGGCTCTTCACCGGGACAATGTCTCATGTCGAAATTGTCATAAAAAGCTGGACCCCTATGGTTTAGTGTTCGAAGACTATAATGGAGCAGGACTTTTGTCGACTTCGCCTGGATCCAACCCTAATACCATCGTTCAGTTGCCTGCAGGGTCCGAAGTGACTGGTGTTGCCGGAATGAAGAAATACGTTTTAGAATTCGAGCGTGAGAAGTTTGCCACATCACTGGTCGAGCACCTCATGACGTTCGCTCTAGGACGTGACATGTCTTATGTTGATGAAGAAGAGATTCACACCATCGTGGTCGCTGCCATGAAAAACGGTGGCTCCTTCCAATCCACATTACAAGAAATTATTACAAGCCCAATGTTTCTGCGTAACTAGCAGGTAAACTTAATAATAGAGAAGAGCTGATTAACGGACAGTTCAAAGAACCTAAGAAGAAAGAACAACGATGAGTCGTAAATCCTGGCACTTAGACCGACGTTCCTTCCTGACCGGAGTTGGCGTCAGTTTGACACTTCCTTATCTCGAAGCAATGGCTACAACAGCTCCTTCGGTTACGGATGTGCCTAAGCGATTATGCTACATGTACTTCCCCAACGGCTGTGGTATTCCAAATAAGGATAAGACGCCTGAAGAACATAAACAGTGGAGTTGGTTCCCAATGGGTGAAGGTAAAGATTTCACCTTCACCAACACACTTTCCTGCATGGAGCCACATCGGGACGACCTCACGGTCATCGGTGGTTTAAGTCATCCACGCTCACGTCAATTGCTTGGTCACCTTGCTGGGGACTCTTGGCTGACAGGCGGTGACGTCGGAGCCAGCAACTACGCTAACAACATCTCTGTCGACCAGGTCGCTGCTCAACAGATTGGCCAAAACACTCGCTACAAGTCGTTTGTACTTTCGGCTGATGGTGGTGTTGGTTATCAATCCCGAGTTTCAACGCTGTCCTTTGATGACGCAGGAAAACCGATCCCCTCGGAACATCGACACCGTGAAATCTTCGAACGATACTTTTCACCGAACGGTGGAGCGGCAACAGCCGAACGCCGTAAAGAGATTGCCCGAGGTAAAAAGATCGTTGACCTGATTCTTGAAGACAGCAAACGGCTCAATCGCAAACTTGGCAGCCGTGACCAAGCTAAGTTGGATGAATTCCTGACTTCACTCAGCAGTGTAGAAGATCAAATTAATCGCAACGAATCTTGGCTCGACACCCCAATGAAACCCTTCAATGCTGATCACATTAATTTCGAAGTCGATGCCACGAAGAATCCAACCAACTACATCCGTAGCATGATTGACATCATGGTACTCGGATTCCAAACAGACGTCACTCGCGTCATGACTTACATGATGGCTCGTGAAGATGGGATCGGTTTCGGCGACCATTTCCCTCGTTTGGCCTGCGGCATTAACACTGGCCATCATGGCCTTAGTCACTCGTCGCAATGGGAAAACTGGAGTACTTATGACGCATGGTTGGCCAGTCACTACAGTTACATGATCGACAAAATGAAAAACATCAACGACGAGCATGGACGATTACTCGATAACACTTTAATGCTCTTTGGTAGTGCCTGTAGCACCACGCACAATGCCCGCAACTATCCGTTATTGCTGGCTGGCGGGAAGAACTTTGGTGTAAACCATGGTACTTACGCTCGTTACGATGACTCTGTTCCGATGAACAACTTGTTCGTAAGCATGCTGAATGCAGTGGACGTAAAAACAGAACGTTTCTCTGACAGTGACGGACACCTCAAAGGTGATATCTTTACTACCTAGTAACGATTGCACTCAATGACTACTCAATGCCTCTCGTCACAGTATTCTCTGAGACCGAGAGGCATTTTTTAATCCCTCTTAGGTTCACGGTAAAACTATGAAAACTCAAACTGAAGAGTTATGGGTCAATGTACCCGAACGCAGAGCCATCGTCTCTATTCATCGCGATGTGGAACGCATCGTACGGGAAAGTGGAGTCGAGGACGGATTGGTTTTAGTCAATGCCATGCATATTACCGCCAGTGTCTTTATCAATGACAATGAAACAGGACTCCATGCCGACTACGAACGCTGGCTGGAAGAGTTAGTACCATTTGATCCAGGAACCGATCCGCAACAGGGAGGATATCTTCACAATCGTACTGGCGAAGACAACGCGGATGCCCACCACAAACGACAAATCATGGGGCGTGAGGTCGTCGTAGCAATCACCGATGGGCAACTGCACCTAGGTCCCTGGGAGCATATCTTCTACTACGAATTTGATGGTCGCCGGCGGAAACGCATCTTGGTAAAAGTGCTAGGCACGTGATGAACATGTGCATCATACCATTTTGTCGTTTAAACTATCCGGTAACGCTGAATCCACTTTCAACACAAAGGCATAAACTAATGCGGCATTTGCAGCTCTCTCTGCTGACACTCAGCATTCTCACATTCTCCACTTTATGTCAGGCTGTGGAACTAACAGCAGGTGCTGCGAAAATAGACATCACCCATCCAGCCAAGAAGCTGGTAGAAATCCCGCTTCACGCCCGGGCATTAGTCCTTAAAAGCGAAGATACTGCGCTTGTGATCGTTACGATGGATGTCGTCTCCATTGGCGAAATTGGATCGATCCCGGATGACTTCCAGAGCAATGTTCGCGCCCGCATCAATGACAAGCTTGGAATTCCCACTCAAAACATCATGTTCAACGCAAGCCATTGTCATGGGACACCTAGTCCCAAATCAGAAGACCTCACCGTTCAGGTCATTCAAGAGGCTTATCGTGAGCTCGTCCCCGTTACGCTCTCAGCTGGACGCGGTCATGAAGACCGTATTCAGGAAAATCGCCGGATGCAGTTAAAGAATGGGGGAGAAATCGATGTCCGTCATGCTTACTCCCTGCCTCCCAATAAAGCGATTCTCTCCACCGGCCCTATCGATCCTGAAATTGGTATTTTGCGGGTCGATAAACAAAACGGGGACACACTGGCCGTCCTCTTCAATTTCGCCTGCCATCCCATTCAAGGGACCCCCGTCAGTGCAGGAGACACCTCGGACATGACGGGTTACGCAGCACAGGTCATTGAAAACAATCTTGATGAAGGGACGATCGCTCTTTTCGTTCAGGGTTGTGGGGGAGACATCAATCCAATTGCCTACAAAGATGTTGACCACCCCCGCAATGCCGAGACACTTGGAAATCTGCTGGGCCTAAGCACGCTAAAAGGCATCCGTAAGGCCAAGGCCAGTGATGACCAGCGACTACTTGTTATCAATGAAACACTGTCCCTTCCACGTTCCAACCTTGCCCCTCGTATCTCCGAATTGGAATTGTATCGTGAAACTCTAGTGAATAGCTTTCGAGGAACAACCCTGAATTTACGTCAATTTATTCACCTAACCAATAAGCACAATCTTTCCCCTGATGCGCCCTCCTACCATATCAGTCGTTATCTTCATGACAAAAAGCTAGGACACCGATATCTCGAGTTAATGGACGCGAATAACCGTCAAAATATGAATAGTTATTTAGAGAACATTTACCGCATGGAAGAACTAACTCGAGTGAATGCCAATCTTCGCCTATTGAAAATGCATCAACAACAGAATGTGGATGCTGGCAAACGAACGATAGACGTAGAAGTCATGGCTCTGAGACTCGGGAGTTTCGTGATGATCACCTTTCCCGGTGAGTTAACTGTCCCTATTGGACTCAGGATCAAGGAGCGATCACCCCACCCCAATACTTTCGTCGCGGGATACACCAATGGCTACATCTACTACTGTCCGACGGCCGAGCAACTTAAAAATGTTGGAGGTGCTCAGGAAGACAGCGACTGCATTTTAGATCCCGAATGGCAGGAGCTGTTCGAGATCAAAGTGACAGAATTGCTAAATCGACTGTAAGCGAAATGCCCCCATTACTGTCCAAGCCATCAGACTAGCCGTTACAGATTCCAACCACGAGCAGTTGCACTCTGGGAAAAATTCGCTTCCAAGCAAGCCTCTTCCTTTAGAAGCCTTAGCGTTGCTCGGCCGGCGGTAGAGGCACTTGTTTCGGTCCGGTGAGGTACAAAAACAAATCTCTGATCTGTTCGTCGTTTAGCTCCAGCAACATCCCTTCAGGCATCATCGACTTATTCGTAGGAATAATTTCATCCACTTGATTCATTTGCAGCTGCACTTCGTCATTTTGTGTCTGTAGTTTCAAAAAGCGATCGTTTTGGTGCGTCACAAAGCCACTGTATAGCCGTCCCGAAGTTGTAATCACTGTTGTCAACTTGTATGCAGCATCAATTTCTGCACTCGGATCCAGTAGATTGCTTAATAGATAATCGACCTTTATACGACCTGAGCCCGTCAAATCTGGACCGACACGGCCACCTTCCCCAAACAGCCGATGGCATTTGAAGCATGTCTTGTAAAACAACAGTCTGCCTTGCGAAATATCTCCCTGACTGAGGTACTCTGAGCTTAACAAACCTCGCAGGCGACTAATTTCTTTCGCCTTTAAATCCTGTTGAGATCCAACGGGCCAAATAGACTCGAGTTTCTTATCAATGTCTGGATCACTAAAAGCTCTCAACTGCTCCAGAGAAAAAGCGTTAACGACTGATTTATCAATCTCTCTGGATTCAATCGCAGCTAACATTTGTAAGGCTGACGACCGCTGCGTAACCAACACCGTCACTGCATCCGAGCGTTGGTTTTGATCAAAGTCACCAAACACCTCTAATAACATCTCTGGTGTCTGCTCATTACTTAAACGGACGAGCTGTTTCAGAGCTTCACTCCGCAATTCGCTTCCGCCGAATACCATTTCATGTAACAGCTCTGTAGTCAATCCACCCGGGATCCCCGCCAGGGCTCTCATGGCCTGCTGTCGTTCGTCAAGTTCTGAAAATTCATCCCCCAGCAATCCTCGCAAGCTGTCTAACGCTCCTTCGTCTCCGAAGATTCCTGCCAGGCGAATGATCTGTGAACGCAGGAGGTCGTCATCTGACTTGACCAGTTCCCGATAGAGTGAGCCCCAAGACTTGGGTTCGGCCTGCAATCCCCTTCCGTCCAGAGCTTCCAATACCCCGGTGAACATATCCTGACGATGCCCAGCATAACCATGGATGGTACGAATGACATCTTCCAGTCCAGGCGTCTCACCTTCACACGCTCGACGCATGATAAACCGTTGCAACAATGGACTCACTGAATTCGTGGCGAGCTGCAAGAATCGATCTCGATCGACAGTCTCAAGTGGTTCAATCGCATACCAAACCATTAATGTAAGCATCTCGTCTTCTATCAACGAAGATTGACGCACCATGGTCTGTGCCAAGATCCAGCGATTCTGCAAAGACATCTTTTGCATCGCACTGGCAATCTCCAGCCGAACTGCGTCGGAGGTATCCCGGTATGCCAATTCTACAAGCCTACCTTGCAGTCCTAGACGCACTACGCCTTCCAGGGTAATGTCTCCAAAACCGTCCGGTTCGCCCTGATCGAACAATAATTTGACAGCCCATTTCCGGACATGGTCATAGCGATGATGGGTTAGTTCCTCCAGCTGCTTCGCGGATAACGCATTCATTCCATAGAGCGTCCATAAATATCGCAACGTTTGAACTTCTGAAAGACGAGCGTTTTCGAAGCGTTTTCGAATCTGTTCATGGGTCGCGATTGAGAGTGACTTCTGAAGAGACCGTTCCTGCAAAATGCGTCTGGCATGACGAACAAACCATTCGTTCTTATGAGTTAACAACTCAACCAACTGTGAATCTACCAGTTCGTGCAGATCGAATGGTGCATGTTTGATTTCACCGTATATCATCTTATAGATACGACCGCTGGTTCGATGGCTACCGTCATTATCATGGCACTCTCCAAAATCATGCCAATCGGTAATATAGACACCACCATCGGGCCCATATTTAATACTTAGGCCACGAAACCAGTCATCGTTAGCCATAAAGAGGTCATCGGCGTGCTTGGCCACATACGACGAGTCGTGTGGGAGCAACATCTCCTGATTCACTCGAGCCCCGTGTAGATTCAGCGTGAAAAGTCTATCCCGATATTTGTCCGGCCAATTATCGCCCATGTAGATCATTGCGCCACAATGAGCATGACCGCCTCCCGCAACACTATGTGTCTCGGTGGTCTCCCGAGAACTTTGCCAAGTACCACCTCCCCAATGTAAGTGATCCGCGTGTGACTGAATTCTCTGATAGACGTAGGGACTATTCCCTTCATTTGCCCGTCGCTGGCAGTACATCCCCGGAACAATGTGCCACAAGTGAGCGATGACGGTATTAACAGTAAACAAGTCCCCGACTGCATTAAAATCCGCTCCCCACGGATTTACCATTCCATCGGCGATACGTTCGAACTTATGGGTGATCGGATGCATTCTCCACATTCCTCGTGAAATCGCCACTCGATCTTCCTTCGGCGTGCCGGGCTTTCCGACCAGACTCGTTGGATTTAGACCGATGGCACCATACAACCAGCCGTCCGGGCCCCAATGAAAATTATTCAATACGTTGTTACTGCTCACCTCGAAGCCATCTAGAATGACCACCGGTTCGGAATCAGGCACATCATCTCTATCACGATCTGGAATAAACATCAATTCCGGAGTATTTCCCAGCCAGATACCTCCATGGCCAAACGCAATTGCGGTGACGTAACGTCCTCCCTCCCAAAATGTTTTGCGACGATCGAATTGTCCGTCTCCATCCGAATCCTCAAGGATAATGACACGATCACTGCGGTTATCGGGATCATATTCCGGGTGCGAGTAGTTTTCGACGATCCACAATCTTCCTCGGTCATCAAAATCAAAGGCTATCGGCCGCCGGATATCGGGCTCGCCGGCAAACAGAGACACCTTAAATCCATCGGGCACTGTAATTCGTTCGAGAGATTGCTGAGGTGTTAGCGAAACATCATCGGGATTTTGAGAGTTTTGTACTCCATCAGGCAAATCCGTTTCTATTGCAAAACAGATGGAAGATATGGACAGTAAAAACAGAGCGAATATTGGAGTGAGAATTTTCATAATCAAATTCTAGCACGATCAGCAGGGAATTGAGAGAAATACACCATGGCGGTACGATGGATAAATCAATCTTCCCCGTCCTTTGTCTGAAAATAAGCATCATGCCTAAACTGACTAGATTTTCCTACATTGTCTTGCTGTTCCTAACTTCTTCGGTCTTGGCCAAGACTCCTTACGAAGTGCAACCTCTGTCTAAAGAACTCGCCGAGGAGTATAAACTTGACACATCGTTCTATAAAAAAGCAACGTATGTACAAGACATCCTCATCGCCACGTCAGACAAGGTCTCTGATTATGCTCATTTGGAAGCAGCATACCTGTATGACCAAATTATGTCGTCGATCGATAAAGAAGTGGCTCAACGTATTCGTGACCGCCGAGTTTTGTGTATCTTAGTTGGCCATGACGAACTCACCTCGCAAATTCCGCAGTTCAAATCAGACAAGACGGGCAAGGAACTAGACTTTTACAATTGGCGTAGCCGTGGATTCCTGACCAAGGTGGGAGACCGAAGCGTTGTATTGTTTGCAGAAGAGGATGTTATGGAATACGAAGGCGGAATGCGTCTCGAAAGCATCCTGATTCACGAATTCGGGCATGTGGTTCAGTTTGCCGGAATGAGTGAAGCGCAAGTTCAAAAGTTAACCGACGCGCATGCCAGAGCCAAAGCGGTAGGTATCTGGAATGACGGGCGAGCTGCTCAGCGATATCGACGAGTTAAAAGCGTTACACCGGTCAGCCTACTAGAAGCATTGGTCAAATCGTTTCCAGATCAATCTCCTGAACTAATCAAGAAATGTCTCAATGGCGGTGACATCCTAGTCAATGGAAAGCCCACAGACTCTAAGGCTCAGGTCACTGTCGAAGATAAAGTTTTAATCGTATTTGGTGGCCCTAAGATTTGTTACGCTCAACGCAACAAGGCCGAATACTGGGCCGAAGTCCTGCAATGCTGGTACAACACGAATCGCACCATGGATCACGATCACAATCACATCCATACGCGTGAACAGTTACGAGTTTATGACCCTGCCGCTGCTGCCTTATGTGAAGAAGTACTTGGAAATGGTAAATGGAGATTTGTCTCACCACGAGACCGTGCAGGGAAGAAACACCTGAAAGGTTACGATCCTTCGGCTGCTCCCAAGGTGTCTCTACTACCCCATATCGAAACGGCGGCGTATGACTATTACGACAATTACTGGAAAGACTTCTGGCAGAGACTGGCAGATAAGCATTTAGGAAAATAAAAAACGCTTTCGAAAACAAACTAAGACGTATAATTAAAAAGACTCGATTGTCGCAGGGGAATTGACAATCGAACTCATCAGGAACAATTGATTGATGAATCTTCAATTTCGAATTATTGCTTGGTCTGTTTGTGCGGCTCTTCCCGTCACTATCGGTTGCGACGACAAATCGGAGACAGCTATCGTCGAGAATCTTCAAGTCGAACCTGTCGTTTTCCTCGAAGACATTCCTGAACACCCTCTTTCACTTCCGCAACAAAGTGAAACGCATCAGGATTTGTCGCAATCGCTGGCATTACTTTCAAATTCAGTTAGGCAATCCAACAAGGCCACTGAAGTGAATCGCCGCCAACTACCGATCGCCCCGACTGTTAATCCAGGGGGATTTTACGGCGATGAAAAAGAATACCAGAAGATGATGATTGTGGAGGAAACACCTCTGGACATCGACCGAATCTCAACGGACCCGACGACCAATGCGGATTACCAACAGCTGATGGAAGAGGAAGTAAGGTTATACCCAGACGACTTTGATGGGATTTATAGCTGGGCTGGACCTGAGGTGGAGGGGTATGAGGAAGTCATTAAGTCGATGCCTGCGGATGACCCAACTTACAGGACACCTGAACAAAAGGAAAATGATCGTCTATTGGTGGAAACCGATGTGACAGACGAGTATTTGGGATACCACCGTCGGCGACAGGAGTTTAACCGAAAGGAACGTGACTCCAAGAAAGACGCCAAACCCAAAATCCCTAACATTCAGGAATACATCCGTGCCAAGCGTAATACGGCATCCTAGTCCGGGTCGTTAACGAACTTCTTATTGACGGACGTAATACATCCGTCCATCTTCGGCGCCACCCAAATAATCGGGGTTTCCATCTCCGTTAAAGTCAACGACCGTCGGGCTCGTTGTATGTCCGCGAATGTTCCTTTCAACCAACGGACCAACATCTTCGAATATCCATTTGCCCGACTCCGTTTTTCGTTGGAGCAGTAAATTTGCATTGGTTGAATTCACCAATAAATCCTGCTTCCCGTCACCATTCCAATCGGTAAGCCAAATTTTGCGTCGCCCACTGCCCCCAGCCTCTCGGTTATTCAGCCGTAAAACCCCAGGCCCCTTATCAATGACACCGTGTCCACTATTAGTGACGCTATTATTGAGCGAATAAAACACGCGTTCAGGCCCAAGCAAAGACAACTCACCATCTTGTCTTACGCGACGGAACCAAGATAAATAACCTTCGTGATCCAACATCACTAAGTCTGTCAAACCATCCTGATCCCAATCGACGGCAACAGGTGTTGTCCTCCATTGTGTCACCAGTTCATCTTGCTCTGGAGTCCACCACATCCATCTTGGCTTGAGTGGCTTATCTTTCCACGCAACGGAGATCCTGGCGGGAGTGGCGAATTTAGGGGATTGCCGAGTTCCAATATTCCTTAACAGTTCAATTCGGCCCCAAATTCCATTTACGAGAATGTCGTGAAGCCCATCATGATCCCAGTCAGCAATACTGAGCGTGGTATATCCCCATTTAGCTTCTGCTGGCCCCTGAATACTTCCATTCTTTCCAGCCAACACGCGAAATACTTCTCCGCCAGCCTCGAGCCGAAACGGGGCGGCCCAGCGGGGTGACTCGACTCCAGCTCCACTCAGGTTTTCAAACACCTCAATGAATCCGGCTGTATTCCCAGACACGATGTCATAATCTCCATCGCTATCCCAATCGAAGCCGACAGGTGTGGCTAAAGCTCCACTTTTCAAAGTGTCTGCTTGCTGCTGAAAATAAACAGGTGACTTAAAAACTGGAATCTGTTCTTCAAGCAACCCTGTATTTTCGATCAACGCTACTCGACCATCTTCATCGCCAACTACAAGGTCGACATCCCCGTCGGAATCCCAATCTATGGCTACCGGAACAATCATCTGCAATTCCATTTCCAACGGCCCACCATCGGCTGTTTTCAATGAGATGCCACGAGCATAGACCGGCTTAGTCCGAGAGCCAACATTTTGAAAGTAGGTAAATCCGTCGACGAACTCACCACACAATAAATCAAGGTCGCCATCCCCGTCAAAATCTTCAAAGTTTGGCGAGGGGCAGCCATAAGTGTCCAAGTGTTTCCCTGCTGCTTGCACCTGAATGGGAACGTCGGGATACACGGGCTCGGCTGTCGACCCCTCGTTGATAAACACAAAGACAAATCCATGGAGTTTACCGTTGGTCCATTGTCCATTTTTATCCCAGGCATCGTCCCAGCCGTAGTAACTCCAGTCTTCAATCCCACAGACCAGATCCAATACGCCATCTCCGTTATAGTCAGAATATCGCCACTGATTATGTCGGACTTTCGGACCATTGGTTGCCGGCCCCTGATGCTTATACCATTTAGCCGGAATCGGCAGCGTCTGAGCTTCGGCCGTCCCTTGGGTAAGAAATGAAGTATATTCCTTCCCGGGGCTAAGCACTCGCATCCCCTGACTAGTGTAACTCGGCATGACATAATGAACTGTCGAACTAAGCTTTTTTGCAGGCTCAAAAACCGGCATTTTATTTTCTGACGTTAATCCTGTCTTATTTTCAAAAAACCACACTCCGTTGTGAGGTTTGTCGGGGCATGAGACAAGCAAATCGAGATCTCCGTCACCATCTACATCCGCAGGAACGGGCCAAGCCCAAAGCCCAACCCCCAGGTCAACGACCAAGCCCGGGTTATTATATTTGAGTGGTTCCACATCCTGTGAGTTGACAGGAAAAGTGAAGTAGAAAACGATCGCGAGGGTGATTATATTTTTCATCCCTTCATTATATAAATGCCACGGTTAATTTGTTGCCATCAGCTAGGGAATAGACGAAAATCACGTAACCACTTAGTAACTATCGGGTTTAAAAACATGACTTCACGTAAACTAAATCGCCGGCATTTCCACCAAACCACTCTTGCCGCCTCTACTATTTTCACCGCGCCTGCAATTCTTCGTGGACGCAATCTTAATGAAAAACTCGATATTGCTGTCATTGGCACAGGCGGGCGAGGAGGAGCAAACCTGCGCAGTGTGGAATCCGAAAACATTGTCGCTGTATGTGATGTCAACCAGACGAATCTCAAGTTTGCGGAAGATCGTCACCCACAGGCCCAGTCCTTCCAGGACTTCCGAAAACTCTATGACTCGGTTAAACAATTCGATGCTGTTGTTGTAAGTACGTGCGAGCACACACATGCATTTGCAACGCTACCTGCTCTGCAAATGAAGAAGCATGTGTACTGTGAAAAGCCGCTGACTTATAACATCGCCGAGTGCCGGCGTATCCGCGAAGAAGCAAAGCGAGCAGGTGTGGCAACCCAAATGGGAACGCAAATTCATGCCGGCAGCAATTATCGTCGTGTAGTAGAGTTGGTCCAAAGTGGAGCAATAGGTGAAGTGACTGAGTGTCATGTTTGGGTTGGCCGTGCCTGGGGAAGGCAATCCAAAGACGACGCCACCAAACATCGAGATATTGTCTTTGCTCAAGAACGACCGGCCACTTCCGACCCGATTCCCTCGGGATTGAGTTGGGATCTTTGGCTTGGCCCGGCTCCCAGGAGAGCCTTCAATAATGTCTATTTCCCAGGACCAAAGTGGTATCGTTGGTGGGATTTTGGCAATGGTACGATGTCAGACCTGGGCAGTCACTGGGTCGACCTCCCTTTTTGGGCTCTAGGACTCCAGACACCGTCAGTCATTTCCGCTAACGGTCCTAACGCTCACAATGAATTGGCTCCCGCATCAATGACAGCGACTTACACCTATGAAAAAACAAAAGAACAACCCGGACTCAAGCTTCATTGGTACCAAGGGACCTACAAACCACAGGCCTGGATAGACGGCACAATCCCTGCATGGGGCAGCGGCGTTCTTTTCGTAGGCAAAAAAGGGATGTTGCTCTCGGACTACGGCAAGCATGTACTATTGCCGGAGGATCGATTTAGCGAATTCGAAAGACCTGAGCCTACCATCGAGGATTCAATCGGGCATCATGCCGAGTGGATTCAAGCATGTAAGACTGGAAAACCCACCACTTGTAATTTTGAATACTCCGGATTGCTCACTGAAGCTAATCATTTAGGTAATGTCGCATTCCGCAGCGGCAAAACGCTTCACTGGGATTCTGAAAAAATGGAAGTAAAGAATCACTCAGATGCCGAACAGTTCATCCATCGGGAATACCGTAAAGGATGGTCACTAACTTAGAAATCGAGGTTGATTTATTCTCTGCGACTTGGAAGAATACCAATCTTTGTGATTATGTAAAGAATCAGAAAATTGTATTTCAAGCACCGGAAATAGAGGATTCCTCGATGAATGAGACGCTTCCTACTTGCGAGTGTCCTAAATGTCAGGCTGTCATAACCATGCTTATGGCCCGAATACGAGAACTTGAAGCCAGTCTGGAACAACATGATTCTACGATGACCAATCATCGACGGGTTTTGCTTAACCAGTTAAGCGAATTAAATAGACTGGCAAGCTAAAAGCTTGTGATCGGTTCCACAAACCGAATGTGGAGTTCTGGTATTTGACGTCAGAGCGTGTCACATTCTAAGCAGCAACTCAAGCAATTCTTTTAACGCTGACGATTCCATAACACCCATTCACCACTGTGAAATCGGTTAACAATATCGAGGCACCAGACTAATTCTAGAGCGTAGGTTGCACGATACGTATTTGCTGGTTGGGTTCGATCTGGCTAACAATCTGCTGCTGCCCATTAGGCCATAATATTTCAACCTCAAAAGATTGAGTATCCTTGCCGAGTCCAAACGTAATCACTGCCTCGGTCTGAGATAAATAGCTCTTAGAAGGCATCATCACGCGTCTTTGAACACCACCGGGATACCTTAGTGTCGCAACCGCACCAATACCCTGTTGATTATCATTCGTGCCACGAAGTTCAATCCGCAACCAATCATTGTTTAACTTTTGATCATTCCTTAAAAGTCGTGGAGATCGGCCACTCGTTGTTATAAGTAGGTCTAAGTCTCCGTCAGCGTCAATGTCGGCATAACTAGCGCCCCGACCAACCAACGGTTTAACAAATTCTTCCCCCAGGTTTGCTTCATTCATACGAATAAACTCGGTGTCGTAATCGAAGCCTGCATTCCAGAACAATTGAGGAGCCTGTTCATAGAATTGACTCTCCTGCACTTTATTAATCTCTTCTTCAAGATGACCATTCGCTCCGAAGATATCCAATCTGCCGTCGAGATCAAAATCAAAAAAGAACATCCCGAACGTTAGGTCAGAACGAGTCTGCGGCCCAAATCCTGTGGAAATCGCCTCGTCAACAAATGACAATACCGCGCCGTCACATACATACAAAGCGCTCATTTCATTGGCAAAGTTTCCTATGCCAATCCCAAGGCACTCATCATTTCTAAAATTCGCAGCATCAATCCCCATTGCCCCTCGAGCATTACCACTGGGATCGAAAGCGATTCCTGCAAGAATTCCTTGTTCCTCAAATGTCTGGTTGCCCTGATTTACAAATAGGAAGTTTCGAACTGTATCATTCGAAACCACTAAATCAAGGAATCCATCCAGATTTACATCAATTGGAATGACACCGAGGGACTTCCCTACTGCCACCCCTTCCTGATCTTCGTTAACAACCTGTATTCCCGCTTGCTTGCTGATATCGGCAAAGGTTCCATCACCGTTATTCTCATAGAGTTGACTAAAATCGCCACTAAATGAAGTGGGAGGACCATAAGCCCTGCCAACCCCAACAAGACTAAATCCCTGACTTAAATCAATTTCCTTTGACCACATAATATAGCTGCAAACAAAGAGATCTAAATCCCCATCATTCTCCATATCAAACCAAGTGCAACTCGTTGACCACCGACTGTCCCCTCCAGCCAAACCTGCAATCTCTGTCTGATCAACAAAAACACCATCATCATTACGTAAAAGACGATTACTACCCAATGCGGAGATGAAAACATCTACATCACCATCGCTATCATAGTCAGCGACAGCACAGCCCATTCCGTACATTTCGAGATCCAAACCGGCTTGTTCCGACACATCTGTATAATTACCTTGACCGTCATTCTCATACAATTGACTTGTCGCAACGGGTCCCCCCGATTGAGAGCCTTCCCATGGCATCGAGTTAATTAGCAGGATATCCTGATCGCCATCATTGTCATAATCCAGAAAAGCACAGCCTCCCCCCATCGTTTCGGGAAGCAACTTCTCTCCTCGTGCTCCATTTTCGTGATCAAATGCCAAACCCGAATTCTCGGTGACATCAGTAAATTTGACTTTGGGGATAGCTGCCCGCATCGCATCCCCTCCAGCGCCCAAATCCCGAGACTGCACTACCTTTCTTTCGGTTTCGGTGATTGCAATTTCCGGCTCAGATTCTCGGATAACAAACACATAAACTAACGCCCCAACCATTGCCACAAAGAAAATCAACACCAAGGATCGTCGAAGCATGACACCAATAATTTCATCATTTTCCTCATCAATAATTGGTTCTTCAACATCACTTATCCGATCGTCTACTACTGGATCCCCAGTTTGCTCGGTGTCTAAATTAAACTCATCCACGATTTGCTTCTTTCATCGGCATATCAAATTTAAATGACTAGGGTGACTCAACAGTGTTCGTAGCCTGCTTGAATTCAGTCTCTTTGGTCAAATCATAAATGACCAGGTCTTCAGCGGCATGATTTGCTGCCGGGTACTTCTGACGAGCCAATGCGACAGCCCTGTCTCTAGCATTGTCATCAGGTTTATATCTACTGTGTAGCTTGCGATGTTCTTCAGATTTTTGTTCGTCACCCAACAGGCTATAGATCAGACCTAGATTGTAATGAGCAGTAACGTTCTCAACATCCAGGGCTAATACTTTTTCAAATTCGACGATAGCACGGTTCAACAACTCTTCCCTCTTCGGCCTGCGTACTTCTCCGCTTTGCCGTTTGGCAAGATCAAAAATGGTCTGGCCAAGCAGGTTTCTAACACGGTAATCTTTTGAAAAATCAAATTTGCGTTCGATCATTTCGGGGGTCTTGTCATCGAGGGCAGCACGCAAGTATCTCTCTGCATCCTCGAGATTTCCCATCTCACGAGCGATCTGGCCACTCATCCAATTAACTGTCCATGGCGGAGCAGCTTTTGGACCGGTAAAGGAGGCTGCCTCATTAATCGCCGTTAAGGCTTCATCCAAACGTCCTTCTCTGTAAAGCACGCGAGAAAGGTTTAAAGCACCGTGGTATAAGTCAAATCCCGAAACCTTATTAAACGCCATTGATGCCTGACGTAATTCAGCCTTGCCTTTCAGCAACAATCCAATTCCATAATCGTTCCAGCGTTGCCATTCGGGAATATCTTTCACAGGAAGTGACTGCGAAGGCTTGAGCTGTAATCCTTCTACGGGAAAAGTCACGCCATCCTCAGCAATCAGTGTTACAGGAAGATCATTAATATACGTACCGTCACTCGCTCGCCGCCCACGAATTGGTTCACCTTTTACCAATCCCTCCTGCGCGACAATATTCATGTATTCCTGATCGAATTTACGGTAATTTAATCTTGTTTCAATCGAGATCGGGGCGGATAGGTTCTCTGGAACAGTGAATTCATAGTGCACCGTTTGTGCCGCCCCTGGTGGTATTTGATGGTTATACAACGGCACGAATATATCTTGTGCATTTCGCCGATTAATCCTGTTACCATTTTTGTCGAGCATAAAGACATTTAGGTAATGAGACCATGGATCTACTTTCTTAACAGCGTTAAACCCACCGCTTCGTCCGATGACCTTGTCGCCTGACTTAACAATAATTTCGAGCCAAATCTCATTCGAGTCTACCGTTCCTTGAGTAAACAGATGGCCCAGAGTCAGTGTACGCACCACTACATCTAGCAAATAACGTCTGCCAGGTTTTAGGGCGGGAACTTCAGGATTTAAAGGGGCGATTAATTCTGCCGATATGTCATTACCCTCCCGAATTCCAAAAATATCCACTCGGCACGAACCTTTTAGAAACTCTTGATGATAGTCAACTGTTTCCTCGGAATTCAGCAGCCATGCTATCCCCGTGTTAGCTCCCTTAAATGTATGATCATGGATTTCTAATTTACCGAGATCAGAAAAGTCTTTGGCGCCGAAGTCGTCACTTTCGACCAGAGGCATGTGACACCCGTTACAATCCTTTTCAGCTTGTTGAGGATAGTAAAAACTTGTAATACCATTTCCGGAGACTCCGCTAAGCAAAAATGCATCATAATGGTTTTGGCCACGAAGGAAATCCCGGTAATGAGTTACTGCATGTGGCAAATGGACTTTATGGCATGACGAGCAAAACTTAGCGCCTTTGTGAACCTCTGGTTTAAGAAAGGTCTTCTTGTGGAATGCCGGCTTCGCTTTAATAAGTTGCTGATTAATCCATTTCAATGTGTCATTTTCACTAAACGCAAATGGGTAATGTTCCGGTTCCGTGATTACATAATGAGCATTTCCTTTGGTTGACGGGACGTCTGTAATCGCGTGACAGACTGTACACGTAATGCCGGCATGGGCTGTTTCGTGATTTTCAATATCATAATCGGGGTCATCAAATTGCCCACTAAAGAAAGGGACAGGGTCATGGCAGCCGGCACACCAGCGGGAAGATTTGACATTCCCGTCTCTCTCTAAAGCAACTTTTCTTGTCTCTTTGATGGAGGCCAGATATGCTGGATTATTAAATGAGCTGAAATGATGCGCGCTATGGAACCAACCGTCGTAAGCATCCTCATGACACTCTAAACAATATTTATTGTTCATTAAGGTTTCTGAATTGATTAACGCACCATCACTGGTGCGCGCTAACGAAGGTTCAAAATATTTATCTCCCTCAACTGAAAACTGAGGCTTCTCGGCGGACATTTTCACAATGACAACGAAAAGAACGCTAAGTAGTACGATGGCACCATAGTTGACCCCAGCCTTCCATCTGATTTTTGGACCAGACAGGCGATGAAGCCAATAAAGCCAAACGGCAGCAATTGGACAGGCCACGTGAATCCAGTAAACCACTGCCCGAGACAATTCGTGACGAAGATCTAGAAACCCTTCGATTCGAACAAGTAGTATACCACTGATTAATACCACAACACTTGTCCAGAACAATGCGTATCCAATACGTACTGCTCTTCGATTCTTTCGATCGTATGTGTTGTATATATGGATGATCCCGAATACGACAAAGGGTGCGACCAATGCCACGCCAAGAATGAGATGCAACAGGAACATCCACATATACATCGGGTCTTTATAAATATCCCCCGATCCCCAACGTTGGCTACACCACTCCAAAAAGGTTATCCCCGCGAGATAGACACTGTTTGCTGAAAGCAATGCAACTAAACCAAAAACAACATAAAGCATATACCGTAGTTTTGGCCCTATGCTCTTACGAGGTTTCCTTCGTCGTATTTTTTGGTCTGGCACGTATCAATGCCCCTTAGCACTATAGAACGGTGATTTTCTTAGAGTTTGAATGCACCTAAAGTTGCGCGAAATCCTATTTATGGGTACAGCCCATAAAATATTTTCGGGCATATTGTGCATAAGTCTTAGCATTTAGTCGTTATTTGATTCAAAGCAACGATATTCTGCTTTAAGTTTGGGCGTATCTCTTTCAACAAGCCATAAATAGTGTACGTACAAAGAAGTAACATGGTTTTGCTCGCAGAGCTTGTTTTCAAGGAATTCTGCCGACGTCTATGCACTCTTATATTCTTCTATTCATACTTAGAAATTCTATAAACGCTCAATTTCGCATTAGGTTCCAAAAGTTCCCTCGATCAAACTCGCGCGTTTGATACTGCTCAAGATAATGTCGGTACTCAGGAGTATCGACAGCCTCCAAAGTCCTATCGTCGACAGGAGGGTATTGCTGCATTCCGACAAAAGGCAATGGCTCGACCTGATACCCTGTGATCGTATTCAAATCGGCATCTTTGTCCCAGCCGATCGAATGAATCAGAAAATCCCTTGTCCAACCTTCTCGCACTGGCGGCAACTCATCGAACAAAACAGTCATTTCATCTCCCCCGCCAAGCACAACCAACTGGTTATCCTGCTGAGTTAGCAGATCCGTCGTTTCTCCGAATCGAGTAAAGCTTCCTGCCATTGGTGGCCAAAGCAGCTCCGTCTTGACTTGGTCATAGTCGTATCGCTCGGGACCGTTGTTAAGACGAGGAAGTCGTGCGGAAAATCCTCGGTAATGCAAATCCGCTTTACTCAGATTTGCGTGCTGGAAGACCGGAAGTGCTGCTTCCGCATCAACAGCCACTAAGATTTGATCCCAATACAATTCCATTGACGTAGACATGCGCAAGCGAAAATCATCATTTTCGAACTCATCAACCGGAATCTTGACAACAATCGTCTTTGTCTTTCCACCAGGGAACCCCATGTTCGGTACGACCTCCTCCCAAGTCTCACCGGTAACAGCATCAGCCCGAGGCATCGAAAGATAAGGAGGACGTGGCCCCTGCAACTCACTATTTTGCGACAAGGCTATATTAATAGATGTATCTGTAGGGAACATCCAACCAGTCATCACTAAATGCACACTTTCCGCCCCTGCGAGATCACCTAACTCCAACTCCACATAGTATTCCTCCACTAAACCTTGCTTGTGACGCCTATCGAACAACTTGGTAAATACTCCGTCCCGTTCCCGGAGAACCTCGCCAAGGTCGTCACCGTTACTGCCAACCGCACGGGCAACCGGACGTAAGGCCTCCTGCCGAAAGCTATGAACCTGATATTGTGACACCGATGGTGGTCCAACCTTTTCATTGGAGAACACCACCGTCCCCTCGGGGTGATCTAATGCAATCAATTGCACCTGATCAAAGTAAGCTGCTTCCCATAGCTCTTCCGTGATTTGCATCCGATATTGACCATCAACGGGCACAAGCCGATCACCAGGGATTAATAGATATTCCCAGTCTCTGGTGGGCGCAATAACTCCCTCACCAAACTGAAGACCGATTGGAGCCGCCCATAACAAATCGGTAAAAAACTCATACTTCTCACCCGTCCAAGTATACAGATAAGGACACGACCCTTTTAACAACTCTTGTTTTTCAGTGAAAGTCAAACGTGGTTTGGGAGAAAGAATATTTTGCGGAATTCCATTCGTCCATAATACACGGACGGCTTCGGCACCTTCGCTCTTACCGACCCCAAAATGGACTACCCGCCCATCTCCCTGCTGACTCTGGAAACCCGATGCACTTCTCAGGTCCACTCGAGCCCCAACACCATGTACATTCGAACGCTGGACTTTAAACATCGGATCAGGTTCAGCACATAACCTTACTTTGATCCAATGGTTTACATTTCCACCTTCATTATCGAGGACAACAAGTTTTTTATTTGCTACGACCAGCAAATCCAGATCGCCATCCTCATCCAGATCATCTACATCTACCTTGCTAACGTTCTGCAGATCGGGCACATCCACTTCGGCAATTTCCAGCCCGGCACTGCCATTATTTCGGTAGAACTGCAGGCCTTTATCTGACCACGCAACCAAATCCCGCCACCCATCGTTATCGAAGTCTATAGGCCGCATTCCACTAGGTGAATCGGAGGTTACTTGAAACTCCCCTTGCTTCCACACTTTCCCTCCTGGAGTATTACCGGTGAGTGCCCCTGACAAGCCCTGACCTACACCGAAAACCAAGTCAGCGGTGCCGTTGTTATCCACATCAAACACAGCTAATGAAGACAGCCTTTCGTCAGGTAGTAAATCCGTTGACGCCTCGTTGAACCGTAGCCGACCATGGCGAATATTCTCAAAGACACCGCCTGAAACGTAGATATCCTGCTGCAGTGAGCGATTGAAATCAGCGGTAGCAAGCACCTGAGTATTCAATGACTTTGCCGCCTCCGGAAGTGCGTTCGACGTGACATCAGAGAACAGCCAATTCTCGTGGTTTTTCCACAATTGCAACCCACCCTGACAAGCCAGCACTAAATCTAGATCACCATCATTTTCAATGTCTGCAATCGACACGAAAGCCACATCACTAATATCCGCATTGGCAAATGCTTTATCAGATACCATTAACGAGCGTTGCTGGGTATCTTTAGGCAATACATTCTCCACAACCTGAACTCCGCCTGCACCGTAAAGCAGGAAATCAAAGTCAGAAACAGAGTAGGCTTCAGGTGTCGTCGTGGTCGCATCACGATCCAGATCGACTGCAATTACATGTTGCAGGTCGGCCGCTATCTCCACCGAATGAGTGCTACTCCATTGATCTGCTTGATCGTCCAATTCAAACACTGACAACTTTCCGCTCTGCAACACGATAAGATCTAACTGACGATCTAAATTGAAGTCGCAAATAATAGCATCGAGCACGCCTTCCAATTCATGAAGAGTTGCGAATGAGTCTCTTTCCAGAAAAGACACTTCAATCCCCCCCGAACCTACATCAGGCAAATCCGACGCGTCAAAGTAGTCCTTCGGAAATTCATGAATCAGGTATTCCAGCGGATGCCGTTGCAACTGCACCATATCCGTGTGATAGCCAAAATCCTGCTTCACAACATTGAAGACCTGAATCATCCGAATCTTGACTTTATTCCAAACTGCATCATCTCCGGCTTCAATTGCCTGCACGAACTGTGGCAATTCAGTTGCAACTTCGATTTTCTGCTGTGCCAGAATTGCCTTGTAAGGTGCCAGCACCTCGATGGCATTGTTTAAAGTACTGACAATGGCTTTATCTTCAGACTCTGCCTGTAATCGGACAATTTGCTCCAGCACTATAAGGTTGTTCGCATTTACCGTGGCTGCCTGACGTACCACTTCATCACGTTCTTCTCCCTGGCCGTTACGCAACAATACAAACAACTCCATCAGGGCGATCGAATCATCCGGATGTTTATCGTAGGCAGCGCGAAAGAGTTTTGCTGCCTCAGCTTCTTCCTCCAGTGTCACATGGAGCTTCGCTTCCAGTATATCCACAATACCGGAATCGGGATCCTTTTCACGCAATTCCACCAAAGCCTCGCGAGCCAGCTTGAGAGTCAATGCATACTTTTCCGGGGACTCGTCTCGATTTGCGTGTTGCTTCTCGACAGCCAGAATACCCGCAATGGCCAGATTACGAATACCCAACATGACATCGGGAGCTGCTTTGACTAACTGCGTAAAGAGCTTCATACTCTCCGTACCGTCGTTCCTCAGTTTGTTAGGTATATTTTCAACCGAGGCCAATCCACTGTTTTTTAAGGCGAGCAGTTCCTCGCGAGCTAGACCGGAACCTCCAAAGTAAGAGTTGGCTCCCCACCACGCAAGTATGGCTAACACGGGCAAGCCGATGACAAGTGGAAGCTTCCTACTCCCTCGTTTTTTGTCGTCCATAACGTTTCCAGCATCTAAGGTTCTGTGGAATTACTTCTTAATACAGTAAAGCGCTTCATCCGTGCGAATTAGTAAATGGCCATCTACCGCTGAAGGACTGGCAAATAACGTCCCGCTCAGTTGATTCTCTGCAAGCTCTTTGTATTCTTTGCCTGGTTCAACCACCGTGATCTTTGAGTCTCGCTCAAAAAAATAAATCTTTCCATCTGCAAATAACGGAGACGCCCAATAACGCGACCCCATGCGATGGACCCAATTCACCTCTCCTGTTTTCGCATCGAGACACGTCGCAATACCGTTATCCGAAGCAAAATACATTTCATCTCCTACGATGACCATACTGGAAACGTTGGGAACCTGCCTGTCGAAGCGCCATTGAATTTTCCCCGCAAACTTACCGTCCTGTTCTTCAATCTTTAAGGCTAGCAATTCACTCTTCATATATCCCGTATTGATATACACCATGCCATGGGCCGCGACCGGTCGACCTGCATTGGAGAATCCCAGTACACCATAACTAGTCTTCCACAGCTCCTCCCCAGTTTCCGGATCATATCCGAAGATCCAGTCAGCTGCCGGTGAGACGATTTGATCCTTCCCTTCGACCTCCACGATGATCGAAGTGGCATAGGCCTTTCTCAACTGAGGCTCGTCCCGCAATTTACCACTCCGCTGAGTCTTCCACAGAATCTCACCGGTGTTCTTATCTATCGCGACGATATATTGCAAATCGATACCATCACAATGAATGATGAGTCTGTCGTTCCAGAGTATCGGGGAACTACCAGGACCATTTTCATGTTTCACTCGTAATGTGCGGTTACTCCACAATACTTTATCCGTCCTCATATCAAGACAAGCGATGCCCATCGGACCGTAGTGGCAATAAAGTTTATCCCCATCCACGATCGGGGTCGGAGTCGCATAAGAGTTTACTTGATGGATAAATTGAGGGTTTTCTTCAGATAACATTTCTATATCTTTCAGGACTTTTCCGGTCCCTAAATCAAGACATTGAACTCGCAGGCTCACGTGCGAAGAAATAATTAAAGGCTGTGAGCTGGTAGTCGTCTTCTTCACTGCTACCTTTCGGTCCTCAGAAGCTTCCACGTCGATCCCCGTGGTAACCCAGACTTTCCCATCGACAACCACGGGCGTAGACCACCCCAACCCGGGCACCTTATGTTTCCATGCCGCATCGGACTCCGTGAATTCAACCGGTAAATCAACTGCATCGGCATGCCCCTGTCCATTAACCCCACGCCATTCCGGAAAGATGTCGCCTGCGATAGTCACGGAACTGAACAAGAACGCGATAAACAAAGATAGAAGGATTGTACGACGCATAGAAATTCTCTTCGCGGGAAAGCTAAAAAAACGGGACTCGAATTGACCGTCAAACTCAGTAACGGAGCGTTAACTTATTGAGAACCATTATATAGGATACAGAGGTTCTTGTATTACTTCGAAAAGGGGAGTCCGGCAAAGGATCAGCGAGATTCACCGAGAATAAACAGCAGCATCTCATTGAGGACATCCTCCGCAATTGTCTCTTCGATCGTACCGTATTCAGCAATTGCTCCGGTTTCTGCATGCTGCATCAGATGATTCAAAGAATCATCCTCGATTATGGCATAACTTCCGCGAGCTCGTCTCGACAACAACTCTGCTAGTACAGGAGCATTTTGACGTGAGGATACCTGTAGATCCTTTTCACCAAATACTGCAAGCACGTGACAACGCGTCATTTGCCAGTCTTTCGCCGGATCGTGAACAAGGAAGTATTTCATCCAGGCCGTTTGAAGCTGTTGGGCAATAGCGTCAACTTCGATAGCTAAGACCGAACCGGCCAACCTAAGAGCCCAGGGGGCCATGCCGAGTCTTCGTTCTAAGGCCGCCTTGCTCTTAATCCGAGCTTGTTCAAGATCGGATTCCGCCACGGCGATTTCCGTCAACTCATCATAAAGTGGCATAAACCAATCCAATGTTTCTTCGGGCACCCCCTGGCTTGCGCGAAGCAGACGATTCTGAACCATTAGTATTTCTTTGCCTGTTACCGCAGTACCAGCCAAGGAGACGATTCCCTCAATCTTTTTATCCTTCGCTGCAACCATAGGAGCGATGTAGCCCCCTTCACTATGCCCGATCAACCAAATTTTTTTCTTATTGATTCGTGGATGTGCTCTCAGAAATGCAACACCTGCAGCTACATCGGAGGCAAAGTCCACCGACGTCTCACTCCCGTCACCCGCTTCACTCCCACCAACTCCACGATCATCCACTCGCAATACAGCTATTCCGTTGCGTGTCAAAAAATCTGCGATCACCCAAAAAGGCTTATGCCCCAAAATAGTCGCATCACGATCCTGGAGTCCGGAACCTGTTATCAAAATCGCCGCAGTAAACTTCTTTCGCTCGTGTGGAATGGTAAGAGTTCCTGCCAGCCGATTCTCAAGTTCAACATTTAAGTAATCCACCTCTACTGCTGCGTAGTCGAATGGCGGTTGCGGGGTCTGCGGCCGCACTAATTCAGGGAACGACGCCACCCTTTCCAGAATCAGAGGGCGAGGTAGCCCTTGTACGGCAATCCCTTTCAGTTTGGCTCCATCTTCGATCATCGTACCGCTGTAACTGAGTCGCAAACCGGGTTTCTCAAAACTTAGAATTCCTTCAACGAACGTCACGTTTTCCATCGGAATGGCTGCGTCTGTTTGATCTAAACTATAAAAATCTACATGGTAGGCATTCTCTTCATACCTAATCTCTAATCCTGTACGGAGACTCAATGAGCCGGCTTGCAGTTTGCCGAACCATCTCCCTTCAAGGGTACGCTCATTTTCCTCAGCAATACACGTGATGGTCAGCATTGAAATACAACAAAAGACAAGAAAACTTTTCACATTCCTCTGCTTACTCACTTTAAGAACTCCTGTATTATGGATGCAACTATCGGATACAATATCCAGTGTTCCCTAGCCATTATTGTGTGGTTTCCCGAGCAATAACGATACTTTCTATCTCTTTTTCTTGAAATACTCCCAACTGCAATGCTGATTACACTTTCGCCTGCTAAGACTCTCAATTTTGAACCTCAGGCCATCATAGAAGAACAAACAACTCCGGAATTACTAAAGGAGTCCCGTAAAATCATCAAGGAGATGCGCTCATTTGATGTGGCCGGTTTGGAAAGCTTGATGGGCATCAGTACTCAATTAGCCGAACAAAACGTCAAACGATTTAAACAGTGGAAGACCCCATTTACCAACGACAACGCAAAACAAGCCATCCTTGCCTTCAAAGGCCAAGTTTATGATGGACTCAAAGCTTGGGAACTCTCCAGGCAAGATCTCAAGGCCTCACAACGTTATCTGAGAATCTTATCCGGACTATACGGCATTCTGCGTCCGCTTGATTTAATGCAGGCCTATCGCCTCGAAATGGGCACGAAAGTAGGCATCGCAGGAAGCAAGAACCTGTATGACTTCTGGGGCAGCAAAATCACCGAGCAAATAAATCAGGATTTGAACACTCTGGGGTACGACACGTTGATCAATTTGGCATCCAATGAATATTTCAAGGCTGTCAAGAAGAAAGAGGTTCAAGCCCGAATTATCACCCCAAACTTCAAAGAAGAACGTGAGGGGGGATACAAGATGATTACCTTTTACGCCAAGATTGCCCGTGGCCAGATGACTCGATTCATTATTGAGAACGCATTAGACAACCCGGAAATGATTAAGACGTTTGATGTGGATGGCTATCGCTTCACCCCAGAAATCTCCACAGAAAACGAATGGCTGTTCACTCGCAAAAGTGCCTAGCCTTTACTTAAACGATGCATTCAGAATGAATTTGACAATGGGAGTCGAGTCTTCCAGTCCATGGGGATGATGATCGACTCCAGCTTTACGAATGAGTTTTATGTTGCCGCCAAGTTCTTTATATCGCTCAGCGACAACTCCTGTGTTCTCATCCCAGGGAACTACCTGATCCGCATCACCAAACACATGCAGCAAAGGAATCTTGGCTTCTGCCAAAGGCTTTAGATTATCAACCGGATTCCCCTGATAGGCCATCGCCTGAGCCTCCGATTCAAATCCATATACTTTTATGACTCGCTGCCATTCTGAGTCTGAGCCTTTCCCTTTTCCCTTACCTCCTGGCCAACTTTTAAAGTCACACACGGCTGCATCGTTATAGATGCAAGACACTTTATCCGGATTCGCAATCGCCCAATTCATGCAATACAGCCCTCCTCGGCTCAACCCAACCAATGCTGCCTTACGCGCGAAACCATACTTCGTCGTTAGTTCGGTATAGAAGTCATCCCAATGGCTGACGGCCTGTGGAGAGCCCAACAAACCTGGCACTCGCATATAAACAATGTGGTAGCCTTTCTTGAGCAGTGCGATATCAGGATTCGGTTTATGTCCGAAGAACTCCCCATGCCACACCCAGGGTACTCCTTGGGCGACCGTTGGTGGTTTAACTACGACAACCGGCTTTCCTGCTACTTGAAAATCGTATCGCGTAAAACCATGCCATTCAGATTCCACTCCTGGAAATTCCGCTGCCTGCGTCATGGCTGACAGTATCCAAATCAAACAGAAACTTCTTACTAAAATCATCGAACAGCTCCTCAACGCAACCACAACGTCTTAATTTATCCGCAGCTTTTAATTATTAGATTCAGCGAGTTTATCAAGTGGAGCGATCGGAAACTGTTGACTGGGAACATGCTCCCGCAACATAATCGCTCTGATTTCAGCAACGATCTCAGGATGCTTGACCGCAATATCCTCGGACTCAGAGGGATCCTCTCTGAGATTATAAAGTTCAATCTTTAGAGGTTGATCATTCTTCCGGAGAATTCGCGGGCGAATCCCTTTCCAGTCCCTCAACCAGACCGCCTGCTGTCCGCCATAGCCTGAAAATTCTCGATACAGAAACTCACGCTCTATTTCTTCCCCTTGGAGCAGAGCCGGAGCAATACTAATTCCGTCCACTCCCTTAGGAATTTCCTTGGACGCTCCGAGCAGGTCCAGTAAGGTGGGGAGCCAATCCTCTAGTCCCGTTACCACATCAGACGTGGTTCCATGTTGAATCCTCTCCGGCCACTTCACAATCAACGGCACACGAATCCCTCCTTCAAACAGAGACCCTTTCAAACCTCGCAGTTCCCCGACACTCTTGAAGAAATCATAGTCCACTTCTTTCTTTAAGTGGGTGGTGCCGTTGTCTGACGTAAAAATCACAATCGTGTTCTCACTCAGCCCAAGCTCCTCAAGCGTTTGAAGGACATTACCGATATAGCGATCCATCCGGGTAATCATGGATGCATAGGCTGCTCGGGGAGTAAAGTGAGGGGTGTATCCATAGCCCCCATCTCGAACAAACGGCGGGTCATTCCAATTCAATTTCAAATACGGCTTTAATTCTTCGTCCGGCACATGCAATGCAACGTGCGGTATCACTGTCGGATAGTACAGGAAAAACGGCTGTTCTTTGTTTTGCTTGATGAATTCCACGGCCTGTTCATTAATCCGGTCCGGTGCGTAGTCCTTCCCCTTAAACTTCTCGTAGCTCTTTGGGTTCAGTGGATCGGCTCCCTTGGAAAATCCTGCATGCCCGGGCACGGGAGGATTATTGTCAAGTTGGACACGTTTGGTATTACTCCATAAATAGTCGGGATAGTAACTGTGGGCATGCCGTTGACAGTTATAGCCAAAGAAACGATCAAACCCTTGTACCATTGGGTCCCCTTCGGAACCTGGAGCTCCTAAACCCCATTTCCCAAATGCTCCTGTCACGTACCCTAATTCACCGAGGACCTCTGCTAGCGTTACCGTACTAGCGGGGATCGGCCCCTGCCCTTCCGGTTTAACTTCACTGTTGTTTCGAATGTAAGCATGCCCCGGATGCTGGCCTGTCATCAGGACACAACGAGAAGGAGCACAGACGGCGTTACCTGAATAGTTTCTTGTGAACCGCATGCCTTCTTTGGCAAGCTGATCTAAATATGGCGTTTGAATTAATTGCTGACCGTAGGAACCGAGTTCCCTGTATCCCAAATCGTCTGCCATGATCAAAACAATATTGGGCTGGTCAGCACTCAATTGAGTTCCCGCCAACAACCAACTCAATCCAAGAATCAGCCAACCACCTAGATGCTGCGTATTGCTCTTATAACTCACCGGTTTTATCCTAAATAACGAAATAACTTTCTTGCAACCATTATAGCATTTGACAAGGCATCTACTATGACATTGCCCCTCGCCGAAAAACGCATCCTAATCATCGTGGGTGACATTTATGAAGATTTGGAACTTTGGTATCCCAAGTTACGACTGATCGAAGCCGGTGCTGAAGTCGTTGTGGCAGGTCCCGACGCCGAAACCATCTACGCAGGTAAGAACGGCTACCCTTGTAGATCAGATGCCGCATTAGCCGAAGTTGATCCCTCGTCCTTCGATGGATTAGTCGTACCGGGAGGCTTTATGCCAGACAAACTGCGCCGTGACGAATTGGTGCTCAACATCGTTCGCCACTTCCACGAAAACCAGAAACTCGTGGCAGCCATTTGCCATGGCGGGTGGATTCCCATCTCTGCTGGCGTATACCGAGAAGTCCGAGTCACTGGTAGCTTAGGGATTAAAGATGATTTGGTAAATGCCGGAGCTCACTGGGAAGACGCGTCCGTCGTCGTTGATGGGCATCATGTGACAAGTCGCAAGCCAGACGACCTTCCAGATTTCTGCCGCGCCATGATCGAAGTCCTTTGCCATTTAGCCATCGCTCGTTAATTGAATAACGATTGCACACAATTGTAAAAACTTACAATTGTTCAACTGTTTAACTGTCCCACTGTCGACTGGTTAATTGTTCTTCGGCCGTGGCTCGCATGTCCATTTCAAATTCGATGTCGACGATCGGAGGACGAGTGTTGTACCACACCACTTCTGCGGGAGAATCAGCTAGCTCAGGAGTCACCGCATGGGCAATTAAAGCGGGAGCGTCGTGAGCCGTGTAGACATCAATCGTCGTGAGATCAGCCGGCAAGCCTCCCAATCCGCTTAGACGCTGCAGCATTAAATTCATTACGACCGATGCTTTTTCCTGCAAGGCATCGAAACTAACGTCACCACAACGGATAATGTTTTCTACTGCCAGGGGGCCAAGCAACTCCCCTCCTCCGGCAACCACTAGCGTGCGGTGGTTGTGACTGGCAGGACGAGCATAGCTGAAAGCATGCAACATTGTTTCAGCAGGTGGATTTTCGACCGGAGCAACATTGGTTCTGGCAATCGGATTCTGCCCATCAACAATTAGATCCCAGGCCTCCAGCACTCCACGGTAGTCCTCATTAAACCCTATGAACCCTCCCATGGAATGAGGCTTAGGACAACGCAATTCAAAGCCGCAAAGCTGTGTGACTACCAGTCCTCGAGACTCCACATAATTACGTGCTTCCTGCATCCCTTGCTGCCAGGGTAACCACTCGGCTAAGTTCACATGAACAATTTCAAAATCAGGCTCAGCAACAACTCCGGAACTATAAGGGTAAATTCCCTCTAGAAAGGAAAAGCCTCGCCCTGGATTCTCGATCAACTTCATCACTTCCTCCCTTGATATTCGCAAAAGCAAACTTCAGACTTGTTATGATAAATCCTACTTATCCAATTAACGACTGGGGATATTTTATGCGATTCGCTTTGACACTCATCCTAGCATCTTTTCTGGTTACACCATTGCACGCCTATCAGCCAATTCGTGTCATGCTCGGGAAACCTGACGAAACTAAACAGCAGGCCCACATCACGATTCACATGCCCGCCAAACCAAACGGTATGTCAATCATCATCTGCCCCGGGGGAGGCTATGGTGGAGTTGTCGCCGGCCCCGAAGGCAACCAGATAGCCGTTTGGCTGAGAGAGCACGGGATTACCGGAGTCGTCTTGCAATACCGACTTCCACGTGGACGGCATGACGTTCCTCTTAACGATGCTCAGGCAGCTCTTAAATATATACGTGAACATTCCAAAGGATTGGGACTCGATCGTAAGCGAGTCGGAGTGATGGGTTTTTCAGCTGGAGGTCACCTAGCTTCAACACTCGCCACGCATGCACCTTCTGATAAGCTTCGTCCCGACTTTTGCATCCTCATTTACCCAGTCATCACGATGGGCAAGCATACTCACGGCGGAAGCAAAATGAACCTTCTAGGCGCCAAGCCGTCAGCCGAGCTGATTAAGCGATTTTCAAACGAACTGCGTGTCACAACCGACACCCCTCCAACCTTTTTGGCTCACGCCATTGATGACGAACCAGTCCCACCGATCAACAGCCAGCTATTCTACGAAGCATGTAAGAAACATAGCGTACCGGCTGTATATCTAGAGCTTCCTGACGGCGGACATGGCCTGAACGGATATAAAGGCTCTAGCTGGGACAAATGGCAGGAACAAGCGATTGATTGGATAAAACATTTAGGCATCGCTCGTTAATTGAATAACGTTTGAGCCCAATTGTAAAAACTGACAATTGTTTAACTGTCTAACTGTCGACTGGCTAATGGTTAACTATTCACGATTTCGTTAACCACATTGCCGTGGACGTCAGTTAATCGGTAATCTCTACCTTGGAAGCGGTGGGTCAGTCGCGTGTGATCCATACCCATACAATGTAGAATAGTTGCCTGCAGGTCATGAATGTGCACTTTATTCTCTGCTACGGTAAATCCAAGTTCATCACTTGAACCATACGAGATCCCCGGTTTCATTCCGCCCCCTGCCATAAACATCGTGTAGACGTCCGGGAAGTGGTCTCGTCCCAACACTTTACTCTTTGCAGTCCGCCCTTCTCTGAATGGAGTTCGGCCAAATTCGCCACCCCAGACAATTAATGTTTCTTCAAACATACCGCGATCTTTGAGATCTTTAATTAGAGCAGAAACGGCCTGATCCATCGGTTTACACCGATTGGTGAGGCCATCCCGAATTCCTGTAGAGGCTCCTGTACCATGGAAGTCCCACCCCCAATCGAATAACTGAATAAACCGGACTCCATCTTCTGCTAAGCGTCGAGCCAGAAGGCAGTTGTTGGCAAAGCTTGCTTCACCAGGCTTCGCCCCGTAAGCATCCAACGTGCCTTGGGTTTCCTTGGAAATATCCATGACTCCGGGAACCGACATTTGCATACGAAATGCGAGCTCATACTGTGCCATTCGGGTTAATGTCTCTGGATTGCCTAACTCGTTTACCTGCAATTGATTGAGATCATTCAGAGCATCTAGTGTCTTACGCCGCATCGCTCGATCCATCCCCTTGGGATTGGAAACGTAAAGAACCGGGTCGCCCTTACTACGACACTGTACTCCCTGATAAATCGAAGGCAGGAATCCGGATCCCCAGTTATCTTTACCACCGCTGGGCGACACTCCACCTGAGATTAATACGACAAACCCTGGGAGGTCTTGATTTTCAGAGCCTAACCCGTAGGTTGCCCAAGCTCCCATGGACGGCCTACCTTGCCGAGGCGATCCGGTGTAAATCAAAAGCTGTGCAGGAGCATGGTTAAACTGCTCGGTATTAATGGATTTAACAATCGTAAGATCATCTGCCACTTCCGCCAATTTCGGCAATGCAGCCGACATCCACTGGCCACTCTCACCATGCTGCTTGAATTCCTGGGGCGTACCCAACAGCAGAGGCCGACCGCTGGTGAAGGCAAATCGTTTCCCTTCATAAAACTCATCGGGACATGGTTCGTCGGTACGCTTCACTAACTCCGGCTTGTAATCGAACAAATCCAGATGCGGAGGGGAACCGGCCATGTGCAAGTAGATCACTCGCTTGGCTTTCGCCGCGAAGTGGGGTTGGCGTGGGGCCAACGGATTAACGACTTCTGCAAAAGCCGCATTGTTCTTATCGAGCGAGGCCATTGCCATCGCGCCTAAGCCAACACCACAACCTTTTAGGAAGTGACGTCGCGTTTTATTCGTTGCATTTTCGAGGAAGGGATTCATCTCATTACCTCTTTGCCAAAGTTTCATCTAGATTAAGTAGTACATTGCCAACAATCGTCCAAGCAGCCGCTTCCGCGACATCCACTTCGTCAGGCAAGGGCCCCAAGGGCATCGTTGCGATTTGCATTGCACTTTCCCTGTCGGCTTGATAATCAGCCAATACAGTTTCATATAGTTTTATCAGTCGCTGACGTTCGATTTCATAAGGAGAACGCGATAAAGCAAGCCGGAAACCAAAGGTTACTTTGTCCTCAACACCTGCCCCACCTTCGGCGATCAAGCGGCGGCCCAAAGCCTGTGCTGCTTCAATATAAACCGGATCATTCAATGTCACCAACGCCTGCAAGGGTGTATTTGTATTAACTCGACGAATCGTGCAAACATTGCGACTAGGTGCGTCGAAGGTCGCCATCGATGGATAGGGTAAGCTGCGACGCCATTGCGTATACAGGCCTCGGCGCCACTTATCACCGCCAGGCGAAGTCGTCCAATCCGTCGAACTACCAAAAGCTGCACTCAACCCCAGCTTGGGGCGAGGTGGATTAACGGACGGCCCCAGCATCTTCTGGTCTAATAACCCACTGACCGCCAGTGCCTGATCCCGAATCATTTCGGCATTCAAACGGAAACGCGGCCCACGAGCCAGATAGTAGTTGTAGGGATCGATTTGCTTATGCTCAGCGGTAACATGAGAACTTTGGCGATAAGTTGAAGACATCACTATCAACTTCAAAAGTTGTTTCATGTCCCAATTTAGATCCTGTTGGAATGTAACGGCCAAGTAGTCCAACAACTCGGGATGGGATGGAAAGTCTCCCTGGGCTCCAAACTCCTCGCTAGTCCGAACGATTCCCTGACCGAACAATTGTTCCCAATAGCGATTTACAATCACTCTTGAGGTCAACGGGTTTTCGGGGCTTACCAGCCATTGAGCCAGGCCGAGTCGGTTTAGAGGAGCGTCTTCCGGGAACTGATGAAGCACGGCGGGTGTCCCTTCGGTCACTTCCCCTTCTAAGGCCTCAAAGTTTCCACGAACCTGAATGTGAGTTTTCCGCCTTCGTTCTCCCATTAATTCCCGCATGATGGGAACCGTAACCGGTTTAATCCCATCCATCTGTTTTTTAACTGCCGCTATCTTGTCAGTTAGTTCTTTCGGTGGTGGAACAACACGAAGGTGGTGGGCACGAAGGGTTTTAACCTGACTTTCTTCTGCCGGGTCGAATCCTGCATTAAGAATCTCAACTACATTGTTCGGCAAAACCGCAACGGACTCGGTTTCTGTCGTCAGTGAAATCCTGAACTTTCCAAGCGGATGCGCATTGTAGTTTTGCGTGAGGATCAGCTTGATCTCGGTTTTCTCAGCTGTCCCTACTCGATTTCCGATCTCAAACACTGCAGTGTTATCTTGCCCTATCTGCCCCCCCACAGCCCAACCGCTTACTGTACTCTTCGCATCTCCATCGACTGCTTTATTCACACCGAAATTGTTAATCACATCTCCTTCACGCTGTTCAAACGTGGCAGAGGCTGCGGAAAATTCGATCGGCAGCAGACCATCGAGGGTCGCTTCATGCACGCCTTTTGGAGCCTGAGCGACTTCTTGCTTCCATACCAAATTTCGTTCTGCATCCAGCACACTCAACACAAACCCATTCATTCGTGCATAAAGATCCGCATCGGTCCGCGGCCAGATATTAATCAGATCGATGGGCGCGACTTTCCCAAGATCGATTTCAATCCATGGATTTGCTTCTACGGCAGTATGTGTCACTGAGTTATTTGTATAAATACCGTCCGTGTTCCCGTCGTTCGCTCGCTTAACTTCGCCTCCGAAATCGGTCGACGACTGTTTAGCCTGTCCTTCTAACGCGATATTTCTTCCACCACTGAATATTTCCAACTCGGCGATGTGAATCATCTTACCTTGGCCGGGCAGGTCAATCCGAACGATTTGACCTTGTGGTGATTCACTTCGAGCCCCACCGAAACTACCCGCAATTTCCGAAAGAACAAAATTTCCATTATTTGCGCGGCCCGGCCCTTTACCTGGCAAAGCATCGTCAGAAAGGACTTCCAGACGCAGTGCTTTTACGTCTTTCAATGCCGTGTCAAAACTAAGTTCATAAACTTCCGTTTCACCAGCTTCACCACTCACGATAATAACTCCGTCATCGCCGACGCTAAATGTCGCCCCGCTTGATGCAGTCGCCTCCAATTCCTTAACGACTTCCCAGGCGACCTGATGTTCGAGCTGCTGCTTCCACCGTTGAATTTGGCTGGTAAGCGTCTCAACGGTCGGTGTCAATTGCCTTTCAAGCTCTTTGATTTCAAGTTCCAAATCTGACTTCTGCTGCTGTTTTTCCGGTGTGAGGATACTCAACAGTGGTTGTTCATCTGCTCGATCTGCGTCCTCTGTGTTATTGAAGAATGCGAAGAACTTGAAATATTCCTCCTGAGTAATGGGATCGTATTTATGGGTATGACATTGGGCACATCGAATCGTGGTTCCCATCCAAACCTGCATTGTTGTATTCACTCGATCCACAACAGCAACGTTTCGGAATTCTTCATCATTCGTACCGCCTTCACTTTGGGTCAGTGTATTTCGATGAAACGCAGTGGCCACTAATTGCTGCTGACTAGGATCCTCCAGCAAGTCGCCTGCAAGTTGTTCGATGGTGAACTGATTAAACGGCACATTATTGTTAAACGCATTGATAACCCAATCTCGATAGAGCCAGATGGTGCGTCCTGGATCATTAGCGTATCCGGCTGAGTCTGCATAGCGAGCCAGGTCGAGCCACATGGTCGCCCATCGCTCGCCGTAGGTTGGTTGTCCCAGCAAGCGGTCAACCAAATTCTCATAGGCATCATCACTCCCATCCTCAACAAATGCATTAACTTGCTCGATGGTTGGCGGCAGGCCGGTTAGGTCAAATGACAAACGGCGAATTAGAGCTTCCCGCGTTGCCTGTGCATTTGGATTGAGACCTTGTTTTTCGATTTCCGCGAGAATGAAAGCATCGATATCATTCCGCCCCCATTGGTTATTTTTCACCGCCGGAATGGCCGGTTTCTGTGGTGCGACATAGGCCCAATGCTCACCATACTTTGCTCCCTGAGCAATCCAACGCTTAATCAATGCAATCTCTTCACTGGTTAATGGAACAGCATTTTCCCCAGGCGGCATTCTGGTAAATTCGTCGTCCGTAGAAATCCGGGTGACGACTTGACTGGCTTCCACATCCCCCGGTTTGATTGCAAACGTTCCATCGCGATCTAATGTTGCCTGTCCAAAGGTATCGAGCCTCAGATCTGCTTTCCGCTCTGCTTCATCCGGACCGTGGCAAGTAAAACATCGGTTCGAGAGGATTTTCCGTACTTTATTTAACTCAACCGTCGAAAGGGACTGATCGTCGGCCTGGACTAACAGGGTCAGTGGGGCAAAAGCCGTTAACAGGAGAGACGTGATTACAATTTGGAATCGTGACATTGCATTCCGTTTAGTAAAGCTAGAGAGGGCTGCCACGCTTCCTATACATTCAGGATGGCGCGGCGGTTTATACAACAGATTTTCATTATAACCTGTCACACCAATACCGAGGAAGTTCTCGGCCTTCGGCAAGATAAATAACCGGCAATGATGTTATCGGAGGTAATGAGCTTGTGATGGATAAATCCCTAGCTCTTTAGAGCAATTCGGCAATCGGTTCGCCATCGGTGAGAATGGGAATCGGGCGTCCTGCGTTATTGAGAAACGAGCGATGATAATCGACACCAAATTTTCGATAAATAGTGGCCAGTAGGCAGTTACTGTTCATTATTCGCTCGACTGGCTCCTCCGCACGCTTGCTAGTGGCTCCAATCACTTGCCCCATCGGCATTCCTCCACCAGCAAGGAAAATACTCATGGCCTGTGGCCAGTGATCTCGACCAGGTCGACCACTGGCGTCCTGGTTCCGAATCAAAGGAGTACGACCAAATTCACCACAGAAAACGAACAATACTTTTTTATCCAAATCGCGTGAGTACAGATCTTCCACTAAAGCCGAAACAGCCTGATCTAACACCGGTACTTTCTCTTCATAGGATTTGAAAATATGAGCGTTCACACTATGGTCATCCCAAGTGGATGTGCGACCGGTTTCAGGCTTAAGCCGAAACGTTGCCTGACATTGAACAAAACGCACACCTGCTTCCACCAATCTACGACAGGTCAATAAACTCTTACCCCAGTGCGTATCACCATACCGCTGGAGAGTCCTCGGTCGCTCCAACGATAAGTCAAAGGCCTGTTTGGCACGATTACTTGAGAGCATCGCGGCAGCACGCTGCTGAAACAGATCCATCGCGGACATCATCCGTGAGTTGTCAATGTCGCGGGACAGACGGTCCAACTGTCGCAAGACCTGACGGCGGCGGCTCAGGTCGACAACACCTCCGGGAGAAATGGATAGGTCTCCCGTATTGTCGCCCGTCTGATAAATCGGAACCGGATCGTAACGATTGGCCCCACTGGCCGTCTCCATATTTGGCGACGGCATATAAGCCTCACAGGATGGCCCTAAATAAGCAGCACCGGCTCCGTAGCTAGGAGTATTGGCCACATAAAACGGCAGTGGAGACGGTGTAGTTTCCGAGTGTTTCGCTAGAACGCTTCCGAGGTCGGGGAACTCTGATCTAGCAAGATTCGCTGCAATGGAAGGATAGCCAGTCAAAAACCGGTTTGTCCCACCAGAATGTTCGGCCCGTTCATGATGCAAACTACGGATCAAAGTGAATTTATCGGCCAGTCGTGACAACTGCGGCATAAGCTCACAAATCTGGATTCCATTTACATTGGTTTGAATCGGACGAAAAGGCCCGCGATATTCAACCGGAGCATCGGGCTTCATATCAAACAAGTCAAGGTGGCTCGGTCCTCCGTTGGCCCAGAACAAGATCACCGAGAAATCGTCGTTCAATTCAGGCAAAGCACCACCGCCGACGTTACCGTCCTGCTCTGTGGCAGCAGAAAGCAGAGCCTCACCGGGAGTCAATCCCGAGCACAACGCTCCCATACTCAACGCCCCTAGTTGCAACCACTGTCGGCGATTGACTGGGCCCTGGCAGGAAATTCCACCGTAGATCTTGCTTGAATCAGAACGATACATACCCGTACTATATACCAAATAACAGTGAACTCGTTACGACATTTTCCATAAGATATATAAGTTAGCAAGTTTACGATTCATTGACTTATCGCAACTGATTGCATGAAACGACAGTTTGAAGAATTTGAACTCGGAGATATCATCGGCACAGGTACGGTGGGCTCGATTTACCGAGCTACGGATCTGTCACAGGGGGGAGTCCGCGCAGTCAAAGTACTACAACATGGAGTCTCGCAGGATCAAAATATTGTCTCCCGCTTTGAACGTGAAATGCTGATCCTATCCAAGCTCAACCATCCTAATATTGTCAGTTATTATGGTGGCGGCCGTACTGATGATGGACGCCTATTTTACGTGATGGAATTAGTCGAGGGAGGCACGCTAAAACAGGTTCTCCGGTCGCACCACAAACTTTCCTGGCATGAAACGATTAACTATGGCATTCAACTTTGCTCGGCACTGCAACACGCCCATAATCATTCCATTATTCATCGCGATCTAAAACCAGCCAATCTATTTCTCACCTATGAAGGCCAGCTAAAACTGGGAGACTTCGGAATCGCCTTCGACGCTGGCGAATCGGACCTGACGACCAGTGGTATGACAGTCGGCTCCTGGCTTTATATGTCTCCCGAACAAATCCGTGGAGACGACAGAATCACCGGGCAGGCTGACCTTTATTCATTAGGGTGTCTCTTTTATGAAATGCTTACGGGAAATCCTCCGTTTCAAGGCAGTACATTTCCTGTCATTTTCGAACAGCATCTTAAGGAATCACCAACTCCTCTCCATCTAAATGCTCCGGAGACCCCTGACTCTCTACAGAAAATCGTATTACAACAACTCGCCAAATCCCCCCAGGAAAGACCGTTTAACGCACGTACCATTCAAGGCGTGATGTCTGAGCTTAAGCTGGATTGGGAAGAGGACGAGCAAAGATATCAGGCGGAACTCAGTCGGCTTAAAGTGGCATTTGATGCAGACCCCTTTACGGTTTACGGCCCTTCTCGTGAAGTATCCTGGAAAACACTCATTATGTGGCTCACCATACTCGGGATGGGAATCACCATATTAGGCCTATTCCAGAACAGCTAACGCGTTATCTTCGATTAGCTGCATTTCGGCTCTTAGCAAGTCTCCCAATTCCATAGCTGCTACCGCCTGTTCCACCTGCTGCTGATTGGCAAAGCCGATTATGGCGCTATCGACCAAAGCATGGGACAACACAAACCGAGTACACAATTCTGCCAGCGGAGTCTCTGGGAAAATCGTTGCCAATCGACCGGCAATTTCTAAATCAAGGTCATACAATTCAAGCGGAAAGAACTTGGTTGTAAACGTATAAGGTGATGGTTTACGTAGCAGCAATGCTCCACCGGCAAAGACACGAATTGCAAACACTCCAACCCCCGACATTTCTCGATATTTCATCACCGTGCCGTAATGATACGGGCCCTGATCTTCAGGCAGCTGATACCCGGCTGAAATATTCGAGGCACTAAAAGGAACTTGAACGGTCTCCACACGACGCGAATCCAGCACCTCTGCCACCGCAATACTATCCCCAGTCCCGGTTATTCCGATATGTTGGATCACGCCTTCACTACGTAAAGACTCGAGCGTTTCCAAGACACCACCTTCACCAAGCACATCCGCAGGAGTCAAAGAAGTGGGCTGACTACCGCGTTGAATCGTGATCGCGTTGTGGACTTGCACAAGTTCGAGTTGTTCTCTCTGCAAGGCCTCGAGAGATCCATTGACGCTCCTTCTAACTGCCCCTGAAATGTCTACCAACTCTTCAGCTAACACTCGAACTTTCGTGGCGACTGCAGCTTGATTCGTCACGCCAAGCTCAGCAAAACAACATCCCAGATTTTCTTCACTCTTGCCGGCCCCATAAGTTCTAGCGGTGTCGAACCAGTTAATTCCAAGGTCGATGGCCCTACGCACAGAATCCAACTGATTCGAAAAATCTGTGCCCGTCAAATTACCTGAAAGAGGGCCGCATCCAAACGCAATTCGCGAGACGTTTAAGCCGGTGTTTCCCAGAGGTTTGAATTGCATGGTCTAACTTTGTCTAGCTGTGTCTAGCCTTGCCGGTCAGTTTGAGTGTCCACCTACCTAAGCCAGGTCCAGCAGTTCAGAGATTCGAGTCAGATTAATATTGCCACCGGAGATTACACAGCCTACACGAGGGTGTGGTTCTTCGAATCGCATTTTTACAGCCGCAGCATAGGAAACTGCCCCAGACGGCTCCACCAATAACTTGCCACGCTCCATCATAAGCCTCATCGCATAGGCGATCTGAGCATCGTTCACGACCACAATCTCGTCTACTAAATCGCGTACGACAGGCCAGGTTAACTCCCCCAAACTGGTAAGCAGGCCGTCTGCAATGGTGTTCGGACTTGTCTGAGGTACGAATGCATTATTGACTTTGCTTTGATAGGCATCATCAGCTCCGGCAGGTTCCGCGCCGACAACTCGAATCGTTGGCTTTAATGCTTTGGCGGCAATGGCTATTCCACTTAAGAGCCCCCCGCCACCGACCGGTGCGATGATAACATCCAATTCCGGCACCTGCTCTAGCAGTTCTAACGCCACAGTCCCCTGTCCTGCCATGATGCCGGGGTGGTCATACGGATGAATGAAGGTCGCACCAGTCTCTTCCCTTACTTGGTTGGCCGTGGATTCACGTGCCTCCAACGTCGGTTCACAAAGGGTAATGGTTGCACCGTAGCCTTCTACCGCATCCTGTTTCACCTGAGGAGCATTCGACGGCATAACTATGTAGGCTGGAATCCCCCGTTGTTTCGCTGCCAATGCCAATGCTTGAGCATGGTTGCCACTGGAATGAGTTACCACGCCGGCCGCAGCCTGCTGCTCACTTAACCCGAGAACAACGTTACTAGCCCCACGGAACTTGAAGGCTCCCACCTTCTGTAGATGCTCACATTTGAACCAAATCTTTGTATCAGCGACCTGGTCGAGCTGAGTGCTAGTTTGGATCGGCGTGCGATGCACTACATGACTAATACGCTCGTAAGCCTCGCGAATCGCCTCTAAATTGGTGGCATAGTGCGTCATGATTTTTCCTTTTGTTCGGCTTGGCCATCGCCGTCGTCTCTAATCGAACGGGATTTAATCAACGATTTATAGATCGGCCAGACTACTAAAACGATGGAAATTAACACAAAGGTCAATGCAACAGGACGCTGGACTAGTTCTAAATAACTACCGCTGCTTGCCTGTAAACCGGCTCCCAATTTCTCCTCTGCAATTGGTGCCAATACAAAACCAATCACAAAAGGAGCTAACGGGATCTTGTTTCGTTCCATGATGAACCCGACCACTCCAAAGGCCAGCATCACCCACACATCAAACATTCTGTTATTCAAGGCGTACGACCCGACCACACAAAAGACAATCACGACCGGCAAGAGGTAATGACGAGGAATCGTCGCCAGTCGGGAGATCCACTTTGCACTCAAGACCATCATCCCGAACATAGCGATGTTGGCAATTAACATGGTGAAGATAATCGTGTAAACAACATCGGGATTGTTCTGAAATAGCAGCACGCCTGGTTGCAGCCCATGTAGAATCAGAGCTCCTAATAGAATGGCATCGATAACGCTACCTGGGATCCCCATGGCAACCAAAGGAATTAATGCTCCGCCAATCGTTGCATTATTGGCTGCCTCACTGGCGACCACTCCTTCTTCGCTGCCTTTACCAAATGCTTCCGGTTCCTTACTCATTGATTTGGCCGCGGAGTAAGCCATCACGCTTCCGACATTTGCTCCGATTCCCGGAAGAATGCCAACCCATGTGCCAATGACACTGCTGCGCACCATATTTACCAAATGGGCGACCCAATCCTTGGCCCCCAATAAAATCCCTTCCGGCTTGACCTTGCTCACCTGCTCAACAGCACCTCCCTTTTGTGCCACTTCATGAATCACCTGACTCACAGCGAACAAACCTATCAGTACTGGAAGCAAGTCGAACCCACCGTTGAGTTGCTCAATCCCCAGTGTCGCGCGAGTCACGCCCGTGGCCGGTGATTCGCCTGGTATTGTGACTAGAATTCCGAAGAGTCCCGAGAAGATTCCGGCAGCTAGAGATTTCCCCGAAACCGAGGCAATGAGCACCAAAGCGACCAAAACCAAAGCAAAGTAATCAAAGTCACCCAATTCGGTCGAAATGTGAGAAATTGGTTTTGCCAAAAGGATAAGAAAGCCCCACGAGATTAATCCTCCCACGAAGGACGACATAATCCCCAATCCGAGCGCGCGACCTGGCTTCCCATCGCGTGCCATGGGGTAACCATCCAAGGTCGTTATCACCGAAGCTGGCGTACCAGGCATTCGCAATAATGTGGCTGTAATCAGCCCACCGGAGATAGAACCGACATACATCGACACGAGCAGCACCATGGCTTCGGTGGGTTGCATGGCATAGGTGAGCGGCAAGGTCAAGGCGATCAACATAGCACCTGTTAAGCCCGGAATCGCGCCCACGAGAATACCAAGCATGGTCCCTAATCCGACCCAGAACAAGTTTACCGGATCGCCAATCGTCAGATTATAGATTACATCATTCATGGTGTGTCACTCCTTAAGGCAGCTGGATGCTGAAAAAGGACTGAAACACAAAGAACACAACCAACGGGAAGAGGATCACCATGTCAGGAACATAGCTATCCAAAATCAATCTCTTAAATTGCTTTCGAGAAAGACCGTAGCACAACACAGCAACATCAAACATATAAATCGACGTAAGAATCCTAAAATCCATTGGCAGGTACTCTAATGCCAATAGGTAAAGCGAAGTCACTCCCACAAACACCCCTGCCGTCTGTAAATATCTGCCCGAAATACCGTCATTTCCTTCAGTTTTTTTTATGGTTCCGGATGAATCTGTTGTTCGGTTTTTTGACAACAGCCAGTACACAAAGCTTACGGCTGTCGCCACAGACACCCAGAGAGGAATGTTAGGGAGGACATCCGGAGAACTGGCATCCACACTCTGAATCTTCCCAATCCGATCTTTGAGGACATCCTTCATGGACTGTCCGGTCTCTATGAACGGTTCAGAAAGCCGTGTTGCTAATTGAGAGTGTACCTGAGGCGTCGCCATACACTTTCGTATCACGTCTGCCATGAAATCAATTTTTGATTGCTCCGTATCTTTCGGAAACCACCAAAAGTGCATATTAGCATGAACAAAATTGAACCCTTGTTCTTTGGCCGTCGGAATCTCCATCGCTTCCGGGTGACGAACTTCCGAACTAATCGCTATTGCCCGAAGCCCTCCGTCCTTAAAAGAAACGTATTCCCCTAATGAGAATGCCGATACATCCACGTGCCCACCGATCACTGCTTCAAACCGAGAAGCACCACCTCCCTTTTGCGTATAGACAAAGTGAGCTCCTGGAAGCTCCTTTTCAAGGATCAAACCTGCATAGTGAACGGGAGCACCCAGGTTTGCTGCAAAGACTAGTTCATTTGGGGTTTCCTTGGCAGCCTGCATAAGCTCCTGAAGTGTCTGATACGGGGAATCCTCAGCGACAGCAATCACCATATTTGTCTTGCCAGAGGCTGCAATCGGCTCAAAGGACTCGGGCCCGTACGAAACTTTCCCTGACACCTGCGCCGTGATCAGTGCCTCATGCAGAATAAGCATCGTGTAACCGTCAGGATCAGCTTTACGTGCCTGTCCACTTCCAATCGTCGCCCCGGCTCCGCCTACATTCTTAACCACAACTTCCTGATCAAGAAACTGGTTTTCAGCGATGGTTCGCTGGATCATCCGAGCAAACGTGTCGCTTTCGCCGCCCGGGCCAAAGGGAACAATCAAAGTGATTGGCCGATTTGGATATCCTGAATTAGAATCGTTCGAACCACTGCCCATGGCGTACCAGATCATCGCGATCAGCACAGCCAGCCATATACCACCGCGAATCAGCGTATGGGTTGTCAACTTAGATGTTGATTCGTTGGGCATTCGATACCAGTAATTGCAGGAAACAGATTATGAGAAGAACACGCGTTCTGCGGTTCGACGCAGCAGCCAGTCTTTGTCGCCTGCGGACAAAAAGTCCGCATTCTTAATGAGGTTAAAGGAGGGAGCATATTCATGCCCATCTACCACCTGAAAGGGACCGTCACTGGCCCACATTAAACGCTCGACTCCATAGGCATCGATACATCGTTTGATCATCGGCAATAGGTCTGTATAAGGAGCCTGTTTCTTCCCCAGTGCATAATAGGCTGAAATCTTCACCGACACATTTTCATGTCTGGCCAGATGACAGAGTGCCGCGAGATCCTGTTCACGAATCTTCCCATCGACACCAATCCTAGCAAAATGATCGATGACCACTGGAGTATCCGGATTTTGCTCGCACATCTTATCTACGGAACCTAGATGTTTTGCATCAATCAGATGACACATGGCCAGGCCGTGTTTAGCTCCGGCCTTCCACATCGCCTGCATTCCGTCTCCTGCCAACCACTGATCTGGAGTTTTATCATGAGGGCGAATTCGGAAGCCACGTACTCCCTGTTTCGCTAACTTTACCATCTCACGTGCTGGCCGATCATTTTCATTAATGACAGCGACACCACTGAACACGCCCTGGTGTTTATCCATCATGTCCAGCATGTAGCTATTATCAAACCGATAGAAACTCATTTGGATGAGAACAACCCGCTCCACCTTACTTGGATGGCAATGTGCGAAAAGCTGCTCCGGAGTAAAACTCGACGGCTGCATATCTTCCTTTTTGAAGGACTCATGCAGAGGATACTGCTGAAGTTCAGGAGTCCACACATGCACATGGGCATCAATATACCCTGTCGTTTTGTCCTCCTCTGATTTACCCTCTTCTAATTTGCTAGCACCGATCAATGATGATGTAGCTGCTGAAGACGCGGCCACTGCGGCGAACGCTGACGCTTTCGAAAACTCCCGTCGATTCAATGAGTATTGAGGCTCCACCATCGGGCACTCCTCCAATCAAAGGATTAAGACAAAAATCCCATTGTAGCAAATAACCACTGCGGCGACCCGCGCGTTAGCTGGGAGTCTGCGTTCCTACCCGGCTTTCATTCCAAGTGGCGCCTACCATTAAACAGTTAATACCTGAGCCGATGCCGAGCAACCCTATGTTTTCGCCCTTTGAAACCCGCCTTTGTTCCAAACCGACCGCCAATGTCACAGGTAGGGCCGCGGACCCCGTATTACCTAACCATTCAAACGTCGTGAAGTCGTTAGCCTCTGGAAGACCTAGCGATTCAAGCATGAGTTTTCGGTGAGCTGCACCTACCTGATGACAAAATGACCGATGGACATCCGCTCGTTGCCATTGAGTATCCTCTAGAAACTGCTCAAATGTGGCAACACCAGTAGCAATCCCCTCGGCCATTAATCGCTCAGAATCCGTGTGCATCAAAGGACGCATGTCATCAGCAACCGCTTCATCCTTGCCACTATGGCATAGTTCGTGAAACTGAGTATTGGCATGTGCGGCAACCGCGTGCAAAGCATTATCGGTTTGGCTCAGGGAACGGTGAGTCAGCAAGATCGCCGAACTGGCCGAACCGATGGTTAACGAGGCGACAGCCATTTTCACGGTTTTACGAGTCCAGGATGTATCTTCATTAAGTGAACGAACCGTATTTTCGACTAAATGCCGGCTATCTTCCGTACCTACCACCAACGCCGCTTCTATCTGCCCCAGCTCAATCGCATTAGCAGCTAAGGCAATTCCATTGAGTTGTCCTAGGCAGGCATTGGATAAGTCATAGATCATGCAATCTGGACGAAGTCCCAATCCATGATGTACCCGACAGGCCGTCGCAGGCTCCAGGTGATCGCGGCAAACCGATCCATGGATCAGCATACCTATTTTCTGCCGGTCAATATCAGCCACCTGAATGGCCTGTTCACCGGATTCAATAGATTTATCTCCCGGAAGAGTTCCCGGATCCCAAAATCTCCTGTGCCGGATTCCCGTCATCAGCTCCAAACGCCCTTCTGGCAACCTCATTCTCTGATAAGCCGGTTCTAGTTGCTGTTCCAATTGAGCAGTGGAAACAACTTCGGAAGGCAGCGTATAGCCGAGTGATTCTATAGCAACATGTTGATAACGCATGCTCCGATTCTATCTCATGGCTCTCGGACTGATAACCACCGTTTCTTCCGATGTACTTATGCCTGACTTTTCTCTCTAACACGAAGCTCATGCAGGACGTCCGACGACTTGATTGGTTACAAATCACTTTCGAACGACTCAATTCGTTAGTTTTAAGTCACCTATTCCCAAAAAAACTTTTCGACATATTGTGCAAGACGACAGCAGCAAGCACTACATCTTGTGGTTGCCATTTTTTCCACCACAAAATGCCCGGAAGCGTTTGAAAAAAAACGGTCAAGCTGTAACAATCTTGACTTCTTGCTTCCCACAAGATTCTCTCAGATTTTGCACCTGTTTAAGGAGAACACAGAACGGTATCCATCTATGGATTTCACTTCTCGGGTCTGATTACAGACATTATTGCAAGGGGGGCGAAACTGGAGCGTTCTATCAAGTCACGTCGGCTCACACAACGGTCGCAGTGAATTTTGTTCTGAGCACAATCTGAATCGGTTGCTAATCATTCAAAAGGAATTGATTAAGTTAGCATTCTCTTTCGGTATTTTT
>TARA_B100000674_G_scaffold38469_1_pt1 | contig 78053 bp, 63 predicted proteins | sample TARA_B100000674 | Tara Oceans TARA_B100000674 (sample SAMEA2622759) | marine metagenome | biome: marine biome (ENVO:00000447); feature: surface water layer (ENVO:00002042); material: "saline water (ENVO:00002010), including plankton (ENVO:xxxxxxxx)" | depth 5 m | reverse complement strand
TTTGGTCTCGCCGTCCTATTTGTTGGACTTCTTCTGCTGTTGCATGCGATCCCAATGAACGCGAGCAACATCCCACATATAGGTGTTAATTCCCGGATGCCCAATCAAAGATTCATCGGCAGCAAGCTTTATATACTTCCTTGCTAGTTCAGGCTTCTTAAGCACTTCATAGTAAAGCCCCAAATACAGATGGGCATAAAACAGCCGGCCTGCCAGCGTTTGTTTGTCAGGTTCCCCCCGTCGAGCATCCTGCAGGACCTCTTCCGGCGTCGCCGTACCTCGATACATTTCAAACACTTTCATCATGGGGATCCGGCGATCGTTTTCGATCGGCAACATCACAGCTCTGGCCTTCTTAACGCCCGTTTCCGGGACCATGCAAAGAAACCGCCATACGGAATTCTCCACGTCCTGGTCATGGTAGGTTTGGTACAACTCAAACTGTTCAGCACCACGTTTATATTGCTTGGCATAGTACATACTGATGCCGCGTTCCCATTGTCGTGACTCTGCCTTCGGCATCGCTTTAACATAAGCGTCAAAGCTTTTGACGGACGCATCGAATTCGCCCAGTCTAAACCGCACACGACCTCTTAAATAGTGCAACGTTGCAATGTCCTTTAATTCCAACGCCTTCGCCAGAGTTGCATTGGCCTGCTCAAATTGACGCTTAGCGTTTTGCATTTCGAATTGCTGATATAGCTTCTGCGTTTGGCCGTCATCCCCGTTGTCTCCATTATCCTGAGCATTTACCCAAGGATTCAGGCATCCCAATACGAAAATAGCCAACATTGTCAAAATTGTTTTATTCTGCATTTCAATTTACCCCGAATCGATTAAAGATCAGCCTACTTAGAGCGTAGCATTTAGGCTTCAGAATAGGTTCACGCAACTAATTGTAATATCACCATCCAAACAGATCTGCACGTCGTGGTTGTCAATGCGAGGGCGATGATGGTAATGACTTTTGTATTGAACGGTTTCGCCAGCTGCCAAATACTCTAACGTCATCGGACTTGGGTCTGGTGCAACCTCAACCATTTGGGCGGTTGCATTGATGAGCGAGGATGGGTCGGGCAAATTGACATTCCAAAATGAGCCTTTTATCAACTCTCGATTTTGATACTGCTGAAACACATCCTGACAGGCGTGAGCGGCCAATTCCCAATCAATCGTTGATTCGGTGCGGTGGTAATGCGAGAAGGCAAAGGCAGGCACGTCCAGAATTGCCGCCTCCCGCGCAGCACCAGCTGTCCCTGACATATAGAGATCGACTCCAAGATTGGCACCACGGTTGATACCAGACAACACCCAATCTGGCTTAAGACCTAAGTGCGTTAACGCTACCCGTACACAATCGACAGGTGTCCCACTGCAGGCAAAATGTTCTGAATCCCGTTCTTCCCACTGCATCGCAACATCCGTCGTCGCTCGATGACTGTAACCAGAGCGTGGGCCATCCGGAGCGACCACAATGACATCTCCTACCGAACGCGCAAAGCTCTCTAATGCCACGATTCCAGGAGCATCAATACCATCATCATTGGTTAGTAAACAAAGCAATTTAAGAACACCATTTTTTAAATAGGGAGACTAGTTGCTCACACACCATCTCAATTTCTGACGGTTCTGCCAGCAGAACCGGGTGGTGAAGTAGGATAGTTGCCTCCGCTGCTAACTCACTGTGAGGTAAGGCAACCGGTTTGCCACAACGCCGAGCGCTTCGCTTCACAAAGCCTCGAAACCCTTCAAACAACGGCAAACCTAACTCGTATGCTTCAGCTAATAAACTCGCTCGTTGTTGACAATCATTCACTAGCCAGGCAATTTTATAAAACACAGGTCGGCTATGAGCCGCATGGGACAAACCTGACAAACCTGAAATTCCTTGAGTTTCGGCAATAATCTGCTGAGCAGCTTGCATCCGAATCTCATTGAGCTGATCAAGGGTGCTTAGCTGTGGATTTAAGACCGCGGCCTGCAATTGACTCAACGCAAAAGTGTCATTACCTCGGTCTTTGAAAACATTGATCCGTTGCCAGATCGACTGTTGTCCGCAAAGGACAGCTCCCCCCCGGCCAGCAGAAAGAAGTTTACTCCCGCCAAAACTCAGGACAGCCACATCTCCCCACGTCCCGAGAGACCGATCTAGCATCTGTGCTCCTGGCGTCTGACAGATATCTTCAATCACCAATACGTCGTGCCGCCGCGCAATTTCGACGATCTGTTGTATTTCAGCTAGCCCACCATGCAAACTGCTGACAATGACGGCTTTGGTCGAACTCGAGATCGCATTTTCGAAGCTAGCTACATCCAAACTCCAGCTATGAGGATTGATATCCGCCAATACTGGCCGTGCTCCCACTGCCTCGATACATCTAAAATTACCTGGGAAATCATAGGCGGCGAGGATCACCTCGTCCCCGGCAGCTACTCCCAGTCCACGCAAGGCCAATTCAATCCCGATCGTTCCCGAACAAACTAGATGAACAAAGGGCTGTTGAAATCGTTCGGTTAATGCCTGCTCCAGTTGTGCAGTCTGCTTGCCGTGATAACGTCCCCAGTCACCATCTTGAAAGGTCGACGCTAAGGCCTGTTGAATCTCGGGATTCTGTGGAGGCCATAGGTGAGAGAAACGGTCTGACATAGGGATTTAATGGTTGCTCAACATTAATCGAGAGTGGTGACTTAAAGGCGGGTCTATCTTGACGTCACAATCATGACGTTGGTACCCTTTCCAATCTTATTGTAGTTCAATAACTCTTCCTGCGTGATGCCCTTTCATGTTCGAGCCCAAGTTAGCCCGTTATCCCAGCTTGACTGGCTCCTATGCTCTGTACATGCTCTTGTTTATCTGTTTTTGCTGTCTGCTATCCGGTTGTAGAGACCAAGAATACTTAGTTCAGAGATCAGACCTCTTTGCTCCGATCAAACGCCCATTCAATCCCGAAACCTGGATCGGCCCCAGTCCATCCAAACGCTCTCTCAATACGCTCCAGAGATACGATCTGGTGGTATGGGACGACAGCGATTGGATTCGCAAATACAGTTTGGATGAGACTTTGGTTCGTTTGCAGGCATCCATCCAGCAAGGAACCACTCAGGAAAAGCTCTATGCCTTGGCTGAGCTTGCATTCCTGGATGCCCAGACGCTACTGGAAGACGACCAGCCTCACCGAGCATTAGAACGCTATACTTTGGCACTGGTCAACGCATACGAATTTCTGTTTACTCCACGATTTCAACATTCCAGAAATCCTTATGATCCACAGTTTCAGGAAATTTGTCGCATCTACAATCAGTCACTTGAACAGGCCATGCGTATCATGGCGGGAGACAAGCAGTTGCGAGACGGGACGACATACAGTATTTCCGTAGGAGAGCAACAGGTTAATGTACAGTTGAGATTTCCGCCTCAGACTCAACTTGCCGAGTTAAAGTTCGTTTCGGACTTCCGGATCCAAAAACTGTTACGTCATCACCGGACTTTCGGACTGGGAGTTCCCATGATTGGCATTCGCGGTGGGCAGCAAATCAATCCTGCAATCGAGCAGTATTACCCCCCGGGCATGACTCTACCCTTAACAGCTTTTCTACATGTCGCATATCAAGTTCCCCAAACCGGTGACAAAGTCATTAAACACTGCACCTTGGATTTCCATAAAACTGTGGACAATTCTGCACTCACAATCCACCAAGCGAGTGTCCCTTTACAAACAGACACCTCGATCCCACTTGCTTACCTACTTGACCAACCCTCTCTTAGTCGTCCTCGCGAAGCAGCAACGAATTCGTTACTCAACCCCAATGAAGCCGGAGCGGGGCTTTTCATGCTCGAACCCTACGCCCCTCAAAAAATCCCTGTCGTGATGATCCATGGATTTTGGTCCTCTCCTATGATCTGGATGAACATGGTCAACGATCTTCGAAGTTTCCCCAGCATTCGAGAAAACTATCAGTTTTGGTTTTACCAATATCCAACCAGTCAACCATTTTGGTTTTCAGCAGCCAAGCTTCGTTCCAGTTTGCAGAATATCTATCACAATCTAGATCCCAAAAAACAACACCGCCAGCTTCACAATACCGTCCTAATCGGGCACAGTATGGGTGGTTTACTTTCATTGATGCAGACAGTGGAGAGCCATGACGCTTTCTGGCAACTCGTCTCTCATAAACCGTTTGGGCAATTACAGGCTCCACAACACATTCGTCAAAGCCTGGCAAACACAGTGTTCTTTCACCCCAACCCGTCAATCAACAAAGTCATTACCATTGCCACTCCGCATCAAGGGAGTGTGATGGCAAACAATTACACCCAATGGATAGGACACACACTCTTCCAACTGCCGGAGCCAACCAACCTGATCGCCAAACAGCTAATAAGAGAGAATCCGAATTTCTTTCACAGCACTGAATTATTAACGACGAAAACAAGTCTGGATTCACTTGAGCCTGGTGGAAAGATCTTTCATGTTTTGAAAACGGCGCGTCGCAATCCGGCTACGAGTTATCACAACATCTATGGTGACACGAAGTCATCGACTCTCATCCAGAAAATCGCCTCGTCTTCTGACGGCGTTGTCACTACCGAGAGTGCTCAGCTACCAGGTGCTCACTCAGAATTGAGTGTCGACGCGAACCATCTGGCAATTACTGACGCCACGCCGACCATTCTCGAAATCCGACGGATTTTGTTAAGCGAACCGTCCTTAAAACCGCCGATCCGACAAAGCAATTATCAGACTCAGGTCCATCCTTAGCTCTGTTCACTTAGTCCGGTACAGAGCTTACTTTTGCTTAATTAATTCCAGGCAGACCACTTTATCGGTTCCACGAACGTACAGCAGACCGTGCGAGACGACCGGTGCTGCCCAGGCCGGATAATTCAAATCATAGGTCGTCTTAAAGGGCAATTCATATTCCCCTTCACGATCTCCTTGTTCGATATCCCCAGCGATAGGCTCAAAGGCCTTCGGGTTAGCCTTAAACAGAAACAGATGCCCATACTCACCCTGACACAGAAAATGCCCATCTATATAAGTGAGTGAACAACGCGTCGTCCGCGGGATACTCCACATCACCTTACCCGTCGTCCAGTCCACACACCTCAAATCCGCATTTTGGGTGTGACGACCACTACAACCGTAGACATATCCATCGACATAGACCGGAGTATTCCAGTGAGCCTGCATCGCTTTGGCTCGAGAAAACTCTTCATCCTTCCAGACCACTGTACTTTTTCCCGACTCGACCTTGAGGAGGGTAGTCCCAGGTCCATAGGTTTCGGAGATAAAGACTTCATCATCCACAACAACAGGCGAGGCTGCATTGACGCTTTCAAGCGTATGAGCACGCCATGGATATTCAAAATCAACTTTTCCATTGGCTGGATCAAAGCCAACCAGGCCACTGCGGGCAAAGGCAAAGCACCAACGTCGATCACCAATCGTGGATATTTTCAAACTTGAATAACTGGCCAGATCGTCAATCACCTGATATTCAACTTTCCCGTTTGTCTTATTAAACGCAACGATACCTGTGCCGTTAGGGGAAACTAAATCCAACTGACCGGGTGGAATCTGTTTATCCTTTGCCGGACTACCACCGACCATACAGATCAACAAGTCACCCTCCACAACCGGATTACTTCCCACTCCGAAGAAGTTCTGGATTACACCGAATTTCTCAACCGTATCAACCGACCACTCCTCTTTGCCGGTGGTGGCATTTAAGCAATAAAGCATCCCTTCCGTCCCATACACGAAGACGCGATTACCATCGACCAGTGGTGAGCAACGCGGACCTGGATCATAGCCATAGAGATCCTGATAACTCGAGGTGTATTCGAATTTCCAAAGTTGTCTTCCCGATTCAGCGTTTAAGCAAACAACGAAAGCCTTGTCGGCCTCGCGGTCAAATTGAAAGTATCTACCTTTGGAAATCGTACCAATTCCATAGCTACTACCCAATTCACGTTCCCACAAGACCTTCAGACCTTTGTCTCCCCATTCAGTGATAATTCCGGTTTCCTGAGATTTACTGTCGCCTGTGGGCCCCAGAAATTTACTCCAATCACTTCCACTATTTCGACTCCCAATATCTTTCAGTTCGCCATCGGCGGCCACAGGAGCGGCCACAGGAGTTAAGGAGACTGAAGCTGGCTGAATGTCAGGACGAGTGTTTTGAAAGAACAAAGCAGCGACACCACCACTTACAAATAAAACGCCAACAGCCAGAATCTTTATGTTCATTGAACTACCTTTTTGCCACACCACGAATCGGGACCAAATTGCCTATAATGGTCTTTTCCAAATGATTAGATTCATTGTAACTTTTGATCATCTACAAACCAATCGAATCCGACCATTAAACTCCACTGCTCCTGTAATTCATGATTCCAATTAATTCGTCGATTACGATTCCTGATGATGAATTCGAGTTAACGTTTTCCCGTAGCCAGGGGCCTGGTGGGCAAAATGTTAACAAGGTCAATTCCAAAGTCACCTTGCACTGGAATCTGTTGCAATCCAAAAGCGTAACTCAACGGATTCGACATCGAATCAGGAGCAAGCATGCTGGCAAGATTAATAAGCAGGGCAAATTGGTTCTTTCGAGTCAAAAATCCCGGGAACAGCATCAAAACAGAGCAGATTGTTTTCAAAAACTACGAGCGATCATTATCGATGCTTTAAAAACAAAGAAGCGTAGAAAGCCTACAAAACCCACCAAAGCGTCCAAACGACGTCGGCTTGATCAGAAAAAACGCCGCAGTGACCTCAAGGCTGGTCGTCAATCACGATATGACTACTGATTCTTTGGGTGCAATTGATCGTTTGGTAATTCTGATGGGTACACAAATTGTTTCAAATGGTTGATAATATGGATTCAGAAAACACACCTTTGCTCACCATTTCAATTCATATTGCCTGAATCTTAATTCAGCAAACAATCCATGGCTGATTTCCGAAACATCTCTGACATCCTGCAAGACTGGGACTACGACTCCCAATCCATCCGAGCAAGAATTGTTGCTGGACAAGATGGAGAAGCAGATGTCCTCCAGATGCGAGTGGAAATGGGAATCATTCAAATGGCTATCGATGGCCGCCCCGACGGCATCCGCCCGGAAGGCTTCGCAACCTATCTGGACTATCTACTGCAGGAAGAAATTTCCCAGGGTAACGAATGGGATCTTAATGACGAACAGTGCATGGAAGTCGATCGAGAGTTCATGCAATTTTATCAACGGCGTATTAGCTGGTTATCCATCAAGGAGTATCAACAGGTCGTCAGAGATGCTGATCATACCCTGGCCTTGATGGATTTCTGTAAGCGGCACTCACCAGACGATGGCTGGACCATTGTTCACGAACAATACCGACCTTTTGTCCTGTTCCATCGCACTCAGGCGGCGGCTTACCATCAGCTCAATGAATCGACTCCGCAGGCTGCTATCGAATGCATTAACGATGGGCTGAATACGATTCGTAGTATTTTCGAATCCCATGACCTGGAAGAACATTTCGACGAAGACGAATTAGTCTCTCAGCTTCGAGACATTCGCGAGTCGTTACGAGATGAATACAGTGTTGGCAAAACGCTTCATGAGCAGTTAGCTGATGCAATCGCCAGCGAACAATATGAGCGAGCGGCAGAAATTCGCGACCAGTTAAGCCAAAGCTAATCTACCTTTGCACCCGCCACCAGTGCTTCGTACGCCTGGCAACTGTGCCTCAGGATCTCTGGATAGCTCAGTGTTTCCAGGTCCTCGCCAGTCAAACGAATGTCAAAACATCCGTCGTAGCCATGCTCCAGAAAAGCGGACAGCATCCGTTCGAGCGAAATATTACCATCACCTAAGAGGCACCGGTTTTGCTCTTCATCAGGTGAGGATTTAGCGTCCCCTAAAAATACAACGGCTAAGTTAGGGACTAGGTCACGCATCATAGAATAGAGTTTTCGGCTGCGCCCCCAATGATAGGTATCTAGGGCGATTTGAAGATAACGACTGCCAATTCGTTCCACTAATTCCAATGTGGATTCCAGGTCTGTTAGGAAGGTCCAGTCGACTCCTGCTCGAGGATGCATCGGCTCAACAGCAAGTACAACGTCATTGACTTCCGCCACAGGTAGTAACTGCTCGAGTGCCATTTGGATTAGACGCTTCGCATGACTCTTGGTGTGTCCTGCTCGAGCGCCTGTATAAACTGTCAGACAGTCCGCCTGCAGGAGTGAAGCGGTTTCAATCGCACGCTCAGCGTCGTCCACGGCTTCCTGAAAACTCCGACCATCATGTCCGGTGAATCCACCCGCAAAATAGACGTTACTGACGTCCATCCCATGTTCAGCCAGAAGCTCCGCCCCCTTTTCCTCGCCGTAATCTGCCAGCTTTTGTCGCCAAATGCCCATCGCCGGTACACCGTGTCGGGCATAAGTCCGCACATCCCTTTGAAAGGACCAGCTATAAGTCGTGACTTCGCTTATCGAAAGACGGGGCATGACGGGGAAGTGGTGAGTTGAATGGTGAAAAGCTGTCGTGAGAATACTCTATGATAACGAGTTTCAGAGAGGCATGGGATATGAGGCCCAACTACTCCCGTAAATTCCAGGCATCCAACCACTCTTCCCCGATTCGTTTAAATCGAAACCGTTCCATCATCTTTACTTCCATGTCGTCAAAATGCCCAGCTCCGTAGAAGATTCCAATTTTCTTTGACGCCGCATCTTTCAGTTGCTTCTCGAGAACATCTAGAGCTTTATCATTTCGTAGATGAATAATCGTTGAGCCATCCGGACCGCTCATTACATCGGGTAACCCATCCATTTGCTCAAACTGCTGAGCCATCATCGTTTTCAACTTCCGTTCACGATCCTTGGAGAACAGGGCAATAATCAAACTTAAGTCGTTGGTCTGTCCCGGTGTCCCCTGCATAGCCAGTCCTTGGCCAATCGAGCGGAAGTACATCTTCATGAAGCTCTCATCTCGCTCTGCCATTTTCTCCGAAAACTCTTTCGGGGACATATCTGCGTGTACGAAATTGTCCACGGTGTAATCAATCTGCTCCAATTGATGGCTCAGTCCCAACATTTTCTGAAGGCCGGTTTGCGAACCTGCTACTACATCGAGACTAACGCCCTGTTTATGACCTTTCTCAATTCGAGTGCCTTCCGGAGCCACCAATTCATAGAGCACGATGTCGTAGTCTTCGAAGCGTTCATTGAGCTGGTCGTAGTAGGCCTTTTCTCCAACGTGAATGGCGCCAATCAAATCGACCTGGACTTTACGCTGAACGCCTTTCGTGCCTTGCATCTTTACGATCGCGGTTTGCAACGCCAAAGGCGTTTGATCTTCAGAGCGTTCAATCCGTACATAGGATTTGTCCTGAGCTGGTTTTGCCCCCTTTTTCTTCGCTTCATTTTTCTCGTCGCCAACATTAACTGAACAGACTAAGAGTAGGGCACCGACGAAGACGAGCAAGCGGGGTAGCTTTTGATGACTGAATTGGATCATGCCAATACCTTGTTTCTTGTGAGGTTTTATAACGAGCCGAACTAGTTCGGACGATTTGCAATTTGGTTAATCGTTATCAGTGATTGCGTTCCTATTATAGCGGTTTCTATACGGAATAAGTGATTTGCCACTTCCAATTGGGAACCCAACAGTCGTATTTAACCCAGTTTCACACGGCTGGGGCTGAATATCAGGAAAAATCGTCATAGATTGCCAGAGTTACTTAACTCTTACGACCATCACTGACGATACGACCATTAAGAAATTGTAGGTTCTAGGTATACGTACGTACGTGTTTCAAGAATCTAAACCCATATGTTTAGTGGTATCAAGTGATGAGATTCCCCCGAATTGCAACATTACTCGCTGTACTAGCTGTTGCGGCATTGGTGACACCGACTGCCGAGGCTCAGAATTTCGGCCAGCGTCAGTATTCCGGCCCATTTGTAGACTTTGACGAGTTCAACCCGGATTACCAGTTCTTTGCTCCGTTGGACAACACTCACTTTGGTGACTTTACACCCAACATGGGGTGGTATTTCACCTGGGACAAGCTCTTCTTGAAATCGGCTCGTCCGCGCGATGAAGAGTCCTATGGTGGGTTCGACCGTGGAAGCGGAACACGAATCAATGTCGGTTTTATGCGACCTGATAATAATGGCTGGTATGTAAGTACGACACGTCTGGGGGGGCCAAACTTCTACGACGAACTGATTGTTGAACGAAACAACCGTATTCAGGAAGACGACCAAGGTGGCGGCGGAGGCGGCGGAGGGAATAATAATGACGAACAAACGCCAACCCAAGACGATAATAACCCACTAACTGGACAACGTGACTACATCCTTAGGGATTCGATCAACTCGCTGAACTACAGCAGTTGGGAACTTAATCGCACTTGGCGTCTAGCTGAAAATGACAAAGGACGGATTTGGGAACCTATGTTTGGAATTCGATATTCAAACTTCGAGGACCATTTCGAAGGAGCTGAATACAATCGGTATGACGATGAAGGCCTTCCAGTCCCGCAGATTCCCAATCCAAATGACCCAGATTCTCCACAACCTGATGATGCCGAACTGGAGGAGTACATTCTTCGTCAGGCAGTCCGTAAGAATGATATGTTTGGAGGCCAATTAGGGTTACGCTGGTACCACCAACAAAGCCGCTGGTTGATGTCCGGAGAGCTACGCTTCTTTGCTATGAACAATAACCAACAGATTCGCAGCCGTGAATTACGAGAAGTAACCCAGGTGGAAGTGGGAACCGGAAATGAACCCGATTCGCAAACTCGTACAGAAATTATTAATTGGGACAGTGACAACACGTTTGTATGGGGTGGTGAATTCCGCGGCGAAGCAGCCTATACAATCACTCGTGACGTGTCTGCCAAGATGGGATTCAATGTTCTCAACTATGGGAAAGGGATCGGGAGAGGCGATAACGCCGATGATCGATTCCTAAGCTATGGATTCAATTTCGGAATCACTTTGAATCGATAGGCAAAACAATCTAAAAGAAAAGGCCGTCATTACTGACGGCCTTTTTTTATTCCTCTTGTAAAATAGCTTCTTCAGCATTTCACTTGTGAATCAATACTAAATTTTAGTTCGCTGAATACTATTGGCTGTTTGAGTTGTTCCGGATTCAAACTTCAAGTAGCCCGGATCGATCTTTTCCACCTCTTCAGCTACAGCCTGTACGGTCTGAATGATCTGTTCGTCCGTATGTGTTGAGGAGATAAAGAATCGCAATCTCGCAGCGGCTTCTTCCACGGCTGGATAAAGAATCGGCTGTACATTGATCGCACGCTCAAACAATTGATAAGACAATTGCAAAGCATGTAGGGAATTCCCGATGATCACAGGGACAACGGGGGTATTATTTCCTAGACCTGTATCCAACCCTCGCTTCCGAGCTTCCTGCAGGAAGAAACGACTATTGTGCTGAACTCGTGCGACTCGTTCGGGCTCATCTTCCAGTAATCGCAATGCTGCTAAAGCAGCAGCAGCGTTTGCTGGCGACAATCCAACACTGTAAACAAATCCTGGCGAGGTGTATTTTAGGTATTCAACGAGCTCTTTGGTTCCGGCGATATATCCACCACAACTACCAAAGGATTTACTCAGCGTCCCCATCCAAATATCAACTTCCCGGGCGTCAACTCCAAAGTGTTCGCTGACACCACGACCGTGTTCACCCATGGTCCCGATGGAATGAGCTTCATCAACCATGAGGAATGTTCTATGTCGTTTTTTTACCTCGATAAACTTCGGTAGGTCAGGGAAGTCACCGTCCATACTATAGACGCCTTCAACAACTACCAACACACGGCGATACTCGTGACGAACTTCACTGAGAATCTCATCCAATTCCCGCCAATCATTATGCTTAAACGGGCGTCGGCGTGCCCCGGAAAGAATGGAGCCCTGGATAATACTATTGTGAGACAAACTGTCGTGAACGATCAGGTCACCCGAACCAAATAAATGGCCGATGGTCGACTCATTAGTCGAATGTCCGCCAACATAGGTGATGGAATCTTCCACACCTATAAAATCGGCAATCCCTTGTTCCAACTCTCGATGGAGCGGCTTTTCGCCAGACACTAAACGACTGGCCGAAACACTCGTCCCGTATTTCTCAACGGCTTCCTGCGAAGCCTTGACGACTGCCGGGTCCCCCGACATTCCGATGTAGTTATAACTTGACCAACTAATCATTTCGCGGCCACCAATCGTGGTGGTATCGTTAGTTACCGACTCATGAACGCTAAAATATGGGTTTGGCAAACCGGTCGATGCAAGCAATTTCTTAGTCTTTTGCAGCCTGACGTACTCAGGCATCAAAGCAAAACTATAATCCGACTCTGGGATTTCCGCTCGAGTACTTCTTGAACTTATTGGTTTCGGAGATACCTGTCCAAGCTGCGCTGAGATATCACCGAAGTGATCCTGAACAGCGCTGGCGACCTGAGCTACCGTTTCAATTTCCTGTAGAACTTCTTCCGGAAATCGTTTTCCGAACACTTCCTCGATAGAGTTCGCGATTTGGAGACGCTCCAGAGAATCAAGCCCCAAGTCGGTGACAATATTCGTCTGACCAGAAAGTTCTCCGGCGCGTTCGCGTGCCACTTCACGTACTTTCCCCATCACGAGTTCTAGCAGAGCAGGCGATACATCTCCGCCGATTTCGACTTCGGCCTGAGAAGTGGATTTTGTAACAACTACCTGACTAGGACTGTTGTCCTCCCACGCCAACCAAGATGCAATTGTCTTCAAAGACCCATCTAGGAAACTATTGCGACACGCATGACGCTGAATTTTACCACTGGAGGTTTTGGGAATCGATCCAAAACGAACAAGTACAATACCGTCCGGTGGAACATCATGCTCAGCAGTCACATCATGACGAATCGCCTGAATGACATCGCTCCAGTCTTCACGACGTTTTCGTTCGGTTTCAGCGACAACAATCAGACGTTCGCGTCCTTCAATATCGACAGCAAAACATCCGACGGCACCATTTTGCAAACGGTTACTCGAGCGTTCTACTGTGAGTTCAATATCCTGAGGATAACGATTGACTCCACGGATAATAATCAAATCCTTGAGACGACCTGTCACAAAGAGATCATCACCTTGTATAAATCCGAGGTCTCCGGTACGCAGGAATGGACCGGTTTGGCTATCAGCCAATTTGGCTTCAAAGGTCTGTTGAGACAGAGCAGGTTTATCCCAGTAGCCACGTCCGACACTGGGGCTATTAACCCAAATTTCGCCGACTTCACCTGAAGGTAGTCGTTTGTAGGTTTGGGAATCGACGATCGCAACATCCTCATTCGGGAACACATGTCCACACCCAACTAATGTACGGGCACCGCGAGCACCCGGACTGACCGGGACGACTCGGTGTTCGTGCAATGAATCATTATCAAACGACTTCAACGTTGGCTTTTCGGTAACGACTTTTCCAGTGACGATCAGTGTCGCTTCCGCCATACCATAGCACGGATAGAAGACTTGTGAATTAAATCCAACCGTTTCGAATTTACTTGAGAAATCACTTAAAGTCGACGACCGAATCGGCTCGGCTCCGTTATAAGCCAAACGCCAACTGCTGAGATCTAACCCTTCCATCTGCTCATCGGTAATCTGCTGCGAGCAGAGGTCGTAGGCAAAGTTTGGACCGCCTGAAATCGTAATTTTGTATCGTGAAATGGCTTTAAGCCAACGAATTGGTTTCTGCAGGAATGCCATCGGGGACATAAAGACACAGAAGCAACTGGTGTAAAGCGGAGCTAAGAGTCCACCAATCAGCCCCATATCGTGGTAAGCAGGCAACCAACTAAGACCACGTGATTTCCAGCTCAAATCGAAGGCATAGGTGATCATCTGAAGATTCGCCAGCATATTGCCGTGCGAAATCATGACTCCCTTAGGAGTTCCCGTAGATCCAGATGTGTACTGTAAGAATGCTAGATCTTCTTTTTCAATCTCAGGATTTTTCCAATCAGAGCTCTTTTCCAATGGAATCTCTTCGGTCGCAATCCACTGAGCTGCTCTCAGTCGGGGACTATCCTCAAGAATGTGTTCAGACCGATCGAGCACGTCTTTGGTGGCAAACACAACCTTTGGTTTGGCATCATCGGCAATCGAATCAATTCGATTCATTTTGCGATTTCGACGAGGAGGGTATGCCGGTACAGCAATCGCGCCCGCATACAAACAACCCAAAAAGCCTTTAATAAACTCCATCCCCGGATGATAGAGCAATAACACTCGCTCGCCTTTAACAGGACCGGTTTCCTGTAAACGCGCAGCGATCGCTCGTGCAGAATCTCTAAGTTCTGCATAAGTGATTTGCAATTCGTCCTCTTCACCGTCAAGCAGGAATGTATATGCCACCTGATCAGGTCGTTCGCTTCCCCAGTATTCAAGGGAATCGACGAGATGGGTTTCGATGGGCTTGTAAGGGGCAAATAAGCGATCTAAATTCACCGCATTAACTCCAACGCCAATATTTCACTATCTCGGTATTTAGAATTCCATTCCAGAAACTACTAACTGTTCCTTCAGCTCCCGAGATTTCAGATTAACACGAGGTCGTAAATCTGGCAAATAGCCCCCTCAAGCAATTGCTTTTTCCAGCAATTCATAAAGGGCTATCCGTTATAACCACTACAACCTACTAAGTACCCGCACGAATCCCTGTGCGAAATACAACATACAACTGTATTCCAACCAATCCCTGGAAGGCCCACAGAAGGCAAAAACCACTACTTTAAGCACAAAAAAGCATTCCAATTGTTCTCATGCTCAGGTGATTCCCGCCTGTCTCTTTACCTTCGGCATTGCAACAGACAATAAACAATGTTTCCTTCAGTTCCCGATAGAAGTCTCACACCATGTAAAATGAGATCAGCCGTTAAACCTTAACACCACTATGAACTCTTATTCTTAGACTCAATTATCAACCCAGCACAATGACATCTTCCAACCTGATCAATAGCTCTCAAATACAACAACTGGGTGGTGTGTCACGTCAGTATAAGAGCGGACTATTACACACGATTGACGTTAGTGGCGGTGGCACAGCGATCGACGACCTATTCGTCGCCAAACTCGAAGGACAATCCAAACTGGTGGCGCTTAACCTGAAAGCAACGGCCATTAGTGATGCCGCCATCAGCGTCCTCCAGTCACTAACATCGCTGGAAACACTCGATTTAAGCGAAACTCAGATTACTGACGTAGCACTGGACGGCCTCAGCAACATGCACCATCTGAAGGTTTTGGGACTAACTAACACATTAGTTTCACAACTACGAGTTCGTGAAATCCGAGCAGCCATGCTTAACACACGTATCATCTATATCGAATAGTTCAGGCCAAACTCAGTTCGGTGCGGTTCTAGCCCAAACGAGCTAGAACAATTCGGCGACAGGCTCTCCGGCATCCAGAATAGGCCGAGGGCGTCCTTGAAAATCATTCACAAAGGCGTGATGATCGATCCCCAGAGAATGAAACATGGTGGCGGCTATATCTGAGGGCGAGTAGGGACGAGTGGTGACCTCAGATCCTGTTTTATCCGTCGCTCCAATAACTTGCCCAGTCTTTACTCCGGCTCCGGTTACAAACAACGAACCAGCCGCACCCCAGTGGTCTCGTCCGCCATTGGCATTGATTTTTGGAGTACGTCCAAATTCTGTCAGAAAGACGACAAGTGTCTTTTCCAGTAGGCCGCGCTGCTCCATATCATTTATCAAAGCAGCAAAAGCTTTATCCATTCCCGCCAAATGATAACCTCGCTTAACCATATCCTGGATGGGCGGGTGATTCTGACTGGGAGCGTTATGGTTATCCCAGATATTTCCGTAGTCCGAATCGTATCCATAATCGAGCACTATAAACGGTGCGCCGGCTTCGACCAATCGGCGAGCCATCAGGCAGCGACCGCCTAACTTTGTCTTACCATAGCTTTCACGGACGGTATCAGCTTCCTGATAGATATCAAAGGCTTCCCGTAATGCATTCGTCGAAAGCATCCTCAAGGCACCTTTGTACTTCGATTCGGCTGCCACCAACTGCTGATCTTTATCCAGACTCTTTAAGGCCTGATCGAACTGCTGCCGAAGTGACGCTCGACGTGTCAGTCTGGCAAGCGGAACGTCTTTGGTCAGCGCCAGAGATTTGGGAATCAAGTCTTCCTCAAATTCCGCCGGAGGGTCATCCAATTTTTCGCCGACTGTAAAATCCGGTTCCTCCGGCAATCCGCCCACGCAATACGGCAGATATTGATTGCCCATCCAACCACTCTTAAAAAAGTTATACGGAGGGGGGCCTGGCCGAGTGATTCCCGGGAGGCAGATGTAACCTGGTAATCCGTTTCGAGGGCCGTGGACATGTGAAACGATGGAGCCGATATTAGGCTCACTAAACAACTCATTCCGGCCTACCACTCGGCCACTGAGTGTCATAACCTGACTGATTAAATGGTCGTTGCTGTGATGTGAAAAACTTCGAATCACGCTAATCTTATGGGCGATCTTCGACATTTCTGCCATCGTGTCGCCAAAACGCACACCTGGCAAACTGGTTTGAACATCTTGGAGCTTCCCGCGAATCTCAAGCGGAGCTTCCATCTTTGGATCGAACGACTCGAACTGTGTGACACCACCAGCCATCCAAAGCACTAGCACGCTTTCAGCTTTCCCTTTAGCAGGAAGGGCTGTCGCTTGTACCTGACGAGCCCAGGGGCTAAATGCTGCAGGAGTGGCGCCAAGTGTAATGGCACCGACTTTGAGCATATCTCTTCGGGTAAACGCAATTTCGTTATGGGTCGGATTATTTTGCATGCAGTTATTATCTAAAAAACACTTGTTCATGACAATGGTTTAGCCATCGTATCGCGTGATAAAGCCCACCGCTCAAACGAGCATTATTTCAAAAGTCAAAAAAAATGAGTCATCATCCAAACGGACAATGACTCACCTTTGTATTCATCAATCGAAAATCGGCCAGATGATCGAACTCTTATTTTCCTGGAAAGAAGGGCCCACCATATATAGCGGTGTCACCGAGTTCCTCTTCGATTCTCAACAGTTGGTTATATTTTGCCATGCGATCTGAACGCGAGGCTGAACCAGTCTTAATCTGACCGGTATTTAGTGCGACTGCCAAATCTGCAATCGTGCTATCCTCTGTTTCGCCAGAACGGTGGCTGGACACACTGCTATATCCAGCTCGGTCGGCAAGCTGAATCGCGTTGATGGTTTCCGTTAACGTTCCGATTTGATTGACTTTGATAAGGATGCTATTCGCAATTCCTTCATCAATCCCGCGTTGCAAACGCTCAGTATTAGTGACAAACAGATCGTCGCCAACCAACTGTACACTGTTACCAACGGCATCTGTCAGTTGCTTCCAGCCATCCCAATCGTCTTCTGCACAACCATCTTCAATCGAGCAGATAGGATAATTCGCTGACCAATCCTGCAGTAGACCAACCATGTCAGCTGTGCTTAGATCGTTGCCGTCAAACTTATAAGTACCAGCTTCAGCATTATAGAATTCCGTCGAGGCGACATCTAATGCGATCGAAACCTGTTCGCCAGCCTTGTAGCCGGCAATATCGATGGCTTCCATAATGAGGTCAAGTGCTTCACGATTACTGCCAAGGTCAGGAGCGAATCCACCTTCATCTCCAACAGCGGTATTCAGGCCTTTGCCATGAAGAACCTTTTTCAGCGTGTGGAAAATTTCACAACCGCAACGGAGTGCTTCAGAAAACTGAGTAAAGCCTAAAGGCATTACCATGAACTCCTGAACATCGACTGAATTGTCTGCGTGTTCACCCCCGTTAAGGATATTCATCATTGGGGCTGGCAACATTTGTGCGGCTGTACCGCCCAGATATCGATACAACGGCTGGCCGGTTGCATCAGCAGCTGCCTTAGCGACAGCCAACGAGACACCCAGAATAGCATTGGCTCCGAGATTACTCTTATTTGCAGTCCCATCGAGTTCAATCATGGCTCGGTCAACAGCCTGTTGATCTAACGCATCGTATCCTTGCAATGCTTCTGCGATGGACGTGTTGATGTTATCAACGGCTTTCAGAACGCCTTTCCCCAAATAAACAGAGGCATCGCCATCGCGTGCTTCCCAGGCTTCATGAGCTCCTGTACTCGCTCCACTTGGCACCGCAGCCCGACCAAAGGATCCGTCGGCTAATATCACGTCGACTTCGACCGTTGGGTTTCCACGGCTATCGAGAATTTGACGGCCTTTAATGTCCGTGATGTAACTCATTCGTTGCATTCCTGTTTTGAAAGTATTTTTGGCAAATGATTTTATGGTTCACTCAGCCCTCATGAGCCGAGTACTAGTACTATTGTGTCCGATGGCTTGGATTTTGACTAGGCGTAGTCTCAGGCAACCTTTGCCTGAGCCGCTACGTCGTAGACTCTTTCCAGGATTCTCTGGTCGGCAATTTCAAGGCTCGTGCTTTTGCGGTTTCCAATCCAACACGCCAAAGTAGAATAAATAAACAATCTCTTTCACAATGTGATTCCAATTGATCCCTTCCAGGAGCCTGCCATGTTTACCGGTTTAGTCGAAGCGACCGGAAAAATTACTTCGCTTGAGCCGCAAGGACCAGGTATGCGTCTGGTAGTCGATGCTCGGGAGTTGGCTGAAGGTGTTAACATCGGTGACAGCATCGCCAACAACGGGTGCTGCCTGACTGTCATTGAGATTAATAACAATTGCTTAACCTTTGAGGCTGGACCTGAAACGCTGGCCAAAACCAGCCTGGGAACTAAACAAGCTGGAGACGCGATCAATCTTGAACGATCGTTACAAGTCGGCGACCGTCTGGGAGGTCATTTGGTTACCGGACACGTCGATGGAGTTGGGATGCTCGACGAACGCCAGGACGAACAGGAATGGTCAACCTTGTGGTTCAAAGTCCCAGCACAGCTTACTCGGCAAATGGCTCCCAAAGGTTCGATCACCGTGGAGGGAGTCAGTCTGACATTGGTCGATGTCGAATCGGACCGTTTCAGTGTCGCATTAATCCCCCACACGCTGCAGGCCACGACACTTGGCGCCTTACAGATTGGCGACTCGGTTAACCTGGAAACCGACCTACTGGCCAAATACGTCGAACAACAGATGTCCGCTTGGCCCAACTCCTCTCCGCACACATTGTGAAGCTAATGAAAACAACACAGCTCCTGTTACCGACTTTCCCTCTTCCTCGGAATCTTAAATAAGCCACCAATATGGTTAATCGTCAAACATCAACATTTTTGAAACAACGAATGGAAGAAGCCGGAATACGACCGGTCTCAAAGTTCGGTCAGAATTTTCTCATCGATTTAAACCTGGTCAATATGATCGCCGATTCTGCCCATCTCACCGAGCAGGATGTTGCATTGGAAGTGGGGACGGGTACAGGAAGCCTTACCGGACTAATCGCTCAAAAGGCCGGGCGGGTAATCACTGTTGAAATCGACCAAAACCTATGGCAACTCGCACAAGAAGAACTCGCCGGTTTTAACAACATTACCTTTCTCCAACAGGATGCCTTACGTAACAAAAACAATCTCAATCCCATCCTGATCGACACGATTCGGCAGGCGATGAGTGAAATCGAAGGAGCGCGGCTCAAGCTTGTAGCTAACCTTCCTTACAACGTTGCTACCCCTTTGATTTCCAATTTACTAACACTCGATGAATTCGTCCCCACTTCGATGACCGTGACGATACAAAAAGAATTGGCCGAACGGATTGTGGCAAGACCCGGCACAAAGGACTTCGGAGCTCTGAGTCTCTGGATTCAGGCTCAGTGCAATCCTGAAATCGTGCGAATCATGAGTCCCAAAGTATTTTGGCCTCGCCCCAAGGTTGATTCGGCAATCATCCACATCGAAACAGACACCGCAAAACGTAATCGCATTCCCGACTTAGCTTACTATCACCGTTTCGTACGTAGTCTGTTCATTCATCGACGTAAACTTCTTCGTGGTGTTCTGGTAAGTGTCTTCAAGAACGAATTAAGCAAACATGAAATCGATACCGTACTCGAAGGAATCAACCTGACCGGTAGTATCCGCGCCGAACAACTTGCTGTGCCCGTCATTTTCGAGTTGTGCGAACGATTTCGAGTTTTACAACAGACGAAAGAGGAAGAGGCAAAAGTATGAAATTTGTAGAAATCACAGGAGAGACCCTAACTCAGATTATCAACGATGATGAAGTCCATGCCGATGACCTAGTCACAGCCGGTGTCACACCTCAGTCGATCGTTCGCATAAACGAACAAGGAGACGTCGAGGTACGACGGCCAACACAATGGGAGATTGTCGGTGGCCTGCTGGGCAATTACGAAGAGCGTGTCCAGGGTGTCACGGGCATGGAATGGATTTAGGATATACTACATAATCAACATTAGATGAAAGAGTTGCATTTCATTGGGAAGTGGAAGCACATCTGGTGATGGCCACGGTCTTCAAAACCGCTGAGCCGGGCGTGAACCGCTCGGTTGGTGGGTTCGATTCCCATACACTTCCGCTTTTTTACTTTCTTCATTCTGGTTACAGAGTGTCGCTTGACCTCTGAAGCTCCCCGCGATACTTTTACTGAAACCTGCATCGTGCAAAATCAACGCAAAAAGCTAATCGAATCAGCCTGGTTCTGGGTATATCTTTTCAGCACGGCCGGTCTGATTGGTTTGGTGATTCTGCAGGGCAAGTTCGACACTCGTCAGGACTTAGAAGAAATCAATTTCCGCGCTCGGATGCAAACCTATGAAGATGCCGGTGCAACGCACACCACCGATCAGGATGCCACCCAGGATGAACAGCTCGTCACCTTGACCCCTCTTTACATTTTGTTTGGAGCTATCTTCGCTTTCTCGTGGGCGATGATTTGGAAACAACGTATTCTCGTCAAACCGAACGAATCGATATCTACCGCCGTAGAACCATCAGCCAGTGCAAATTCTCCAAGGGTCAAAACGTAGCCATAGCAATGGAACCATTCTACGAATCGCCGTTTTACGTACTCATCACTGGAATTCCGATCTGTGTCCTACTGATCGCCATCTGGCTCCAAACGGGAATTCACAAACTGCTAATCGCTGCTGTCATCGTTGCGGCATTAACCGTCACCATGGTCCTTGTTGAAAATGCAGTAAAGACTCCTCGAGAGCGAATCTACGATACTATCTTTGCGATTGCTAATGCCGTTGAAAATGAAGACTTTGAGCGCGCAGTTGGCTATGTGTCTCCGAAAACCGAAATCGTTCGCTCTCAGGCACTGGCAGAATTAAACAAATATGACATCTCATCGGTCAGCATTAAAAGCAACTTAATCGTCCTCTATAACGAAGATACGTCGCCACCAACGGCAAGCACCGGCTTTAATGTCGTTGTCAAAGGATCCTCTCAAAGGCTCGGTATCACCAATCAAATCGTACCGAGATATCTACAGGTTGACTTCGAATACGAGCAATCCAAGGATGCCTGGTATGTCACATCCTATGGTCATTCAGACATACGTGAGGGAATCCAGGTCGAAAAGAGGCTACGGGATCGAGGCGCCAAATAGACGGGACGCTACTGCTGATTCAATTGCTGAAGCATCCTATAATCATTTAGGTCAAAACTCATCGGGGTCACGGTAATCGCCCCAGCCGCGATGGAATCCACATCGGTATCCGCTCCGGGTAATTCCACAAACGGTTCATCCGTAGACCAATAATAATGCCGCTGCTTCGGGTCGGCACCAGTTACGTAAGGGTCATCGTGACGAGTCAACTTCATAGGCACGTACTTCCAAATCGGTTTCTCCGCCGAATCCTCTGGACTCACAGCCGACTGGGGGATATTGACATTAAGCAACCCCGTGCCTCCTGATGCCAGCGTCATACATTCGATTATGCCTAAAACCCGCGGTACGGAAATTGATGCTGCTGTAGAAAACCCCATCTCCTGAGCGTACTCCAGCGACAAAGCCACTCCTGGCAATCTAAAAAATGTTGCTTCACGGGCAGCTGCCACTGTCCCCGAATAAATAGCATTGATCCCCGTATTGAGTCCTTCGTTGATTCCACTGATAACCAGATCGGGGCGTTGATCTAGTAATTGCATTACTCCAAGCTTTACACAATCTGCCGGGGTACCATTGACTACCCAAACGGATTGCCCACGAACGGTCGCACGTGTCGGCACGAGTGGCGAGAGGTATGTAATACTATGACTCACACCGGACTGCTGCACCTGCGGAGCAATGATTTCGAGACGAGTCACACGGCGGTCCTGCCTAAGTTCTTCTGCCGCCGCCCAAAGTCCTTCGGCATGAATTCCGTCGTCATTGGTCAAAAGCACAAACATCGCAAAGCCATGGTTAGAGGAGAGGAAAAGGACGAGTCGTTGTTTCTATTAAACTCCATAATACGAAAAACTGGCAACCGGCCTAAAACCAACCGTCGACAGGCTGTTGATTTTCCTGTGTTCCTTCTATAATCGAAGTTTGAGTTTTATCCGAACACAAGGAAGACAGTACGGTTATGACCAGCATTTCCAGAGAACGTGTCCTGATTCTGGACTTCGGTTCTCAATATGCCCAATTAATTGCAAGACGTGTCCGTGAACAAAACGTTTACTGCGAGATCGTGCGACACGACATTTCTGTCGAACGCATCAAGGAACACAACCCTCAGGGACTGATTCTTTCCGGAAGTCCCTCGAGTGTCTACGAAGAAGGGTCACCTCGGTGTGATCCGGAGTTATTCCAGATGGGCCTACCTGTACTGGGAATTTGCTATGGAATGCAACTTGCCACCGAAGCTTTCGGCGGTAAAGTCAGCAGTACTTCCACGCGAGAATATGGTCGCGCTCAACTGACCGTCGATACATCCAGTCAATTATTTGCGGATACATCGGCGGAACAACAGGTCTGGATGAGCCACGGCGATCAGGTTTCAAACATTTCCGATGACTTTACTGTTCTGGCCCATACGGATACCTGTCCCTTTGCAGGCGTCAAACACAATACGCTACCTGTCTATGGAATTCAATTCCATCCGGAAGTGACTCATTCACCCGAAGGTGGAAAGATCCTGAAAAACTTCCTGCTCAATATCTGTGGACTGACCGGCACCTGGAAACTGGGGGACTTCGCCGATGAAACCATCGCCACGATTCGTGAACAGGTCGGAGACCGACGTGTCATCTGCGGCCTCTCGGGAGGAGTCGATAGCTCCGTGGTGGCCGCGTTGCTTTACAAAGCAATCGGCGATCAACTTGCCTGTATTTTGGTAGACAACGGCTTACTGAGAAAAAATGAACAGTCCGCCGTGATCGAAGCCTTTACCAATCATTTCAAAGCGGACCTTCGAGTTGTCCAGGGAGAATCACGATTCCTAAATCAACTCGCGGGAATTTCTGAACCACAAGAAAAACGTCGGCTCATTGGCTATGAATTTATCGAGTGTTTCAAGGAAGAAGCTGAGACAATCGAAAACGCTCATTTCCTGGCTCAAGGCACGCTGTACCCCGATGTAATCGAAAGCGGTGCTGCACCGGATGGTCCTGCTGCGACGATTAAATTACACCACAACGTTGGTGGGCTTCCCGACGAACTCGGCTTTGAATTAATCGAACCTTTACGTGATTTATTTAAAGACGAAGTACGACAACTGGGGCTGGAACTTGGACTCCCGGAGCATCTGGTTTGGCGGCACCCATTCCCTGGGCCTGGACTGGCAGTACGATGTCTCGGAGAAATCACCAAAGAACGACTCGATATACTCCGTGAAGCAGACGCCATTGCCATTGAGGAAATAGAAAATGCCGGTCTGTACCGCGAAACTTCTCAGGCATTTGCTGTACTATTACCCGTTCAGAGTGTGGGAGTCATGGGAGATGCCAGAACGTACGAAGATGCAATCGCAATTCGCTGCGTCAACACTGATGACTTTATGACAGCGGACTGGTCCCGGCTTCCCTATGACTTACTCGCCACCATCTCGACACGAGTAATCAACGAAGTCAAAGGGGTGAATCGAGTTTGTTATGACATTAGCAGCAAGCCCCCTGCGACAATCGAGTGGGAATAAAAACAGACCTGATAACTTTACGGTTAGCAGGCCTGTTTTTAAATGCTCCTGAGTGGACCCGAGTAACAATCGAGAGGGAAGGGGAACTCGCGTTAGTACGGACTCAAAAGCAGCAGGTATTATTCAGTATCGAAACATACGACCAGACACCTGTCCTTAGCAACCAACCGATTCCGTTTTTTTCGTGAAGCAATCTGTGGCTCACATCTGATTACCCTCCGAAGACAACCAAACAGTACAACCCGAACAACTGGCACGGATGTTGCAACCGGCCACCTTCATTACCCCCGTGAACGCTATGAGTAAACAATACATTTACACGATCACCGAATTAACAAAGAAACATGGGCCTCGAGAAGTCCTTAAGGAAGTCTATCTTGCTTTCTACCCCGGCGCTAAAATTGGCGTCCTGGGGCGTAACGGGACCGGAAAAAGTACGTTATTACGTATCATGGCCGGGCAGGACACCGAGTTTGACGGTGAAGCCCGGTTAACCGATGGATTCACCTGTGGTTATCTACCTCAGGAACCTCAGCTTAATCCAGAGAAGGATGTATGGGGGAATGTCGAGGAAGCTGTGGCTCCGAGACGAGCCATGCTGGATCGTTACAACCAAATCAGTGTTGAGTTAGCTGAGCCGATGGACGACGAGCAGATGATGAAACTCTGCGATGAAATGGCCCGGCTTCAAGATGAAATCGAAACGACAAACACATGGAATCTGGACCGGGAAATCGAAGTGGCCTTTGATGTCATGAATCTTCCGGATCGCGACGCCGATGTCACAACACTTTCCGGGGGAGAGCGTCGCCGTGTGGCTCTCTGCAAGTTACTACTGGAACGCCCCGACTTGTTATTACTTGACGAACCAACGAACCATCTTGATGCCGATTCCGTGGCATGGCTGGAACGACATCTGGGCGACTACCCAGGTACGATCGTTGCCGTCACTCACGATCGTTATTTCCTGGATAACGTTGCCCAATGGATTCTTGAACTTGACCGAGGGAAGGGGTATCCCTTCGAAGGCAATTACACTGCTTGGCTTGAACAGAAAGAAGCCCGACTCAAAATTGAAGAAAAACAGTCGGTGGCCAGACAAAAGACAATTGCCCGCGAACTGGAATGGGTACGCTCCTCTCCCAAAGCACGTCAAAGTAAAAGCAAAGCTCGAATCGCTGCCTATGACCGAATGGTCTCAGAACAATTCGAAGAACAAATCAGCGAATTCGAAATGCAAATTCCTCCCGGAGCACATCTTGGAGACTTGGTGATTGAAGCCAAAAATATCTCAAAAGGATTTGGTGACAAAATTCTAATGGAGGACCTTTCCTTTTCATTGCCCGCAGGTGGAATCGTGGGAGTGATTGGCCCTAACGGAGCCGGGAAAACAACACTCTTCCGGATGCTCACTGAACAAGATACTCCGGATAGTGGTGAGTTACGCGTTGGCCCTACCGTGGAAATGGGCTATGTCGATCAAAACCGAGACAATCTGGATCCTGCCGCCACAGTCTATGAAGAAATTTCCGGTGGCTATGAACATCTCGACATGGGAGGCCGTCGGATCAATTCCCGTGGGTATGTCTCCCGATTCAATTTCAAAGGCCCGGATCAGGAAAAGAAAGTGGGTACACTTTCCGGCGGTGAACGTAACCGTGTTCATCTAGCCAAGCTCCTGCGTCAGGGGTCTAATGTCTTGTTACTCGATGAACCCACCAACGACTTGGATGTGGATACACTCCGCGCTCTGGAAGAGGCGATACAGAATTATGCCGGCTGTGTCGTAGTTACCAGCCACGACCGTTGGTTCCTCGATCGACTGGCCACACATATCCTGGCCTTTGAAGGTGATGGATATGTACACTGGTGCGAAGGAAATTACGAGACTTATGAACGTCAGCGTCGTGAACGACTGGGGATCAACCCTGACGAACCACGCCGTTTTAAGTACAAGAAGTTGGTATAATCGTGAGCACAGCAAGTGCATAACAACGGACACTTTGACCATCCGGACTCTGAATGCCTTGACGTATCATATTGTTCGTACAATATTCATAAATAGACCCTACTTAACATACTAAAACTATAAGGAAACAACGCCGTGACAATTCTGCGAGTTGGCTCGACACCAAAATACGCCACCAATTTCGATAAAGCCTTTGGTGGTAAGAAAAAGAGTGCTTCTAAAGCTTCTGCGAAGAAGAAGCCTGCACGTAAAAAGACTGCTAAGAAGAAATAGACCTTTGTAAAACACTATCTGATGAATTGACTGTCAGAATCCACCTACGCTACTGCTCTTCCTGAAACTATGAGCCCAAAGCTGTCAATCTGGCAGCCAAGTTGTTTGTCCAATACAAACGGCAAATTAGTGGTCTGGAACTTGAACCCAGCATAGAGGGATGTTTCGAAGTGACGGTAGGAGACGGGTTAATCTATTCCAAACTCGAAACCGGTATTTTCCCGGAAGAGGATGAAATAGTTAATCAGGTCGGCCACCGAATCTACGGCATTCAATGAATCCAAGATATCTAAGATTAACACTTTAGGTAAAACTACCTGCTGCTAACTAAAAAAGGCTTGTGACTCCAAATAGAGCACAAGCCTTTTCCTTCGTTTGTCTGAACATTCTAAGGGCTAATTGACTCGGCCCAGAAACTCATTCGTACGTGTATCCACCTTCACCAACTCACCTTCTTTAAGGTACTCGGGCACTTGAATCTGAACTCCGGATGAAAGCGTGGCCGGCTTGGTACGCCCTGTGGCTGAATTACCTTTCGCACCTGGGTCGGTCTGAGAGATTTCCAGCTCAACGGTATGAGGAATCTGAATACCAACACACTGGTCGTTATAGATCAACGCGAGAATTCCCTCTAACCCTTCGGTTACGTATTGCATCTCATGCTCTACATCTTCGGATGCAATGGAATACTGGTTGTAATCGGTGGAGTCAAGGAAATGAATCTCGGCGCCATCGGAATACATGAGCGTCACAGCCCGACGTTCAAAATCGGCCTCATCCAGTGACTCGCCACCTTTAAGTGTGATATCGACCTTTTGTTTGGTAACCAGATTTCGCCCTCGAAATTTATAGAGCGTGGCAGCCCCGCGTGCGGACGGAGTTTGAACGCTAACACTTTCGATAAGGGTTGGAGCATCGTTGTAATTGAGAACAGCTCCGTTTTTTATTTCTTTAGCTTGCATGCACCTAAATCCTGTTGACTTGATAAAACCGCACAGTTCGAGATTTAAACTGACTGTGCAGAAGATTAAACAAAAGTACCGGAACCGGGGTCAACAGCAACTCCGCCAACTAATTGAGCCACAGCCTCGGCTACCCCTAAGAGTGAACCAGGATCTAAAAACTCTTCATCATCGTCTTCGCTAAACGACGCAGTTAGCTGTTCAAAGTGCAGGATGTCCAGGCGGGCATTGCAACCGGCAAGCTGTTCGAGCATCTCTTCCTGACCTGGCAATAGGTCGTCCGGAGAAATCTCTGATCGCAATTCCTCGATTTGCTCGCTCGCTTCTTCGCCATCAACAAAAACAATATCCAACCCTACACAATCAATCGAATTGGTGACGGTGAGAGATTCAATCAGTCCAGTTTCGGTCTGATTGCATTGTTCAGCATCAAACTTACCAACTCGGGCAAGGGCTTGTTTCACTGACTCGGTGGTCGGGCGATTTGATTCGTCGAACACAACCAGAAAAGTTTCTCGCCAACGAAAAAGAGGGTCACCAAATAAGGACATTATCCTGTCTCCTGTTTTCTAACCAAGTTCTCGTGACCGCTTGGTCGCAGCTTCCACTGCAGCCATCATTGCGCCGGAGACTCCGCGGTCTTCCATCGCCCGTAAACCAGCAATGGTTGTACCGCCAGGACTGGTTACCTGATCTTTTAAGGCACCAGGATGGAGTCCAGTTTCCAAGACCATTTCAGCAGCTCCTTTAACCGTTTGAGCTGCAAGCTTCGTCGCAATTTCCCGGGGTAAGCCCATGGCAACTCCACCGTCACTCAGGCCTTCAATAATATTGTAAACATAAGCCGGCCCAGAACCACTTAAACCGGTCACAGCATCCAGATAGCTTTCCGCCAGCTGAAATGCCAGGCCCGTACTATTCAATAGCTGTCCCAATCGTATGCAGTCCTCTTCACTCGCTCCAGCGGCTGGGCTATAAACAGCCGCCGATGTTCCAACCAGGCAGGGGGTATTGGGCATGACGCGAATCAGTCGAGTTGACCCCAAGGCGTCGGCCATCGTCGCTAGGGAAACGCCAGCTGCAATGGACACCACTAATACCTGATCATCAATCCATGCTGCAATCTCAGGTAATACCAGTGGCATAATCTGTGGTTTCACTGCGAGGAAGACAATGTCGCTAGCAGCAATGACCGACTCGGCCGACTCCAGTGCGTTTGCACCGGAAACCCGATCGCAAAACCGTTGTTGCGATTCTTCCGACGGATCATAGAAAGAAATAGCCTCGGGCGTTACATTCGCGTCTGCAGCTGAAAATCCAGAGGCTAGGGCAGAAGCCATTTGACCTGCCCCGATAAAGCCAATACGTATGGACACAATTCGTCTCTTTTTTAAACCAAGTGTTACCAGATGCAATTGCATCAACAATTAATGCTAAGTCAAAACTGGCTTTTGTTGAATGCGTGCAATCGCATTCACGGTAAGAAGAAGGACGGATTCTGGAACGATAAAATCGTTATTACCGGATGCGCGGCCGATCTAGAAACTCAGAAACGGAGCGACTTGGGCCCAAACGACGCTCATTTTCCATAAACGACGGAAACCAAAACCGGTCAGAAGTCGACCCTGAAACTGGCGTTGTCTTCCGAGACCCCGTCGGGGGAGGAATTGGACGAGTTACCGTTTTTCGTTTGAAGGGATTAAGGTAGTTAACAGCCGAGCCGATTGCATTCATATTGCGTCGATGCATTCGAGCTATGTCACTAGGGATTTCTGTCACGTCGGGTAACTTAACCCAATCCGGTACCAAATCAACTTCCGGCATCTTCACGGTCGCCCATTCTGGCCATTGAGGAGTCGGTAACGCATTGAAGGGATTGAGACGGCCCCAGCCGTCAGCAGCCTGTAATGCACCTGGGATCGCGGTTAATAACAGGATCGCCAGTGAGACTCGGAAGGTGAATGCTTGGTGGCTGTTCATCATGAAGCTGAAAAACAAGAGGTGGATTTTGGAAAGGCTTGACTAAATCAGAGACGCAAACTGTCTCAAAAACAGTGATTCATGTCTATAGCGATAACGACTAAAATGAAGGAATGAACAAAGGACCACCTGCTACAGACACAGCCCAGACCACTTCGACCTCTGCATCTGCTCTTATCCCTCTCATTCTAGGAACAGCAGGTCATATCGACCATGGCAAAACGGCTCTGATTCACGCGCTCACTGGCACGAACACCGATCGCCTTCCAGAAGAAAAGAAACGCGGTATCACCATTGAACCGGGATTTGCTCAACTCCTCCTTCCACCGTTCAAACTGGGGATCGTCGATGTTCCGGGGCATGAAAAATTTGTGCGCAATATGCTTTCCGGTGCAACTGGCATGGACCTCGTTATGCTTGTGGTGGCTGCCGATGACTCGGTGAAACCGCAAACGTTGGAGCATCTAGACATACTGCGTTACCTGGATGTCAAAGCAGGGATTATCGCTATCACCAAATCCGATTTAGTCGATGAGGAATTACTTGAATTAGTTGAGGAGGAAATTCGTGAATCCTGTAGCGGTACGTTTTTCGAAGAAGCACCGTGTGTGGTTACGAGCTCAGAAACCGGAGCGGGAATTGATGAGCTAAAAAGGGTGATCACTCAACAAAGTGATCGAATTCGGGAGCAGCTACCAGACTCATCGTCCGCCCCTTTTCGTCTCGCCATTGACCGGTGCTTCAGTGTCGACGGACATGGAACAATCATCACTGGCAGCGTAACTAGCGGACAACTTCAAGCCAACGAACAAGTAATGCTTGAGCCTGGCCGACAGGAGGTGAGAGTCCGCAGCCTTCAAAACCACGACGCCAGTGTCGAGACCGTCGTGCGAGGCGAGCGAGCGGCGATTAATCTAGCAGGAATCCATCCGGACCAAATCCAAAAAGGCATGGAACTGGCGTCCAAAGGATTTCTTGCCCCCCACGACATTCTAACCGTCTCTCTGGAAGTTACTCCTAACTCTCGATTTCCACTGCGGAATCACATGCCGGTGCGTTTACATCTCGGCACTGCAAATTACACCGCTTCACTCAAACTGCTCGAGCAGAATGAATTGTACTCCGGTCAGACAGGATTCGCCCAGTTACTTGTTGACCGAGACGTGGTAAGCACCTGGAACCAGCCCTTTGTCTTACGTATGGAATCGCCGGCAGTAACGATTGCCGGGGGACGAATACTTGATCCCTGTGCTAATAGAATTTCCTATCAGGAAGATCAACAATTGGAGTTCATCAGACAATTGACCGGTGAACATAGTGAGGAAGAAAGGATCGAAGCGGCGATTGGACTTCGGGCCTTTGCCAATCCCAGCCCAACTGACCTAACAAGGATGACGGGCACCGATTCACCAATGCCCCTCATTCAAAACCTCATCGTGTCCGGTAACGTCCTTGAAATAGAACTCAGCAATTCCTCCAAACAGCTAGTGCACATTAAGACGCTTGAATCTGCCAAACAGCATGTCGAAAAAGTTCTTACAAAACTGCACGACGAGAATCCATTAGGAGTTAATTTTGACATTGTTCCTGTGAGGGAACGCTTACGCTTCCTCGCAGCCGATTCCATTTTGAACCGCATCTTCTCGCTGCTGCAAAAGCGGGGACTGCTCCAGGTCACGATGGGACGCATCGGACTAAAGAGTCGCGGTCCTCAACTCACCAAGAACGAAGCTAAACTATTCGAACTCTTGCAAAAACAGCTACAGGAAACCGGGTTAGAGGCCCCCCTGGTTAAAGAATTGCAAAGCCAGGCAGGTAAACAAGCTGACTCGGTAATTCAACTTTTAAAAATCGCGGAGTCCGGTGGAGTCGTTGTTGAAATATCTGACCAGCTATACCTAACTGCGCAAACTCTTCAAACCGTCAAAGCCACACTTAAAACCTTTATGGCTGACAAGCAAGGTAAAACTATGGCGGAGATTCGTGACGCATTGGGAACCACCAGGAAATATGCGGTGCCACTGTGCGAATATCTGGATCGTACGGATTTTACGGTCAGAAAAGACGACTTGCGATTTCTGAAGTAACCAAACCTCTTGCTCCTTCACCAGCGGGTACGGATGATAGAGTAACTGCGAGGCACATGATGAACGATTTATTACGCAACATTCCGTCGGTCACCGAATTACTTGAGTCGGATGAGATTCAAGTCGTGCTAGAATCTACCCAGAGTGAATTTGTGGTGGCTGCCGCGCGACAGGTATTGGATAGGCTCCGAAACGCAATCCTAGCTCACGACGAACACGAAGTAGACGTGCAGAAACTGACCCTGGATATTTGCAAGCAGGTTAAATCGTTTACTCGCTCGCCACTACAAAGCTGTATCAACGCGACAGGCATCATTCTCCACACTGGATTAGGACGCGCTCCTCTGGCCCAACAGGCAGTCGATGCGATGGCGGAAGCAGGGCAAGGATACTCAAGCGTCGAGCTTAATTTAGAGACTGGAAAACGGTCTAAGCGAGTGGATGCGGTCGAGAAAAAACTACTGCAGTTGTTCGGAGGAGAAGCATCTGCAGTAGTGAATAACAATGCCGGCGCGACGATGCTCGCCTTAGCCGCTTTGTCTGCTGGCAAAGAAGCAGTTGTATCACGAGGTGAACTCGTTGAAATCGGGGGAAGTTTCCGGATGCCGGATGTCATGAAAATGAGTCAGGCGGTTTTGCGAGAAGTTGGAACAACGAACAAAACAAGGGCGACAGATTACGAAGCTGCTATTGATGAGCAAACAGCAGTATTAATGAAAGTGCACTGTAGTAACTACGAGATTCAGGGATTCAGCCAGTCGACTTCTGTTGAAGAACTGGTCGAAATCGCCGAACGTCACAAAAATGTCGTCGTCGTGGATGACATTGGCTCTGGAGCACTATACGACTACAGTCAATTCGGCATTCAGGATGAACCATTACCGAGCCAAAGTCTTCAAGCTGGAGCCGATGTTGTGCTCTTTAGTGGTGACAAGTTACTTGGTGGACCGCAGTGCGGAATACTGATTGGAAAGCGAGAAGCTCTCGAAAAAATAAGTACTCATCCGATGATGCGAGCCCTGCGATTGGACAAGACGATCCTCGCAGCATTAAGTGCCACACTTGACCTCTACCTAGGTCCTGACCCTACTCAATCCGTACCAATACTTCAGTTGATCAGCACGCCGTTAGAAGAACTCCAAACTCGAGCTGAGTCGCTCGCTGAGTCCATTTCAGAAATACCGGACTATACTGCGACTGCCATGGAAGACGTGACCTATCTGGGTGGTGGAAGCGTTCCAACACAGGAAATAGAGACGTGGAGTGTCTCGATAAAACATGCTCTACGATCCGATGATGAGCTATCTCTGCAGCTACGAACCTCAGCAACGCCAGTGCTTGGAAGAATCAGGCAAAACGAATTTAAACTAGATTTGAGAAGTGTCTTCCCCCACCAGGACCAGCTGATCCTTGAAGCGTTTCAGAACATTTAATCTATGGCATTTGGCCGTCGGTGACCGTACCATGAACAAAAGTTGGAATAGCGATTAATTCCAAGATCGTAACGACCTATGTTTTTTTCACTGTACTTTTTGTATTGAATAAGTGAACAGAGCCCCCATTAAAAACCTGCACGCGTTTATTCTGATCCTGCTTATTGGGTTCCCAATTTCAGCCGGCGCGCAAGAGTGGTTGCGCTCGCAGGACAGTCACGCCTGGGCTCGCTTTCAACCGGAAAGCTGGAAAACCGTTCGTGTGACCCACAGTCTCATCGACGAAGCCGAAAAAGTGACTTCACAAGTCCTGACAACCACAACCACCAAGCTACTGGATTCCTCCCATAACCAATACGTTTTGGGAGTTGAATCAACCGTGATCATTGGCGAGCAAAAAGTCAATCAATCCAAAGACCGGATCAAACGGAATATCAACTTTAAGGGCGACGGCTTTTCCGACGTCGTCGAAAACAAAACGATCAAAATTGGAGCCTACGAGTTTCCTGTCGAAGTGTACACCGTTAGGATTTCATCCAAAAACGGGCAACGTGTAAGCAAAGTCTACATTTCAAAGGAGACCATGCCGAGCGTCCTCCGTAGGGAAACACAATTCACCAACAAAAAAGGTGAAGTCGAATATACAACACATTCAACTGTGGTTGAGTACGGACTGACCAAAGACATCCTTGGAAAACAGATGCAGGTAAGTCGAGTCGTGACTGTCCACGAAGAACACGGGAACAAAACTCGCACGGATGAATTTTTCTGCAGTGAAATCCCCGGGGGAATTCTTTCCCAGGAAATCACCCAAACGAATCCTGACGGGGTCGTGATCGCCAAAACCGTAATGACTCTGCTCGACTACGGAATCGGTTCATCGGCGACTATTCGTGGAAAAGACCGCGATGAGACTCCCTAAACGACAATCAGAATCTAACAAAAACAGGGCTCGAAGAGGGAATCTCCATCTATTTGAGGCATTTTTCCTCACCCTGCGTTGTCAAATGATGCCAATGCGACCATAATTTGACAACCAATTTTTATTATGGAGGCACCCATAGACTGGTCCCCAGTCAGGTATTACTGGCTATTCCCCTTTAAAGATCAGTCACTCAGCAGGATTAAGCACGACGATGGAAGACAAGATCAGATTAACGGCCATCACTTTTGATGACGTACTATTGGAACCCGCTTACAGTGAAATAGTACCCTCTGATGCAGACGTGCGTACTAAACTCACCAATAACATCCAACTGAATATCCCGCTGATCAGTTCTCCCATGGATACGGTGACCGAACATGCCATGGCGATCGCGTTGGCGAAAATGGGGGGAATCGGTGTCATTCATAAAAACATGTCGGTCGAAGACCAAACCGACGAAGTGAATAAAGTAAAGCGTAGTGCCAACGGAATCATTATTGATCCGGTCACGCTAGAACCCACTGCCAATGTGGGAAGCGCTCGTCAGTTAATGGAACAACACAACGTTTCGGGGGTCCCCATTACGGAATCTGACGGTACGTTGGTTGGCATTCTTACTCGACGTGACTTGAGGTTCTTGGAAGACACTACTCAATCGATCTCCGAAGTGATGACCAAAGAGAATTTAGTCACTGCCAAAGGGGCCGTCACACTAGAAGAAGCAGAGCAGATTTTAACTGCAAAAAAAGTGGAGAAGCTGCTTCTCGTGGACGATTCATACAAACTGACCGGATTGATTACGATCAAAGACATCGACATGATGAAGCAGTTCCCGGATGCCAGTAAAGACCATTTAGGTCGCTTACGGGTGGGAGCTGCGATTGGGGTATTTGGCTATGAACGAGCTGAGAGCCTAATCAATAAAGGTGTGGATGTCCTGATTGTGGACAGTGCTCACGGGCACTCCCGCAATGTCATCGAGACGGTTAAAGAACTGAAAAAACAGTGGAACATTGATGTAGTGGCTGGTAATGTCGCTACTCAAGCTGGTGCTAAAGATCTAATTGATGCTGGAGCAGATGCAGTAAAAGTTGGAATTGGCCCAGGTTCGATCTGTACGACGCGAGTCGTGTCAGGTGTGGGTGTTCCTCAAGTGACAGCAATTTACGAAGCAGCCAAGGCAGCCAGAGACGCTGGAATTCCAGTGATTGCCGATGGTGGTATTCGTTTTTCCGGTGATATTTGCAAAGCTATCGTTGCCGGAGCAAATTCTGTCATGATTGGAGGACTTTTTGCAGGACTTTCGGAAAGTCCCGGACGATTAATCCTCTATCAAGGTCGTACCTTCAAAGCTTATCGCGGCATGGGATCCATGGGCGCGATGGTGAAGGGATCGAGTGAACGTTATCGCCAAAGCGGTAACGGGAAACTAGTTCCGGAAGGTGTGGAAGGACGTGTTCCTTTCAAAGGCGACCTGGCAGACTTTGTCTACCAACTGGTCGGTGGGCTACGTGCAGGCATGGGTTACTGTGGTACGCCTACCATAGAAAACCTGCGCAAAGACGCTCAATTTATCCGAGTGACTTCTGCCAGTATTCGGGAAAGCCATCCTCATGACATCGCCATTACGCAAGAAGCTCCAAACTATAGTCCGGATCAATCGTCCGGCTCCGACAGTAATTAGTTTTTCACTGATTGCCAGTGGCACGCTGCTTCTTGTATTTGCCTTGTTACCATCGGTCACCGCCGATTCTCCTGTCCGAATAAAAAGTACTCGAACGTCGTCACCTGCGACGACTAATCTCTCGACAACACGAGTGCGAGTTTCTAATGCCTCCACGCCGACGCGAATTTCAACCATTCGGGATGTCACGGCCACCACAGTTACCCCCTCCGCAACGAAGCCATCAGTGCAAAAGGCCGCAGTTCAAAACCCTGCACCAACTCCCCCCACATCTTCAGCACAGGATACCGATAGCTTCCTTCCAATCACCGAAGTGGAAGTCCAGAAACAGGCACTGCAACAACCCGCCCAGACTGTGCAGGATTTCCCAAATCCTGTCCTGCAAGAACCTGTCCCTCCCCCCACAATCACCGAACCATCACCTACCAACCCACCTCCTGTCCTTCTAATCGGCCAGGACCCTGAGCCTTCAACCGAACCGGTAGTGCCAGACACACCTCAAGCATCCCCAGAAGCGGAAGAACCGCCTCAGGCTCAGGTAGCCGATCCTGTTTTGGGAGGCCTAGAAAATTTGGGGGCAGCCATCCAGGTAGCACAGCCAGTCGAACCTAACAACTGTGGAACGCCTGATTGTACAAAGGCCAACGCCTTAATAAGTGCGAAGCCAATTAGTGAAATTTCGCTGGATATTTCGCCGAGCTTCAAACCAAACCTTGACCAAAAGCCTCCTAAACTACAGCAGGAGTCGAGACAGTGGCGTGATCGTAATGGCAACACACTGGCCACCGGACAGCTGGCTGACTACGCCTTTAGCAGCATCTACATCCAAGAGGCACAAGGCAAACTCCGTGTACTGCCAATAGAAAAACTGAGTGTGGAAGACATTTGCTATATCGCCGACGCCTGGGGATTTCCAAAACAATGTCGCATTGACAACAATCCCTTTGAACAACGAGCCTGGGAAAAATTAAATTTTCACTGGCGAGCCTCAGCTGTGGCTCACAAACCGGTCTACTTTGAAGACTCTCAACTTGAACGACACGGACATACATTGGGTCCCTGGTTACAACCAATGCGTTCAGGAGCACACTTTTTCACCAACATTGCGATCCTTCCGTATCACATGGGAATCCACCCTTGGAATGAATGCCAATACGCCCTTGGTTACCATCGCCCCGGAAGCATTGCCCCTCGAGTCAAACCCGCATTTCCCATCAGCAAAAAGGCTGCTTTGATTCAGGCGGGATCGGTTCTTGGAGGAGTGTTCATCATTCCATAAAACACAAACCAGAATAAAACTCGCTTCCTTCAGCAAAACCATCAGGGTTTTCTCAACGGGTCAATGTCAGCTTTGATGAAGCGACTGGGAGCGATTGGTTGAGGCGTTACGGAGCAACTATCCGTAACGCCTCATTTCCTTTCTCTAAGGAATTTCTTATGACCACCCTAAACCGCCAACAAGCTCGCAATGTCGATCAACATGCAATCGATAAGTTTGGGATCTCGGGCCAAATCCTGATGGAGAATGCAGGTCGAGCTTGCACTGACGTCATCGAAGTACAACCTGTCAATTCAGTGATCTTACTTTGCGGAAAAGGCAATAACGCCGGAGACGGGTTTGTCATTGCGCGTCACTTACTCGTTCGGGAGATTCCGGCGATTACGATTTTACTCGTCCCACCTGAAAAATTGACCGGTGATGCGAAAACGAATTTCGACATCCTTAGTAAGCTACCCGCCACCATACTGTTTGCTACACCTGACAATTTTGGAATCATGCTCCAGGAATTAAATGCTTCCGGTCAGACGGCCGTCCTGGACTGTATGATGGGAACCGGAGGGCAGGGCACACCACGCTCTCCCTTTGACATCGCCATCAACTGGGCCAATCAACAATCGGTACACCGAATCGCCATCGACATTCCGACCGGCTTAGACTGTGATACCGGAGAACTTGCAACGCCGACATTTCTGGCTCACCAAACCCTAACTATGGTGGCCCCTAAACAAGGATTTGCATCCCCAACGTCTAAATCGGCAACGGGCGACGTCATCGTAGTGGACATTGGAATTCCACTAACAGAACTGCTCTAAATTCTAATTATTCTGAAGAAGAGATGGGTGGATCGAAGTCAAATTCCCGCCACTTCATCGCCCGACGCATGGGCTCAATTCGCAGTACAACTTCGCCATCTTGAAATAGGCGTACCGTCCCATTCGACTCGCTCACGACTACGGAAATCGCTTTAGTGACCTTAGAAATCGAAGCGGCTGCCCAGTGTCTGGCTCCCAATCCTTTGGAAAGAGTTAAGCTTGTTGCACTCACCTGGATAATCTGACAGGAGCGTTCAATCACACCGTCGCTCCCAACGACAATAGCTCCATCAAGCTGGGCGATTTCCTTGACTGCGTCGCGTGTTCGACCGTCTTTTAAATTACGATCGTCTTTCTTGTAACCGCGAACCGGATCAAAACCGGCGGGATGACAATATTCGAGCACGTTTCGTGCATCACCGACAACAAACAATGTACCTACAGGTTTTCCTTCACGTCCTTCAAACCCAATTTCCACAGCCAAATCCACGACCGACTTGAGTGTTTCCAGAGGGACTCGTGTTTCAAGTTTCCTCAAATCCCGAGCGGTCAATCGACCCAAGTGTTCATCCAGACGAATGAGGGAAATACTATCGTGCACATCACTATGAAACCCCGAATAAACAGCGACAACCTGTGACCCTGCCTCCAGAATTTCATTGGCGACACACTCCAGCAGTGCTGTTTCCATTAACTCCTGGACTGGAATGTCATCTGCCTCCAGAACAACAGGCGTAAGCCCATGCTCTTCAGCTCCTTCAAGATACTCAGCTTCCTGAGAAACACAGAGAATTAGGTTATGACGGCCCGCTTTTCTCAAAGCTTCCCAATCGGCAGGAGAATCCAATACAAGCAGCAAGGCATCAGCATTTGATGCCTGACGCAATTTAGCCGCCTGCTTATACAGCGTCGCAAATGGTTCTCGAAATTTACTTGGCACGATCTTCCGTTTTAAACTGAGTCACCCGGACAAGACCTAACTACATACTGCTAAGACAGTAGAACAAACTCAATACTACGGACATTCACCAGTTGCGGCAATGGCAGTTTAAGAGCCTAGCTCTGGCTACTCAGGAGGTCATAACCATCATCATTCAAGACGCGACCAAGCAATTTCAGACTCTGAATGTCGCGGTTCTAACGGAAGAGGTTTCGAGGGTGCAGAGCATCGATAAATGATTCACTACCATCATGGACAATTTCAGGTGCTTCTCCCTCCAACCCGGCAACCCAAGTCTCGGGATCTTCTCCCCAATCCTGACCTGTCAATCTACGTAATCCCTGAATTCCTGCATATTGAATGGCCGGATCACGGTTTGCCAACGCTTTCTTCAATTCGTCGTACACATCCTGACCTTCAAATCCTCCTAGAGCTCGCAGACCAGCAGACTGAACATCCCCATCTTCATCACTGCGAATGACTTTTAACAATGCATCTTTAGCGACCTTACCTGGACGAGTCCCCATCGCCTTGCATGCGGCAATACGTATATCGGGATCGGAGTCCTCCAACGCTGTCTGTAAACCGGGTTCAGATTCGACCACATGGAACAAGGCAAGTGTTCGTACTAATTCCCGTCGCACCACAGGTATTTTTTCTGCCTTGATTTGCTCCGATAGTGCAGTGGCATGCTGTCGTTGCTCAGCAATTGGAAGAGAGTCTGCCTGATCACGCAGCTCTTCTAGATAAGCTTCCTTTTCATGCCACGTGGTCATATATCGGTCATCATCACGCCACTCTGCCCAGGCTCGGTCATTAACCCAGTTCCAATTGACGATGGGCCTACTTTGGCAGCCAACCAGCTGAAAAATAGTGCCAAATAACAAAACAACGGAAACTCGCCGTAAGTTCATGCTGATTAAACCTTCTTTCCTAACCCATGAGTACCTCCATGCATTGAAGATACTGCAGAAAATGTAACAGAAGGCAGAATTTCAGGTCAACCCGAACGTAAGTGTTGGATATTGTCTTCTATCTCCCTGGTGAGCATACTATGCAAATGCCCGAATATCAGTGGATTACCTCCGACTCAATCCTCAACGCTGCCTCCTCGCTTTGTGCGAACTCTCCGGATGGTTTCGTCTCTGCTAAGCAACTTCTGAAGTTAAGACAATCCTTTCCTGAGGATCAGATTCGCTTTCTGGCTGATCAGGCCAAGCTACGTAAACAGGCCAGCAGTCGATTCCCATTAGCTGCTGACATGCTTTTCACCACAAAAGGGCTACAGCAAACAACGGATGCTGCCATTGCCAAATACAAAGCCGAGCTCCTTACCCGACTCGCTCCGCAAACACAGCACGTTGTCGACCTATGTTGCGGTATAGGGGGAGACCTTCAGGCCATGGCACATCAATTCAATGTGATAGGTGTCGACCTTGATCCGCTTCTTTGCCAGGTCGCCAAACATAACGCCTCCATCCAAAGCAATCATTCGGTAAGCACACAAAACATAGCGGCTGAAAATTTTGATCTCGACACAGACTGGATTCATATCGATCCCGATCGTCGCAGTGATGGTGTGAGACACACCAACATCCAGGCATTTACCCCGTCAGTCTCCACACTCGACGAATTAATTCAGCGTGTTGGTAAAAGTATCCATGGAATCTCCATTAAACTAGCTCCGGCAACACAAGTCCCGAATCGCTGGATTGACCAATGCCATCTCATGTGGATCCAATCACGCAACGAATGCCGCCAACAACTCGCTGTGTTTACTCCTAAAACTCAGAACAGTCACAAACGCTCGGCTATAAGCGTTCAGTCCGATGGACAGGCGGCATGGGAATTCCATGCTCTGGAACATGACACATCGGATAGTGCGGACATCCCTTTACACCAGGGGCCGATCGATACCATCTTCGAGCCCAAGCCTGCATTACTGGCCGCCAATCTAGCCCCAACATGGGCCGCCAAGCACAACCTGACCTACATTCACTCGGGGGTGTCTTATTTCTCAGCACAAAAACCAAACCCAATCCCCGGCGGGAACGGGTACCGTATTGTCCAACAGCTATCGTTTGACCTTAAACAACTACGTCGATGGATCAAGCAGCATGACATCGGCCGACTGGAAATCAAAAAGAGGGGAATCGACCTGACCCCCGAACAACTGAGAAAGCAACTTAAACCTAAAGGCAAACGGGCTATCACTCTGATCATCGCTGGCAATCCAAGGTCCGACAAACAGGCTGTTGCCTACTTTGCCGAAAGCATATAACCATCACGACCGGTTCATTCATCTGCTGATTCTCGCCAACTTCTTACTGCCTCTCTTCCAACCACTCATAACAGATGTGGTATTTTTTCGTAACTGACAATTCTTCGTTGGAGACGAATATGAAGTGGCTCTTAAAGCGATTTATTTACCTGGCAATGTTTGGCGGCGTGATTTTCATCCCTTTAGTACTTTTTACCGGGAGCACTTCCACTGATTCTCAAACTGAAGAATCCGACGGCATCCTCAATAGTATTTCAACTTGGCTGCAAGAAACCGGGGACTCGATCGAGGCCTTCTTTAGCGACGACGAGTCGGCCCCAAAGACCATTGAAGATGTGGCCATGACCACTCCCAATCCCGATGGCCAGTCCCCTCACTTAGACGGCGGCCTGATAATGAGTATCGAGGAAATACTGGACTTTCACATCACGCCCAAGCAAATAACCAATCGTTGGGCGAGAGTTTCTTTTCATGTTCAGGACAACGGTCTACACAGTTATCGCGTTCCCGTGGTCACTGGCGAAAAACAGGATGACCTGGCAGGTTCACTTACCTACCTGTTTGATGAAAATGAGAAACTTCAACGTATCGATTTCCTAGGATTCACCCATGACCCATCCACTCTGATCGAGGTTATGAAACGCGAACACCGTATGACAAAACGCCCTAGCCATGTCCAGGCACTCTATATCAAAAGCCAAAATAAGCTACCAGTCAGTGCGTTACGAATCATCGCGTCTGAAATCATCAGTACCTCGGCCCCTGCCGATCCCCTTGAAGTACGCCTTGAGTTAAATCGACTACACCTCGGAGCCACATTAAGTGACTCGTTTCGTGCTCTACTTAAGGCCGACAAGCAAGGTGAACAAATCTAAACGGGAAAGAAGTGGTAAACAACGGCGAATTCATAAGAGATTCCCGTTAGAATCACCTGTTTTTGAGGCGTGGCTAAACACACTCAGAAATAAATTCCACTATAATTCAATGGCGTGGCAGTGATGGGAATTTGCTGTTCTTGATGTTCTTCAAGACGCTTCCCGAGCAGGAAGCCCAATTCATTTGCAAATGGATGTCTGCCCCACGGAGTAAAGACAGCTATCGTCATCCTATCGACAGGTTTTCCACCGTCGGTCCCAAGGGAAATCGCATGACGAATCCGCTGTATTTACCGTCAATAAAGAGTATTTTAACTCTTTGTTTTTAAAATACTTTGAATCGAGTGCTAGCAGGTTTACAATCGGTTCCCACTTATCAATCAGCAAGAATGCTAACTTGCCGAATGAGGGAATTACCGACGAAAACATCGCTCAGTCAAGCCTTGTTTAGACTCGCATTCCAAAGTCCATTCGGCAATGACGCGTCTTTCAGCAAAGCTGGGAATAAACGCCCGAAATCGAGGTTGTTTATCCAATAGCGTCGAAACCAAGATGGTTTGGATGGAAGCTGAAAACGCTTAAAGGAATATAAAACGTGACCAAGGATGAAATAACCACTGTCGCGACCATCAGGAACAGATTGGTCAGCGAAATTGGACAAGATAAATTTGATATCTGGTTTGATCAATCCGTAACGTGGACTCTGAATGAATCCACGTTAACGCTTCATGCACCCAACAGCTTTAACGCCGAACGATTAAAACGCGTTTATCAGTCCAAATTGAGGGACATATTAGGCAGTCTCTCCCTGAGCCATTTCCAGCTTCAGTTTCAGGTGCAGGCAGAAGACGCACCAACGGAGCTCCCCAACTCTGACAGTGAGTCCCTCCCAGCTGCCCAAAGAGTTTCTTTGACCCCATCCAAAGCCGAAATCCCGTCGCACCGTCCTCAATCCGGCCTGAGAAGTTTGGTTGTCGGTAACGCAAATCACATTGCGGTAAGTGCTGCCAAATCGATGCTTGAACGACCAGGTAGCATTTCCCCATTATTCATTCATGGCCCCTCAGGAAGTGGTAAATCTCATTTACTGCAGTCGATTTGGAATAAATTCCGTAGTCGAGTGCGGGCAGGACGAGCGATCTACTTAACTGCCGAGCAGTTTACCACTCATTTCCTAGAGTCACTTCAGGGTAACGGGCTGCCCAGCTTCCGTCGTAAACACCGTGATGTTGATGTCCTGATTATTGACGATATCGAATTCTTCGTTGGCAAGCAGGCGACGATGATTGAGTTTCACTATACAGTAGACACTCTGATTCGCAGTGGCAAACAACTCGTCTTCTCGGCCAAAATATCCCCTACAGAGATCCATGGCTTGGGATCGGATTTAGTTGCTCGGATGGCGAGCGGGTTGGTATGCGGTGTTGAGGCTCCTGACTTCAGCATGCGTTTGGAAATCGCTCATCAATACTGCCAACACCTCGGAATTAGAATTGATTCCACTGTATTGAACATGCTGGTTGAACGCGTTCATCCGGACGCCCGTCACTTGCAGGGAGCGATTAATCGGGTAGCAGTCCTGCAACAGCTGAAACATACCTTGCTCACCTATGAAGAAGCGGACCGTCACCTTTCTGACTTATTTGACAGACCTCAACGTCAAGTACGTATATCAGATATCGAGCAGGCTGTCTGTGAAGTTTTTGGTGTCGACAAGAAGAAACTAAAATCCACAGCTAAAGCGAAAAGCATCAGTCAGCCCAGAATGCTGGCTATGTGGCTGGCTCGCAAATATACAAGAGCCGCTTACTCCGAGATTGGGGAGTACTTCGGCGACCGTGCTCACAACACCGTCATTTCAGCCCAACAGCGAGTTTCTGGCTGGATCGACAACGATTCATGGGTTAGTCATCCACATGGACAATGCCGCGTCTCCGAGGCTCTCAGGCGATGTGAGGCCCAGTTTGGAACATAGTAAGTCCTCACTATACCAACGCTAGCAAAAACAAAAGCCCCGTCCTGACAGCCAGAACGGGGCCTTTTTGTGACTTTGTCGATCAGATGTAATGCCTAGATAAACTTAGTCTTACCTGGAATTGCAACTTTCGGCACCTCCACATCCCCCCACTGATAAACATCTGGGGACAGGTTATTTTCCGAATTCAACATCTGATCCCAAGTGATCGTCTGACCTGTATAACAAACTTCTCTTCCGAGGATTGCCATGAGTGTGCTTTTGCACATGTAGTCACCGTTATTAATAGTGTCACCGCTTCGAATCGCAGCAAACAACTCTTTGTGCTCTACATCGTACATACTTGGCTTGGGCCCACGGTAGCGGAAGACTTCCTCACCACCGACTTCCACTGAATGGCGAAGGATTTTCGCCGATCCCTTGGTTCCCATCACATAATCTTCCACGTTGTTGGAACAGCCTGCTTGCTGACGAGTATAGGCATAAGTTTTCACACCATTTTCCCATTCGTAGCATACGGCAAAGTGGTCGTAACCATGCCCCCACTGCTCATCGACTCGCTGCTGACGTCCACCTAATCCGGTCGCCTTCAGTGGAGGAACATCATCCATCAGCCACATGGCTTTATCGAGACTATGAATGTGCTGTTCGACAATATGGTCACCGGATAACCACGTGAAGTAAAGCCAATTTCTGACCTGATACTCCATTTCGCTCCAGTCTTCCTTGCGTCCACGATGCCAAAGCGTGCCAGTGAGATAGTTTTCCTGAACCGATCGAATATCTCCAATCACTCCACTCTTGATCTGTTCCATAACAGCGCGGACGCCATAATCGTAACGCCAGCATAGCCCCGACACGACATTCAGGTCTTTCTCTTTGGCAACCCGAACCGCATCCATCACCTGTCGCACACCAACGGCATCTGTCGCCACTGGCTTTTCGCAAAAGACATGCTTATTTTGCTTTACCGCTTCTTCAATATGAGCCGGACGGAAGTGAGGAGGAGTACACAACAACACGACATCCACGTCGCCAGCCATGAGTTCTTTATAGCCATCAAAACCCGTGTAGCTGGTCTCTTCGGTGACCGCAAACTTGTCACCAATTTGACGTTCCAGGATATTTCTGGAGTGTTCCAAACGATCTCCAAAGACATCCGCCATGGCCGTTAATCGCAGGTTATCTTCAGCTCGCATCGCATTCACTGCAGCACCGGTCCCACGTCCGCCACAACCGATTAATCCCACTTTGAGGATATCTGAACCTTGTGCATGAACAGCGTTAGCAGCCGTGAAGGATGCAGCAGCCGCTCCTCCAAGAGCTGCGGAGGATTGGAGAAATGTTCGGCGTGTTTGATTCGCCTGAGAAGTATTTTCTTTTTCCGACATCGAACTTTCCTTATGAAGTCACCAGCGACTTAACGTGCTGTAATTCTTTCCTAATGCTTTATCTTACGTATCCATGGTTCTAGTTACAAGCTTTCTCGACCTACCTAACTCTCCACTGCCGCGAATCTCTCAAAGACGTCTTAGATATTGCCTCATAGCTTGCTCCAGACCTGCTAAATTGCCCCCAAAAGCCTCGACAAACATCGATTTTCGCTGCTGTTGCGTCTGCTCTTTCAATGGCAAATGGAGACGCTGCATCTTCACAAACTCACGGTACTGTTGTGGTCGAGTTTGCTGCAGGTAGAAATTTAGCGCCCAGGCATAAGCATACGCTGCACGAACAGTCTGGCCCGTTCGAAACAATTCATCGGAACAAATCAATGCTTCCAAGTCGGGAAGCTCATTTTGCTGTTCTAACCTCTGGAAATAACTGAGGTTGTAGCGATTGACGCGGCCTATCGCAAACCAGCCCTTGGGATTATTCAAATCCGGTGTTTCAAAATAAATGGCCATTCCTTCACTTAACCATAGAGGCGTGAAGGAGAGTCGTCTCATCATCCCACAATTGAAACACAATTGATGCGTCCCTTCATGAATCACGGTAGCCACATTGCGTTCGGCAGTGGGATGATCTAAGACTCGTCGAATCTGCTGCGTGGCATTGCCCGGGCGACTTCCTTGCCGAATAAGATTGGCCTGACGTTCAGTTAGCAAGGACAGATCGTAGAGATTAACGCGATTGGATTCCTGATTGTAATATCCGGGAATAAACTCAGCCGACTCCCCCAAGTCACCATCCACATGTTCCAGAAACGACTTCTGATCCTTGTGGATCACCACAACCAATGGATGAGCAGGGACGTCGATTGCCGCACGCCGCTTATCCCAATAAGCAAAGAACCCTCGATGCAATCGTTCCATCAGAGTGGCCACCCAGCGAGCATACTCCGGAGTCGTGTTAAAACAAACCAAATAATGGGAGGTCTGGTGTATTCTGAATTCTTCGCCAAATTCCTCTCGCAACGAGGATATCATCTGGTCTCTGGAAACAAATCGAAACGATGTGGCGTCTTTAGTACGAGTTAAGACATTCTCGCTCGCCAGTTTCTGAATTTTATTATTGCGATGCAGCAACAATAAACTGGCAGGGTCACCGGACTCAAGCAACTGGCCCTGCAATCTGACCACTTCACCCTGTAGATTGTACTCGAGTTTATCAACGGCCTGGGTTAGCGCGGTGCTAAGTAAACATCCACTGAAAGTCAACGTGACCAGGAGCCGTATCACCTCGGACCGCAAATTACTTTCCCGCATATCGTTAGCGTACTGATACGTCTTTGGTCGATGGAGCGGGTTTCACTAACTGTTCCGTCATACGAGATAGATAGTGAATCATACTGGCTGCACCATTAAACCCGACAACACGCTCGTCCAACTGCATTCGAGACGAATAAATCCGTCCTGCTGCCAGATCAAATTGAAATTCACCATGCTGCATCCGTTGCATCAATTGGCTTTTAGTCTTCACATCCTGAACAGGTGTGAGCACCTGAGTTTTTACCGTGATCGTAGCCAGATCATTGGAAACTTTTGTCAGCGTAAAAAGCTTTCGCAGCTTAATCGTCTTTACACGTCCTTCGTTAGAGCGGATCCGCACTTGTTCAGGTGTGTACCATTTTTGTCCGATGGCAATCGGGTAATCGGGCAGGCGGGGTAGCAATACGCCAATACCAGGATTAAATTGCGTTACCGAATCTTCTCGTGTAATGATCTTGCCTTCGGGGCTGACTGTGATCACAGCAAGAGGCTTACCAATTGATGCGGCGATTTGAGTGTAACTGGCCGGGACTACCTCGTCTGTGCGACTGTTATAACGCACTTCATCTTTACCGGTAACCTTTTGCCAGAGCTCCGCATCTTCGACTAAATGGGTCAAAGTGATATTCCCCTCGGCATCCACATCCTTTACGTGAAAGACTCTGGTCGACACACTACGAGATTTGAGATTCTCAAATTCACCATCAATCTTGGTGTCCATCGAGACGAGATGAACCACACGAGAACGAACCGACTCCCCCTGCTGTAATTTGTATTGCAGCTGGTATTTCTTTACCGGCCGAGCATCCTGCGTCGCTTCCTTTGCTGCCTGCTGTAACTGAGACTCCAAAGATTGCTGCTGAGCATTCGCAGCAGTGGAAATCCCGAATAGAGCGGTTAAGGAGAAAACAAACACCATCACGCTGGTTTTCACCGTATTCATCGCATGCCTCCCTGCATACCAATTAAAGTACTTCGTTAATCCCGAATCCATTCGAGAGGCCCTATTGTTATTTTTTATGCCGAATACGGCCACCCCAATCTAGCTTCTCACGCAAACTTCGATAGTCATTTTGACCATCGACTTCGATCATTAAAAACGGGCGTGGAGCCTTTTGAACCCGAATAACATCCCGCTCAGTCACACTGGCAATGACCTTACCATCAACTGCCACTGCCGTTTCAGCCACCGTTTCACGTAACGTCATCTCATAGATTCGATTCGATGAATCCACCACCGGTCGGACCGTTAGTGTGTGAGGACTAATGGCTGAAATCACAAATGCATCTAAAGTCTTTCGCAGAATAGGCCCTCCCGCAGACAAGCTGTGCGCGGTAGACCCCACAGGCGTCGAGATAATCAGGCCATCACAACTAAATGTCGTGGCTAACTCACCATCCACCTGCAAATCAATATCGAGGATGGAAAACGGAGCTCCGCGGAGCAGGGCGGCTTCATTCAGCCCGATTGCCGAGGCTACCGGCTTCCCATCTCGTAATACAGTACACTCCAGCATCAAATGCTCAACGATCCGACAATTACCGGCGACGACATCCCCGAAAGCCTGCTCCAACTCGCTTGGAGAAACCGAGGCAAGGAACCCCAACCGACCGAGGTTTACCCCGACTGCCGGAATCGCGAGTGAACTTAGTTCCCGTGAAGCTCGCAGAATAGACCCATCGCCACCAAGCACAATGGCAAGTTCCGCTTCGGCCGTTTCTGCAACCACCTCAAAAGACTCTGAGATTCGCTGGCGGACCAACATTTCAGCTTCTTGGCTGGCTGGATTGGAAGCACCGCCGTGTACTAACACCCGTGGTTTTCTTCCTGTATCAACCCAAGTTACTGAATGTGGATGAGACATTAATTTGGTTCTGTATTTCACGCTAGACAGATGGCCGCGTTACACAGTCTCCATACTTGCAGTGTCCTGGGCCATATCCTTGCACGCTCTGTAAATACCTTCAGCATCCAAACCAAGGTCATGTAATAGCTCATTGCGTTCGCCATGTTCCACGAATATATCTGGAATACCCACTCGGCAAACATGAGCGGTGTTCAATCGTCGTTCAGCGGCAAATTCCAAAACTGCGGAGCCAAACCCACCAATCAGAGCGGCCTCCTCGACAGTTACGACAAAAGGACTATTTCTCAGCAGATCCGTCAAAACATGCTCGTCGAGTGGCTTGACGAATCGAGCATTAATAACGCCCACATCCAAGCCATCTTCTTTTAACCGGGCCGCCGCCTCAAGACTTGGTTCCACCATGGCCCCTAGTGCGAAGATGGCTCCATCCTTACCCGTCGACAAGACTTCGGATTTACCATATTCCACAGGAGCGGGATCACGTTGTAAATCGGGAGAAACTCCCTTTGGATAGCGGATCGCTGTCGCGGAATCATGTTGCAGCGAAAATTCAAGCATACGCTTCATGTCATGTTCATCAGCCGGAGCCATGATCGAAATGTTTGGAAAGACACGGAGATATCCCAAGTCGAACACTCCGTGATGCGTCGGCCCATCTGGACCAGCTAAACCTGCTCGATCCAGCATGAATGTCACTGGCAAACCCTGTAAACAGACTTCCTGAAAAATATGGTCATAACTACGTTGCAAAAAGGTGCTGTAGATAGCAACAATCGGCCGTGCGCCAGCTTTGCATTGCCCACCGGCAAAAGCGACAGCATGCCCTTCACAAATCCCCACGTCAAAAAAGCGATCGGGGAAACTATCTCGTACAGGTTCCAGTTTATTGCCCTGGCACATGGCTGCTGTCATGCAAGTTACGTCACTACGTTCGGCCATCTGAGCCTGAATAGCATCACGAGCATGATTGGTGTAATTCAAACGGGTCGGTGGACTGCTACCTTTCTCCTGAAAAACAGCCTTTCCTTCGACACGCTCAAAAACGGGAGGTGCATGAAAAGTACGAGGATCTTCCTCGGCAGGCTTGAAGCCATGCCCTTTCTGGGTCACCACATGCAGGAGTACTGGTTCATGAATATCTTTGACCATATTCAAGTACTTACGCATTAGGCCAATATCATGTCCGTCAATTGGCCCCAAATATTGGAAACCGAGTTCTTCGAACAGCATGCCACCGTGAAATCCAGCCTTTACTGCTTCTTTCATCTGTGCCAAAAAACGTTCTGCCGGATCACCAATGAGAGGTACGTGCCCAAGGACTTTCTGCACGCCCGATTTGAGTGATGGGTAAATCGAATTGCGAAGTCGATCCAGATAAGAGGCAACTCCTCCGACACGAGGGCAAATCGACATTTCGTTGTCGTTTAAGACTACCAGGATATTGCCATCAGCATTATTCATAGCCTCGTAGACCACTCCGGACGGAAATGCCCCGTCACCGATCACCGCCACAGATTTTCGATCCGCTCGTCCGGCCAGTACATCGCCACTGTGAAGCCCTTGTGCTGTGGAGACACTGGCGCCGGCGTGGCCCGTCATAAATAAGTCGTAGTCGCTTTCAGCCGGATTAGGATAGCCCATCAAGCCCAGTTTTGTGCGGATGGACTTGAACCGCTCATACCTTCCGGTAATAAGCTTATGAGGATAAATCTGATGCCCGGTATCCCAGATAATACGATCCTGGCTGAAATCAAAAATACTATGCAATGCCAAACACAATTCGACTACACCCAAATTGGATGCAAAATGCGCTGACCGTTCACTCAAAAGTTCACACATGACATCGCAGATTTCAGCAGCCGTCTCATTGAGCTCAGCCACGGACATATCATGTAATTCCAGTGGTGATTGCAGATTAGATAGAATCGAATGTTCCATAAAAGGTTCTGTCAATTAAAGGTGGAGATGTATAGTCTCTTCTTTTAATTTAGTTATTCCGCTCCAAAACGAAATATGCCAACTGTCTTAAAGGTTCGGCAGATTCGCCGAATGGCTCCAGTTGTTCACAAGCCTGATTGATCAGACCTGCTGCCATTTCCTGACTTTCCGTCACGCCCATTAGGGCTGGATAGGTCAGTTTTCCATGTTCGTTGTCTTTACCGGTTTGCTTCCCAAGCTGTGCGACATCGCCTTGCAGGTCAAGCAGGTCGTCCACAATCTGAAAAGCTAACCCTAAGTGCTTTCCATACGTATCGAGTCGTTGGATTTGTTCTTCGTTGGCTCCTGCTGCAATCGCCCCGAGTCGTAGCGAGACTCTGAACATTGCCCCTGTCTTGCGTTCATGTATTGCTTGTAATTGCTGCACATTGCCCACGCTGTTTTCAGCTTGTAGGTCATCCACCTGGCCTCCCACCAATTGGCAAGGCCCGGCAGCTTCGGTTAGTTCCTGCAAACACCGCACCACCTGCGAAGCAGGAGCCTGACTACGAGCAAGTACTTCAAATGCCTGAGCAAGTAGTGCGTCTCCTGCCAATATAGCATTTGCTTCTCCGTAAACGACATGGACAGTAGGCAGCCCTCTGCGTAATTCATCGTCGTCCATCGCCGGCAAATCGTCATGAATCAAGGAATACGTATGAATCATCTCCACGGCACAAGCCGAGGCAATGGTTGCATTACTTCTATTCCCGCAAGCATCCGAAGCCATTAACACAAGCATCGGGCGTAATCGCTTACCAGGCGCCAGCAAAATATGGCGAATCGCATCCCCTAAAACAGCCGGACAACCTTTTTCATAGATTGCCAGCGAGGCCAGAGCCTGATCCACTTCCAGACGCACCTGCGCCATATATTGTGATAGCAGAGCCTCTCCACTTGTTGACATGAGAAAACCGATAATTGTGTGTAAACCAGAAACAATTGCAGGGGCTGAAGTCCCTGATGCAATAGTCTTTACTTTAAAACAGGTCGCCGGACTCGTCTACATCCTCATCAGCCGACCTACGAGTGGAACGAGTGGCCTGTTTCTCTTCCAGAGTGGTTTCTTCGTCTGCAAATGGTTCGGTCACAGCATTCCCTTCGGCATCCACTCCTGTCAGCAATTCGATTTTTCGTTCGGCCGATTCTAATGCTTCATGGCAATGCTTTAGCAAACCAACGCCTTGTTGATAACATTCGAGCGACTCGGACAAACCAAGTTGCCCATTTTCCAATTGAGAGACGACTTGCTCCAAACCTTCCAGTGCCTGCTCAAAGGTTAGCTTTTCCTGCTGTTTCTTTTTTGCCATTTTCAACCCCTGTTCGTGCTGGGTGTTATTTTTTTGATTTTGATTATTTGTCTGTATCGAGTTCGACGGCGGTAACCTGACTACGAATAGTCCCCGCTCTAACTTGAGTTCGGAGCTGTTGCCCAACCTGTAACTGATCCACATCTTGGACGACCGCACCAGATTCATCCTGGGTAACACTGTAACCGCGTTCAAGAACACTGAGTGGACTTAATGCGTTCAAACTGGCTGCGGCTAAGGCAATGCGTTCCTGCTTGCGGCTGAGATGCCCCTGAGCACCACGTCTCAACCGCTGTTCCCAGTCGTCTACCTGGCGTGCACGTTGTTCGACCAATTCCTCCGGGCGATTCAGGACCGGACGAGACGCCAGCACTTTCAAATGCTGCCGCGCCTGCGACACCCGATTTTGCAGTGTACTCACCATGCGTTGCTGAACACTGAACAGAAAAGCCGCGACCTCCGCTTCCGACGGAACCGCAAGCTCAGCGGCTTCGGATGGCGTTAATGCACGCCTGTCCGCTGCCAGATCTGATAATGTCACATCTATTTCATGGCCTACTGCCGAAATAACAGGAATCTCACTTTCAAAAATAGCGCGGACGACAGGCTCTTCATTGAAGCACCACAAGTCCTCCATGCTGCCACCTCCTCGACCCACGACCAAAAGGTCTGGTGGGTCAGCCAGTACATTAGCCGTGCGAATCCCCGCAGCTATCTCCGCGGCAGCCTGCTGGCCCTGTACACGTACAGGAATGACCACAACATTGACTTTACTCCAACGTCTCCGAATAACTTCCAAAAAGTCACGGATTGCCGCACCTGACGGACTGGTCACAAAGGCGATCCTGCGAGGCAACCAAGGAGGCTTTTGTTTTGCTTGCTCATCAAATAGCCCCTGTCCTGCCAGCTTCTGCTTGAGCTGTTCAAAGGCAAGTTGTAATCCACCAATTCCCTGAGGCTCTGCCTTATCGATGACTAATTGGTAACTACCACGGACAACGTAGAGATCTATCTTGCCACGACAAACCAACTCTTGCCCATCTTCAATTCGAAAGGGCATACGTGAAGCGGTACTCCGCCAAACGACGGCCCGTATGGACGCATCCTCGTCTTTCAAGCTGAAATACAAATGTCCTGAACTGGGTCTGGAAAGATCGGAAACCTCTCCGGCTACCCAAACATCGCTAAAATTGGAACCTAGAACATTCTTGGCAGCTGAATTCAGTTCACGAACAGAGTAAATGCGAGGGCCATCAGATTCGACTTCAGATGCCTCCGAGGAATCTGAAAACAACAACCTATCATCCCTATCATCCCTGTCATCCATGATTTCTTTGTACTTTCTAGAAAGCCTTCCTCAGATCCAACAACTTGAGTTGCTCAGCCAGATCCATCTGTATACGAATATACAATAACGGTGACAAAAGCGTGTCACTTCTGATTACAGCAACTCACTTAGGCCGCGCGACGGAAGCTAGCAGGCTGTGCCTGTAACACTTGCTGACCTTCAAGAACCCCCCCTGTCTTTGCCCAATGCTCGGCACACTGTGTTTTTTGTTCCAGGACTTCCTGCACCATCTGACGGTAATGCTCTATGCCGTCCCGATCCAATCCGGCAGGAATATGGATCCGATTTCCAATCATCATTCTTGTTTGGGTAAATGGTTTTGGAATGGCGAACCGATCCCACGCCTTCTCCAACCGCCAACAAGATTGATAACCGAAGCCTAAACAAACTAATGGAATCTGTAATCGAGATGCCAGATAAATACACCCCGGAGCTAGCTGTCGTCTGGGACCGCGTGGGCCGTCCGGCGTCATAGTCAAATTCATCTGCTTGCCAACGCTCATCAGCTTCTTTAAGCTTGCCACTCCTCCGCGTGAAGAGCTTCCACGCACGGTACCAAATCCCATATATCGAGCAGCATGAGAGAGCCACTCGGCATCTCGATGGCGACTTAACAGCATCGTGATATTACAACGTCCCCGCAAGTAAAAAGGGATCGGAATGTATTCGTGCCAAAACAGGTAGATATTAGGGCCATTAAAGTTATCCATGATAGGATCCACAACAGGATCTTCACGATGCACCTGATACTTCAATGTCCCCATCCAACCACGCATCAGCCTCGTCAGACCAAAGCCTCCTAACCGCATGATCCATGGATTATCAAGTTTCATTTTGTGTTACTTCCTTGCGACACAATATTTACCAGACTCAGCTGACTTAGGCTAAATCCCACTCACCGCTATAGACTTCCGTCGCCGGGCCAGTCATGAAGACGTGATTTGTCTCCTGATCCCATTCCAATTCAAGGTCTCCGCCCAGCAGGTGATTCAAAATTCTTCGATCTGTCTTCCCGGTTAATACGCCGGAAACACACACTGCACTCGCTCCAGTACCACAAGCCCAGGTCTCTCCCGAACCACGCTCCCAGGTTCTCTGCCGTACTTCTGATGGAGAATTAATTTCTATGAATTCCACATTCACGCGAGCTGGGAAATTCGGGTGATTCTCGATCTTCGGGCCAACCCCTAATACGAGTTCGTCTGTTGCTTGCTCCACATAAATAATGCAGTGTGGATTACCCATCGACACGCAGGTAACTTCGAACACCTGCCCGTCGATTTCCAATGGCTGATTCACCACCGGACTATTTTCAAAGGTAGTGGGGATTTCGGCTGCTTCTAAAATAGGTTCCCCCATATCTACACGGACACGCTCTACCTTTCCAGCCTCGACTTCCACCTCCAATGACAAGACGCCAGCCCCTGTTTCAATCGTGAGCGATTCATTCTGGCAAATACCATGGTCATACACATATTTGGCAACACAGCGAATGCCATTACCGCACATTTCAGATTCACTACCATCGGCATTAAACATCTGCATCCGCGCATCTGCGATCTCGGATGGATGAATCACGATCAGGCCATCGGCCCCAATACCAAAGTGACGATGCGACATGGCGATCGACAAGGCCGGCAAATCCTCCGGTATCGCTTCCTGAAACGCATTGACGTAGACGTAGTCGTTGCCCGCACCATGCATTTTTGTAAACTTCATGAATCCAATCCCTCTAAGTGTCCTATCTCAATTGCAATAAGGGCTCGCCGCCATTGGGTAACGGCCGGGCGATGCGAGTGTTTAAGTCGTGTAAAATTCGTTCCATCGTACCATCTAATTCAGGAAACGCTGTCCCGTTGACGCGTGGTTTATCAAGCGACCCGGCCACATCGATTCGCAACAATCCTTTACTCGCTTCGGCTACCACCTGATTGATGAGGGGAATAGCCAGTCGTTGCCGGCCCACCAGCGAATAGAAATCCAGACTTAACTCTTCATCAAATGACATCCAGCCGTTCCCATACAAACTAACGGCTTCGCCCTCCAACGCGATACGGTCCAGTATAAACCTCTCGGATTGAACTCTAAAGTCAACTTCGCTGGCTGAGAAAGCGGCCCGTTCCCGATTACCTCCGAGATTCCCCCCCAAATTACTCAACAATGCCACCATCAGCGGCAATTCGTAGATATCAGCATCCGACAAACGGACTTTCCCTTCACCCGTCCATGTCGAGCGATCACCGACCTCGCCGCGTAACCGAACGGCCCCATTGATTTTCCCACCAGCTCGCTCTTTGATTTCATGCTGACGTGCCAGATATCCCAAATCTGCACCGGACAGAGAAGCCTGCAGCAGAAAGCGATCGGCTGGGCGACTAATCGCTCCTTCCACACCGGACTGTACTCGGAGCTGATTTACAAATTGAATTTGCATATCCACTCCCAGCAATCCTCCGGCTGTACGTGACAACAAGCTCTGAGTCGCTTGCTGTGGTTGCCGCACCACACCATTTGCATCGGAGTCCACCTGTTGTTGCTTGGCCTCAGGCAATCCAGCCCAGCGTCCTACCAAAAGCTGTTTCGAGTCGACCCATACAGGCCCGGATACTTTGGTAAATTGCTCATTGCCCCAAATCATGGAATCCACATCTAACCAGGCCTTGGTACGAAATCCTTTTTCGTCGCTAACTCCGTCAAAGGCAATCGAACCATAAACCCCGGAGAAGCGAGGACCACAGCTTAGCGAGACGCCGCCAGCACTTATTTTCAAATCCCAGCTGGATGTAAGAGGAGCATTTTTCGGTTTAACAAATCTCATATCACCCGACAACTGCAGTTGTCCAATCAAATCGATCGACTTAAGGCCTTTCGACAGAGAAGCCGGTAGAGCCTGTAATAAATCGTTATCGAGCCCGAGTCGATCAACGCTGAGGTGTTCTATCCCAAGGTCCCAACCACCGTCTGCATTAAAATGACTGACCGCGTCAAAAACGAATTCCGTCTGAGCATGCTTCCCACGCACATCCAGCAACTGTACATGACCATCCTGAATGATGAATTCCCCCGTAAGCTCGTCAATTGAATATGGGAACCACGTGGGATTTATCTGTACCCGAGATCTAGCAAAGCTATCATCCGGCACCCATTTTTTACCTCGAATGTATAAACTCGGCTTTTCTCGCGATTTGTATTTTTCAATCTTCATCGTGAGATGGTCCAACGCTCCTTGTGGTTGCAATTGATCCCATAACTCTGTCACGTTTTTATTCTTTACGGAAAAGGCTGTCCTCAGCTCTTCATCTAATTCAACTTCAGTCCCGGTCAACTCGATGGTCAATCGCTGGTCATTACCAGCCAATGCTTCAAGTTGTCCCTGCAACTGGATGTAAGAATTACCTTTGTACCCGTTGAAATCTTCAAACTTCCAAATACCGTCCCGTAGCCGAATCCCCCCCTGGATCCGATGGATCGGATACGGGAATTGCTCATAACTGACCGTGGCCGATTTCACATCAATGTCGATTTCGCGTTGCGGGTTATATTTATCCCCAGCGTACTCGTAACGAAGATGTTTGAGCCAAACCAGGCCAGTCGGTCGCAGGACACCGATAGCTTGCTGCGTCTCTGGTTTTAAAGCCCTGAGCAGCTCATTATCCAGCGGAACGGCTCCATCAGCAGAAATCTGAACCCATCCGGTAGGGAAGTCCATCGCATCTTTGAGGCTCCCCTGAATTTCAAAACGTTGGCCGTGTGAATAGGCTTCTAGACCTTGTAATTCAACGTCTCTATTTCGGACAATCACCCGTCCCGATATTTTATGAAACGGGTAGGGAAACTTTGCGTAAGTGACATCCATATCATGGATATCCAATGAAAGCTCCGTCATTGGTTCCAGGCCCGTCGAATCATACGTCAGCTTAAGACCTGTCGCTCCTCGAGGGGAATACAAGTCAAACACTTTTGATAGGGACTGAAGTTTTCCATTCCCAGACAATCCTCGAGCCAACGCCTCATCGACGAGTAGGTTTTCAGCAACCAATGTCGCTTTAACTGCAGCTGAATCGCCCGAGGGTAGAATGTGTATATTGCCTGTCAGGAGCGAATTGGAGAAACGCCCCATCATTCGATCGCAATGAAGCTCGCCATCCTGCCAGATAATGGTTCCCGAGATATCGGTAATCGGAGTTGGTAACCGCCGGTCGGAATAAAGACCGCTACTCAGCACACCAGCAGCAGTCCAACGGTAATCCCACCGCGTCGTATCCAATTCCTCTGAATGCGGTGATTTTAAATCCATCAGCTGGGTTCGTAATTGCACAGCCAATTCAGCCTGACCATCGATCGCTAATCCGGGAGGCAATTGGTCCACTAGGGATACGGGCAGGTAGTTGAGCAGACGTTCATCCAGCATCAGTCCATCCAGACGCGCGGTTAAGAGCGAGGGCTGATCATCCAGTGAAATCGCTCCCTGTACCTCAAGGCCGGTGGCCAAATCTGTCTCAAACTGTAAGCGAATCTGCAGAAGATCTGCCCGAGTTTCCGATTTACCATCTTCCGTAATAGCACGTTCTCTCTCTCGTTCAACCAAAACACCATCAGTCAAACGGAGAGTTAATTCCTGATGACTAAGCTGTTGCTCGTCTGCCAGCAGACAATCCACATCGGAGATTCGAATGGTTGGCATCCCTGCTCGCGACTCAGCCGAAGATGAAAGGTGCTTTAACAATCGTTCCAGATTGACCTCACCGTCAGCATTGCGTACCACTCGCAATTTTCCACCTCGGATCACAACATCACTAAACACCGGAACATCCGTCAGCAGCGTTCCGTAATCCGTGATGCCTTTCAACTCCAGATGATCGATTTCAATCATGGGCTGGCTGGCAAACGATTTGCGTTCACCACCCAATTCAACCGATTCTAAAGGTAGCCTTATTTGAAGCCCTGTAACGAGTATCCCGCGATTGCCCTGTCTTTCTGCGGATTTAACATCCACGATGGCATCCGGCAACGCATCTCGGATTGTCTGGAGCAATTTAGCATGAATCTCTTCATCTACCCGAGAACCAATCCAGGGCTGTCCAACCACCACCAAAGCAGCCAGCAATGAAATCAAAATAGCAAACTTTCGAGTACAACGGTGTAGCAGACCTCCACCTGGTGGAGTCAAGTCAATCGGCTTACGCTTTTGCTTATCCATGCATACCTCCCTCCTGGATACCCAGTGGGGGAGAAGAAATCTTAGACATACAATACGCCACGCCAACGCCAGCCAGTACGGTGAAGACCAGTACGGCTGGCTGGCGATAGCGAATGGAACTGACAAACACCATGTGCAGTGCTGTGAAGTAGACTGCGGGAGAGCCACATAGAGCAACAAGACGCCATGATGCCTGTTTCGTTCCAGGCGTTAACTGGGGTTTCGTCCGAATCATTGAAACAACAGCTAACAAAGCAAGTAATGAAATACCTAAATAACCAATGGAGATTACCAACCGACTAATGCTAGATCCAACCTCCTCAGAGTTTGGAAATACATTCCACATACGCATAAACTTCACTCCGGCAAGTCGCAGCACTTCAGCAGGATTCTCCTTTGCCCAGGCCAAAGAAGCATCGCGGAGGCGGGAATTGAGCCGGTATTCATAAGTATCCGGGACAGCACGGTTTCGGAGCTGATCCTCGTGGGTTTGCTGGCGATAAAATTCTTGCATGTAGGACATGTCGCTAGCTCCCGTGGCACCAGGCCGCCAGCCATCGTACAAACTCGCTCCCACCTGCAACGTTGTCGGAACGAATCGACCTGTCACCTGATAATTACGACCCCACCATGGAAGCATCACTACGACAAAGGCCAATCCGGCAAGCGAGGAATAAAGCAACTTCTGACGCCGTTGTTGACCACACAGACAGACTACGCCGAGCAGAGCAGGGGTGTAGAGCAACCAGCTAGGGCGAATAAGTACAGCCAAGGCGGCAAACGCCCCCAGCAGGAGAGCCACCCATCCTCGTCGTGATACCTGCTCAGCCGGAGCCAAAAAGCATAGATACAATGCAATCAACTCGAGAATCATGAAGAGACAAAATGGTCCTTCACTAAGGATCAGGATACTCATAGCGATGGCGCCAGGATACAACGATGCCAGCACGCCGGCATACAAACCAACTTTTACATCAAACATCAACGTGCCCAGCCACCCAACAGCAAGCACGGTCAGAGCCCCAAGGATCGCATTCATCACTCGAACCGAGAAGACGGATGGTTGGCCATTAAAGAGCCAATGCCAACCTGCGATCAATACTGGGAAACCAGGGGCTCGAGCAATACGGGCATTCGGCCCACCAAACTGATACTCGTTACCTTCGTATAACTGATGCCCCAAAACCCAATAAGAAAAGGAATCACCGAAGGCAAATGAGTTTTGGTCAGCCTGCTGGTTTTGCCAATAGACAGCCGCCGTACAACGTACCGCTAGCGCAATCGCAAAGATAACGACCCAAGCAACAACCACTGGCCTTCCTAACTGCCTCATTGGTGTTTCCATTGCGTAATGACAGAGCAAACCCCATCCATGGGGGCTCATCCATTAGCCATTGTTTTGTCATGAGAGACATCGAACGCATTGCTGATTCGGCGCCGGTTTTCAAACGCGGCACAATACGTGTCTATTTCTCTCCCGCAGGTCAGTCAATTTACGTGAAATTGCCAATACAGGTCAACCATGAATGAGCGTTTGCCGTCTCCAATTCTGTTTTTTCAGACTTGCTATATGCTAGCAATTAAAAATGTCGTAGGCTTATATCTTTGAATCTCCCACAATACGCTGAGGAGTTGAAAAAACATCGACGGAATGTTGCAACTATTTATTTTGGAGTATTAAAATGTCTAGTGTCGCACTCGAAGGCGGGTCGTCTTCAAATGATAAGCGAATATTCTGGGGGAGCTTTATTGCATTAATTGCTTGTGCGTTTGGGTTCGTAGTACGAACTCTAATCATCGGTGATTGGGCAACAGAGTTTGGCCTAAGTGAAACGCAAAAAGGTGAAATCCTAGGAGTCGGGTTTTGGCCTTTTGCATTCAGCATCTTCATTTTCAGCTTGGCTATCGACAAAATCGGTTACGGACGAGCCGCGGCAATCGGGTTCGTTCTACACCTTTCCTCAACGATTATCCTTGTCACAGCGAATTCATATGATGCACTCTACTGGGGTACATTCATCTTTGCTCTGTCCAATGGGACCGTCGAAGCGTACATCAATCCTGTCGTAGCCACGATGTTCCATAAAGAAAAAGCTAAATGGCTCAACATTCTGCACGCTGGCTGGCCTGGAGGAAGTGTCCTAGCTGGAATAATCGCGATCGCGATGACAACAGCCTCGTGGGAAAGTAAAGTTGCACTTACATTCGTCCCTACAATTGTTTACGGGATTCTTCTGTTTGGTTGTAAGTTCCCTCAAAGCGAACGCGTACAAGCGGGTGTTTCCTATCGTGAAATGCTATCCGACTTTGGCGGACTGGGTGCATTCATTTCAGTATTCCTGATTTCGATCCAAATATTCTCCATTGTTAAGCCAGAAGGATGGACACCACTGGATAACGCAATCTATGCATTGATCCCAGGGGTTATTGCTGGGGCAGCATTTGGATTTTCAATCAAGAGCCTTGGGCAACCTGTATTTTTCATCCTATGCTTGCTGATGATCCCACTCGCCACTACCGAGTTGGGCATCGACAGCTGGAGCGCTGAATTGATGGAACCAGCCATGGCTGATATAGGATTAGAAGCGGGATGGGTTCTCGTTTACACCATGGGAATCATGACAGTCCTCCGATTCTTTGCTGGACCAATTGTCCACAAAATCACTCCCCTTGCTTTACTCGCAGGTAGTGCGGCTATCGCAGCACTCGGACTGGTATTCCTTTCCAAAGCTACTGCTATTGGAATTTTGGCAGCAGCAACTGTTTACGGAGTTGGAAAGACGTTTTTCTGGCCAACTATGCTTGCCGTTGTTGCTGAAAAGTTCCCTAAAGGTGGCGCCCTTACCCTCAACTCCATTGGAGGCGTGGGAATGCTCGGGCTTGGTATTGGAAGCTTATTCCTAGGCCAAATTCAAGATGAGTCAATCTCCAAAGCTCTTACTGCCAAAGGAGAGTCCTACGAACAGTTGCTACAAGAACCTCAAGCTGGTGTGCTAGGGGAATACCAAGCTTTAGACTCTGAGAAAGTCGAAGCAGCGTCCGAAGAGGATCAGGCAATTGTAGAAGAGACACAAGCAACTGCCAAAAAAGATGCCTTGATGACAGCAGCTGTCTTTCCTCTGATCATGCTCCTGGCATACATTGGGTTAGTCATGTACTACAAATCCAAAGGAGATACGGGACCTACATCCCTTCTCGACGACTCTGAAGAGGATGCTTATGAAGCAGCTTCGACGGCAGAAGCTCCCGCTGAAGCCGAGGCTTCCTCGGATGAAGCTGATAGCGGAGAAGAGTAATCTCTCAACGCTTGTCTGACTGACAAATTAACGGCGAGTTAGCGAAAGCTGCTCGCCGTTTTTTTCTGCGCGAATTTCGCCTGGAAACATCACCACCGATTGCTCACCCACCAGCAACGACTCCAACTGCAACCAATGCCCCCGAGTCATCGACTGCCGAGGCCACCCGGCACCAACCCACAACTGAATCAATACCTCTCGCACCACAATCGAAGCTACATTAACAAAGCTATTACAATTCAGCACCAACAGGTCGCTGGCAGATTCCATCACAACACGCTCAGCCACAACAGTTGCCTCGGTCGACAGATACTCAGAAAGCTCCAAAGCCATTTCGCTTAATCGTAGTACTGCCCGATCTGCCTCGGCGTGATAATTTTCTTTCAGCAATGGTAGAAGCTCGTGACGAATTCGATTCCGAGTGAAATCTAAACTTTGGTTTGTACTATCCTCGCAATACTCCTGCCCAAGTTGCTCCAGATACGACAGCACTTCCTCACGAGAGTGCCCCAAAAGCGGCCTCAACAAGGAGATACCATGATCTAATTCACGTGTCCGTGGAATCCCCTTCAGGCCCGACAGTCCAGTTCCACGAAACACTCGATCAATCAGCGTTTCCACCTGGTCATCACGTGTGTGTGCCGTCAGTACATAGCGAGCCCCGAGCTGACGAGCCTGTTCCAGAAAAACCTTATATCGCTCCAGCCTCGCGGTTTCTTCTGTCTTTTCACTAATCTCCAGAACTACGGTATGGCAAGGCACTTCGAATTGAGCACACAGATCCTCAACAAACTGCTGGTCTGCATCGGATTGCTCTGCACGCCATCGATGATTCACATGAATTACATGCACATCTCCCGCGGCCTGTTTGTTGCGAATTGCCAGCAACGCACACAACAAGGAAACACTATCGGCCCCGCCGGAAACCGCAACCACAACCCGAACGTCCTGCCACTTAGCAATCGCAAACCCTGCCATCAGCTTTTGCTCAAAGGCCGGACGATCGACTTGTTCGCTACAGTCTGACATAGGTGAGTAATTTGGCACCAGTTTTACAATCCATCTGGAGTATGAAAAGTTGCAGGTGCCCCTTTCAGTTTGGTACATTGGTCTTGTCGCATTTTATGTTGAAAACATGACATAAAGAAGCGACGTATTAACGTTAAACTTAATAAACCAAACCTATAACAATTAACCGAGCACAGACGCTAATTCAGGCGAAGTGTTTGCGACTAACTGTTAGTTTGAGATTTTTATGACTCGGTTTTCGGAATTACTTTCGATCGTCTATTGCAAAGCGACATCCGCTTTCGATTCAAGCGTACTGACGGTTTTTATTGCCGCCGTTCTCTATCGCTTAAACCAAGTGGCAAAGCTCATGCATTCCAGCGATGGCTCGGGCTGCCTTCTCCAGGCATCCTCAGACTCCCAAGGAGCACGGCCAATTGTCACTTTTCCAGCCAAAGCCTTCCAACCCAAACGCTGGCTACAACTGGAATACGCAGTACTCACAAAAAAGGTCACTCAACAAGACAACTCCTTCCAGCGAACGCTCACACCGTTCGACAGGACGCTGTGGCGTACTGCCCACCAACGATCGCTAACATTCTGTTCACGTTAATCGCATCATCTCGAATAACACTTGACGATAACGCAACACACGCCGGTTTTCAGCTTTAAGAAAACCCGTTAGCCGGCATGTCAAAAAGACATGCCCCGGATGCTCGCCATAACAGACGAGGGCTTTCAATGTTTTTTCTATCCAACCCGATGGAGCTGCACCATCTACTCATCGGCCTTTCATCTGAAACGGGGCTATTCATCCTCACAGGCACCATTGCTGGAATCATTGCCACTTTAGTTGCTTCCAACATTTCACAAAGAAAGAACCGGGAAGCCAAACTCAAAGAGTACGAGCTTGAAGCAAAGCAGATTATCTCTGAGGCAAAAATCGCAGCTAAAGAAGCTGCTATATCCTACAAGTCAGAAGCCGAAAAAGAACTCAGCAGCGCTCGTGACAGACTACGCGACGAAGAAGACAAGCTGAAGGCACAAACCAATCAAATCGAAGACCGCGAAGACTCTCTGCGTAAGCAGGAGAAGATGGTACAAACCAATCAGCAACGACTCACCGACAAACTTCAAATCGCCGAACAACGCCAGAAGGAACTTGATAAACTCCTGGACAAACATCGCTCGTCCTTAATGGAGCTAACCAACCTCTCCAAAGAAGAAGCCACAACGCAACTATTGAAGCTGCTTGAAGATGAACTGGAGCAGGAAATGGGCGCCGTGATTCTCAAGCATGAGAAAAGCCTGCAGGAAGTCTGCGAGGAAAAATCCCGCGAAATGCTGATCATGACGATGCAACGTTATGCCTCTGCTCACACAGCCGATAGTACAACCAGTACGGTCGACATCCCCAGTGACGAAATGAAAGGGAGGATCATCGGTCGAGAAGGGCGAAACATTCGCGCATTCGAAAAGGCGACCGGTGTCGACGTCATTATCGACGACACGCCCGGAGTTGTGATCGTCTCCAGCTTTGATCCGGTCCGCCGCGAAATCGCCCGTCGATCACTCAGTGACCTAATTACAGATGGAAGAATCCACCCTTCACGGATTGAAGAAGTCGTCAAGGAAACCGAAGGCGTCATTGAAAAGTTCATTATGAAGAAAGGGGAGGAGGCCGCGGTCGAAGTTAATGTCAACGGCCTACACGAACGGGTGATCTACATGCTCGGACGACTGCACTTCCGTACCAGCTACAGTCAAAATGTCCTGCGCCATAGCGTGGAAGTTGCATTTATTGCTGGGATGCTGGCTGAAATGGTTGGACTCGACGCTGATATCGCCCGTCGAGCAGGATTATTACACGACATTGGAAAAGCAGCTGATCACGAGCTCGAAGGTGGTCACCCGCAAATCGGTGCGGATCTGCTAAAACGTCATGGCGAATCTACCGAAGTCGTCCATGCAGCATTTGGCCACCATGACGAAATTATCTCCGAATACCCTTATACGGTTCTTACAGCGACTGGCGATGCCTGCTCAGCCTCCCGACCGGGTGCTCGAAGGGAATCACTAGACCGCTATATCAAACGTATGGAAGAGCTCGAATCCATTGCCCGAGAACACAACGGCGTACAACAAGCCTATGCCATACAGGCCGGGCGTGAACTACGGGTCATTATTAGCTCTGAGAAAGCCGATGACGAATCTGCCGCGAAGGTCGCTCGGGCCATTGCGAAACAATTCGAGGAACAGCTTACTTACCCGGGCGAAATCAAAGTCACTGTCATCCGGGAAAGCCGCTTCACTGAATTTGCCCGCTAAACGACAAGCGGAAAACAGAGTGAATTCACAGCGATTGAATTCCTGTGTATAAACAAACAAGGCTTTCTAAAACTATCGCGAACATCCGGAAAAATCAGAGGCTACCATCGTGCGGATTCTTTTTATCGGTGATATCGTTGGCAAACCAGGCTACACCATGGTCTGTAACCACCTCGACACCATTCGCGATCAAAACAACGTCGACATGGTTATTGCCAACGCTGAGAATTCAGCCGACGGTTCCGGACTCACTCCCAAAATCTACGATAAATTAATCGGCGCAGGTGTGGATGGGATTACACTTGGAGATCACATCTACCGACGAAAAGAAATATACTCAACGCTCTCGACAAAATCCAACATCGTTAAACCAGCGAATTACCCGGAGGAAGCCCCTGGGCAGAAACTGGCAATCATTGGTGAGGCCGTTGGAGAACAGGTGGCAATTGTCAGCCTGATGGGAAGAGTCTTCATGAAACCGGTAGACTGTCCGTATCAAGCAGCGGACAAGATTCTCAAGCAAATTCCATCGACCGTGCGTATCATTCTGGTAGACTTCCACGCCGAAGCGACTAGCGACAAACAACTCATGGGGCGTTACTTAGACGGAAGAGTGAGCGCCGTGCTCGGCACCCACACCCATGTCCCGACTGCCGACGAACGAATTCTTCCCGGCGGCACAGCCTTCCAATGTGACGTGGGAATGACAGGGCCTTACGAGAGCATTTTAGGCAGGAAGATCGAAGCGGTCACCGAAGCAACCACCACCTTCCGCCCAACTCAATTCCAAGTTGCGACACAAGATGTTCGGTTAGGCGGAGCGATCGTCGACGTTAACATTCACACGGGGAAAGCCAATAGCATCGAACGAGTATGCTTTCTGGCCGATGATTTCCAATAGCCCGCACGCCCAACAAAAAAGGCGTCACCAGACTCAAAGAGTCTCATGACGCCAATAGTGTGGTTTGATGCGGGTAAGACGATACTATTGAATCAGAGTCGCGTCTTGAGCGTAGTCTTCTGATTTATCGTACTTGAAGAAGTCCTTAGCCAAGTGATGACTCAGAACCTTTGTGAACTGACGCTGAAATGCTGCATCGCTTAATTCTGTCGTATGTCGACCACCGTTTTGAGGGTAGGCAAAGTCAAAGGTATTCCCCTGATAGTCGACTTTCCCATCCTGAGTGAGGTCATAGACTTTGGTGGTAACGGTCGAACGTCCTTTGAATAACGTCGGGCTATCTTTCAAACTGAACGACTCCACTGCCAGAAGCACAACAGCATCGGCATTCACTCCACGTCCCACTTCAACGCAGTCTATTTCATTCCAGTTATTGCGGTCGATCCAGTCGGCAACTTCTTCCACGGGAACGATTTCAACGTCTGCTACACGTTCCTGTAAGATCTGACTGAAGTGACGATTAATTAAAGACTCTGGTGAATTCGGACCAGAAGCAGAAGAAGCGGACTTACAAATAACTGCAACACGTTTACTAGCCAGCTTGTCATAGTTAGCCGGCACACTGTCACCCTTAATGACGTACAAAGGGTATGCGATCAATCCTGCACACCCTGACAGAGGTGCCATGACAATGAGAGCTAATAATAGATAGAAGAACTGTCGTGTCCGTGACATAAATCCTGCATCCTGCATTCATAAAAGTAACCGGCGTATCACCCAGTCGGCCATAGTAACTAATAGCCAGCTAACTAAAAATACCAATAATCGCCCATCTGTCATTCTGAGCATAATCCAGTCACCTTTTATTGCAGAACCAACAAACCAAGGGACACAAAACAAACAGGTCAAAGCCAGAAAGAACCCGCCAAGATTAACTTCTGCAGAAGCCTGTATATTGCCGTCCATCAAGTGCGCCCAGGACGTCGTCATTCCACACGCAGGGCAGGAAACTCCAAGCTTCTCCGGGAAATAGCAAGGACTTAGCCCTAGCTGTTCGTGCGTCCCCATTCCTTCCGGAGACGGTTCCAGAATGGCAGCGGTTATCAAAACTCCAGCCATCGATAGTCCAACGACTGCCAGCAGGACACGTAATAGCCAGGGGATTTTATACAAACAGCTTCTCGCCTAATTTAAAGCTTTTCTACCAGACTGTATGCAAAGCCAATGCACACACCTATATACCCGACAGAGCATTCAAATTGGTTTAGAGCTTAGGAGGCCGACGCTTCGGCGGTGGCTTCTTGATCATATTCGCCGCATCGTTTTGAGCTGCGGGTGGGTTTCCACCATTACCCGCACCAGGGCGAGGCGGAGGAGAAAGATCCGTGTAGGATTCCTTCCATTCCCAACCAATCGGAGTGGCTAGCTCTTTCTTCGCTAAATAAGCCCAAGGCGTTCCTTCATGCTGGTCAATAACGCCTTGAAGAAGCTCTTTGGCCTTTTCTGCTCCCTTTTTGTACTGACTTCCCACCGAAACAATATCCGCTGGTACCAGTGTAAAGGTATTAGATTTCGGATCCTTCAGTTTAATCCCACGCTTCGCCACAGCCAGCATCGCATTGTACGTTTCAGTCCGCACCTTAGTCGCCAGCACCCGGCCCAGAGCCAAATCATAACCAGCTTGCCAACGCTGAGATTTTTCCACTGATCGGTCTGCTTCTCCGAGTAAGAGCAACTGATAGAGTTGTTCAATTTGTGGCTCCAACTGAGCGGCTTGCTTTTGAGATTCCGAAAGTTCATTACTAAATCCCGCTTCGTCTCGCTTCACAAACCGAGTACGAGGGTCTTTCATTGGAGTGCTCCAGGACATCTGGGCGGCCTGTACTAACGCTGTCCTCATCTTCGAAGCTTGCAAACGACGCTGGTATTCACGGTAGGTGACGTAGTCGGGGCGGTAATCCCGCATGATCGTGGGATCGAAAAACTGTTGTAGATGAGAGGAGTACGCGGTTACCTCTTTAGCCGAAACTGATTTGTTAACATTCCTGTTTGGATGGACAGCAAAGTAAATTCCTCCCGTCTCATAACATAGACGAGTCAGCGCCCAGGGCCCAAATCCAGAATCAATTGGAATGTCCTGATCCTTACTTCCGATGAAGCGTAGTTTAACTCGCTCAGCCATCACCGACTCAGGGCCTTGATTTACTCGACCCCACTGAGGCGTCTGATCATACATAGGGTCAGGGTCAACCCACTTAACAAGTGTTTCCTGACGACCAAACGGGGCGGGGACTCCAATTACATACACTGGGACAGCCAGTTTCTGACAGGTTTTGACGGCCAGATCGACATTAGCCTGGTCTTCACCAGCTTCATCTGAGACGACAATCACCATCACGTTACGTTTAGGTTCGCCTTCGGCATCCGGGCGGCGATATTCGGCATGCCCATTGACCGCTCGAACCACAGCTTCAAAAGTCAATTCCACGCCTGTATCATCCTGAGGAATGGCTTTGACGGCTTCTTTGATTTCAGCCAAATTCGCTGTAGGCTCCTTCATCATTTTGGAAATTGATTTCCCAAAGGCCATCACTTGAGTCAGCAACGGATCATTGCCCTGAAAAGCTTCATTCTCTGCTGCTTCTAAAATCCCTAATTCTTCATAGATTTTGTCAAAGCGGTCATGAATCTTTTCCCTTTGACGAGACAAACTGCCGGACTGGTCGAACAACCAAACGACTAAGGTGCGTCGTTCTTCCAGAGAGAGAAGAATTTCATGAGTAATTCGATCAACCGCTCCGCTTGCACCGGTCGTTCCTGTCCCCACGGCACCGCGAACTGCTAGGTTCTCATTGAAGTGTAAACCTGTTGCCTGAACGACTTGATTATTCAACAAAACTTCAGCCACTTCACGATCAGAAGGATCTACCGGATTCGGGATTTCAGAGATGTCAGAAATAACCGGGGCTTCCGACAAGGCCATCTGCGTTCCGAGATCACTATTTGCACCGACCTCTGCCATCTCCTGTTCACTAAAGTGAATTTCCTCAGGGGGCGTAGGCTCAGTGATTTCCTCGACATCCACTTTCGTAGTGGTTAGAGCCAGAATCTGATCGTCATGATCGACCAGCAACGGCCACAATCCCAACGCAACAAGAACTGCCACATGAAACATCACAGAAAGCAGGAAAGCGGAAGAATCAGAATCAAACGGTGTTTCTTCTTCTCCCGTTCGGCTCTGCCACCACTGAACTAGCTTTGATCGTTTAGCCACTTTCCTACTCCGTTTTACACTTCAATAAGCACATGCTTCTCGCCGGGAAGTTACTTCCAAGCAGGAAGTTTATGCTATTCTCTGTCTACTTGAGATATCGACAAGTAAACGCTGGCTTCCTAGTCCTATTTTTTACGTCAAACCGCCAAAAATCAAGGGAATAGAGGTTTTCTAAAACCAATCCTTTTACGAACTATATCACCTGAACGCTTTTCTGACGACGGATGTACTCATATTTCCTCTCCACTATCATTCATTTAGCAACCATCCATCAAGGTTGATTTGACCTCGTCGCCTTCCAATTCTACTATTGAAATAGGCTCTGGAAGAATTTGCTTCCCCTTGCAGAAGTGACTGGTTATCCGGTACCTTTGCTAAATTGATGATTTGTTTCCCCCCAAGTTTTCCCTTAATACACTGAGGAGCCCCGGTTGGTCATGTTGAAATCAGGACTGCACAAAACCTCATCATTACTTACTGTTGCTGTACTTGTGTTTAGTCTCAGTACTTCGCTATCCGCGCAGGATGAAGAGAAGCCCAAGAAGGACCTACCACCAGTAGAGGCTCATGTGCTGGAAACCAAGGATGGAGTGTTTCTAAACGTCAAATATTACCCCGGTACGAAGGGAAAGGATTCAATTCCAATCATCATGCTTCATAGCATGCTAAATGTCTCCGCCAGCAATGCTGTCTACACCAAACTGGCCGCTGCCATTCAGGAACACATGGGCCACGCTGTCATCATTCCGGACCTTCGAGGACATGGCAAATCAACGGAACGTAGAAACCCACAAGATATAAACGGTCGACTGAAGATCAACAGGGAGAAATTTGGAAAGGCAGAATTTACATCTGTGATACAAGACGTGGAGGCGTGCAAGGCTTTCCTCAAAAGGCAAAATGACGAAGGGCAGGTCAATCTAGAAAAACTCACAGTCATCGGTTCAGATGTTACCGCCATTATTGCTCTAAATTGGGCGGCATTAGATTGGAATAAACCTGGCGGAGGCTTTATTCGCAACGGACAGGATGTCAAAGCTCTCATCCTGTTCACGCCACTTCAGTCACACAAAGGTCTGACACCTCAGCTAGGCATGTCTCACCCCACTGTAAAACAGAATATGAATATCCTGATCATTGCAGGCAAACAGAACGCTCAATACTTTTCCGAAAGTAAACGCCTCCACAACCAGCTAACTCGATTCCACAAGGATCAGGAGAATTCAGATGGCTCGATAAACTGGAGTGGCACGAAGCTATTTCTCTTTGGGCTCAATACTGGTGCTCAGGGATCAGGCATTCTAAACGTAAACAACCTACAACCCCAACCGAGTGCGTTGATTTATAACTTCCTGGTTAATCGCCTTGAAAAGGACGAGACACTGAAGTGGTCAAGCCGCGATCCTAACGCACTATAATCTGTACGATCGCTGTAAACTGAACGGATCTCAGGCCTCCCTTGGAATTAAGCGATTTTCTGTTAAGCCCTCAAGCCTTTGCCTGTCGAAACAGAAAGTGTTGGATGCCCTCTCGGGGGTAAGGATCTTTTCCGACACTTAAACTATATGACAAAGGTACAGAAATGCTTATCCACAAACATTGGGTTGTGGGTACGGGCATTCTGGTTGCTGGAAGCTTAGGAGCCATTCCCTTTCAGCGACATGCCACGGACGGTAATCAAATCAATCAGAATCTGTCCGTGCCTATTGACCAGTCCATCGTTCAAACTGCGCCCTTCGAGCCTCTCGAATCTGCTCACCCCATCCCAGATGGTACGATCGAATCGCCAGCCTCGACGCTATACCTGACTTCGCAACAACGAAGAGAGTCGGTGGCTCGGACGCCACTAACGCCTCCTACTATTTCACTCATGCCTGCCCGGGCTCCCGAAATCAGCGATCACTATCCAAATGACGGGAACAGCCAGAGCACTGCTGCTCAGGTGGCGAAGCTCAATCTCTCTGGTTCAAAACCGGAAATACTGTCGACTTATACGATTCAGGACGGTGATACTTTAACAGGTATCGCAGAACACTTTTTAGGACAAGCTAATTTGGCTGACTGGATTTATTACCAAAACAAAATGGTAATTGCCCGGCCTGAACTGCTCCCCATAGGAGCGGAAATCATCATCCCAGCTCCTCCGGCTGACGGTGTCTTCTCTGAAATATCTTCTACCGTCAATAAAAGGCCAGAGCAGGGTACTGAATCGCCCCAGGTCATTATCCGGCAACCAGTTCCTCCAGCCCCGAAAGCCTTGGATGACTAAAAAAACCACTGCTCACCATGAGTTAGTGAGCAGTGGTCAATGTGGGAATGTTTGTAATTTCTTGATTTACTTTTTCTTGTTCAACAAGAGCAAGGTTGGGGAAGCGACGAAGATCGAACTATAGGTTCCGACAACTACACCAATCACTAAAGCAAATGCAAAGCTGTGAATTCCTGAGCCACCGATAAAGTACAGCGTGGCAACCACGAATAAAGTGGTTAAGGAGGTGAGCAAAGTTCGACTTAATGTCGAGTTAACACTGCGATTCAACATATCAGCGGTAATCTCACGATTCTTACCTCGAACTTCACGGACACGGTCAAACACAACAATCGTATCGTTTAGCGAATAACCGATAATCGTCAGGAATGCCGCGATCACGGGCAAGCTAATCTTAAAGTCTTCGATCATCAGGAATCCTGCCAGATACTTACTGATAGCGATCGCTGCCAATGTCACGAGAACGTCGTGCACCAAGGCAACAACAGCGGCAATACCAAAGCTAACATGTTGGAATCGCAACCAAATGTAAGTAATGATCCCGATAAAGCTGAACACAATCGCATAAGTCCCCAACTTGGTCATGTCACCAGCAATGGTAGCTCCAAATTTCTGAGTCTCTTCGAAGTGTGGACTGCCATCAGTCTTGATCAGCTCTGCGATCAGAATATCGACCTGACTGTCGTCCAGACCATAAATCGTAACCTGCTGATCTGCACTGTTCCCCTCTACTTTGCCGATTTCTAAACCTGTTTCCGTTTGGGCAGCATCAATCATTCCCTCCAGTACCGATGCGCTTAATTCGCTATCTTCACCATCTATTTTTTGCTCCACTTGAAGCGTCACAGACTGCAACTCAACGATATCCTCAGACGTCCCTTCTACGGGTTCCTCTAGAGGAATTTCCGGTGAAGGCTCAGGCATTGGCAGTGGTGGTACAGGCACGGTGGCTTCCTCCCCCGGGGCCGCTGGCCCTTCGTTTGCGGGAGCTGGTTCCGCTGGATTCTCACTCTCTTCTTCCGAGACAACTTCAGGCTTTTCTTCCGTCGCAGCATCTTCCGGTGCTTCTTCCTGATAGGCCACAAACTGAGGCATGACACGTTCTACAGCCGAAGAAGCATCATCTTCAGGAGCCTCGGCTGCCCCAGCAACTTTGGTTACGCTGATTGATTGAACTGGAAGTTTGCCTGGAAAGGCGTTGGCGAGAAGTAATTGTAGTTTAGATTGATCAACAATATCCGTATTCACACGCCAGGCCGACCGGCCATCAGTCAAATCGACACTCGTAACGGTATACTGAACTGCCTCTGGTAGACCTTCAACGCTGTCGATTTTAGATTCAATCGCAGTTTCTACTTCCTGGGCCTCCATGCTCTCATTCAGTTGGAAAATAGCTGATGTACCGCCCGACAGATCGATTGCCAACATTTCGGATTGTCGATTCACTGTTAGTGCCAAACCTGCGACGATGATTATCGCTGAGAACACAGCCGTAAATTTAGCCTTACTGATAAACTCAACATTGATGCGGTTGAGCCGGCCTTGCTGCAAACACCAAGAGGTTTCTTTGATCCACTTGAGCCCAGCCGCAATTGCAAACAGTCCTCGTGAAGCATAAATCGCTGTGAACATACTCATGATAATCCCAAGGATCAATGTAATCGCAAATCCTCGAATTTGATCCGTACCAATCGCATACAGCAGAATCGCAGTAATGAGCGTGGTCAGGTTGGCGTCAATAATCGTGATGGTCGCTCGCGAGAATCCATTTCGGATCGCCGCCTTAATCCGAGCACCATCAGCAAGCTCTTCACGAATGCGTTCGAAGATCAGTACGTTGGCATCCACGGCCATACCGACGGTCAATACCAGCCCAGCCATTCCAGACAATGTAAATGATGCACCAATCATGACCATCACTGCCAGGATTAATATCAGGTTGAGTACTAATGCAAAGGCGGCTACAACCCCTGGGACGCCCAGATACCACAAAATCATAAAGAGCAGAACAACGACCATAGAAACCATAATCGCAAACTGTCCCTTCTGAATAGTGACAGTCCCTAATGAGGCCCCCATTTTATTTTCACTAACAGGCGTTGGTAATAACGTACTCGGCAATGCACCTGCTCGCAAAATACCAATGATCGAGTCGACTTCCGCTTGAGTGAAATCACCGGTTATAGTTCCATTCTCCGAAATACGCTGTTTGATGTTTGCAGAGGAAAGCAAATTTCCATCTAGCACAATCGAAAGCTGCTTTTCGACATTCTTAGCTGTAAAACGCCCAAACTTAGATGCACTACCAGCCTTCATGGTAAACGCTACGCTAGGACGAAGGTTATCTCCGATTTGCGAGCGTACTGTCTTTAGGTCGTCACCCGTCGTTATCAACGAGGCTTCAGGTTGTGCCATCAACACTTCAATGCGAGTGACATTGGCAGCTAACACCGCACTGCTAAATTCTTCCGTAGGAGCATTGGTATCGACAGATGCAAAAGCCTTCTTGATCGCCTCATGAGCAGGATTATTGCGATCGTAATATGGAGCTAACTCATCGCGGCTCAGCAAGACAGGCGTACTTACTTCCTCTTGATTTTCACTTCCATCATGATAAAAGACTCGTTTTATCGAACCATCGGAAGCAGCGTTATACTCAAATTGTCCTTTTAAGTCCTTACCAACTTTCACCCATCGCCCAACTGTCTGTCCGTCGCTTTTGACAAGAGACGTGTTGTAAGAATCTTCATCCTTGAAGCTATCTTCCATCGCTGACTTGATACTCGCATGATCCGTATCATTCACCCCAACCTGTATCAGAAACTCCAGAGCACCCGTGTTTGTAATGATCTCTTTGAGCTGCCGAACTTCTTCGGCTGTCGCAGCTGGTACAACAATTTCAACGTGAGTGTTATTCCCATAGGGCCGAAGAATCAAGTCCAAAGCACCACTGGGATTCAGGCGGCGTCCTAAAGCACTAAGAAGCCCCTGCATATCTTCATCCTGAAGACCGGTTGCTACACCCTCAGCCTCTCCTTCACCGGAATTTGTTTCAGCATCTTTACCTGAAATCTTGTAAACCAGATTGGCGCCACCGGCGAGATCAACACCGAGCTTGAATTTATCGGAGACATTCTGTTGCCCATCATGCTTTACGCCGATGTAAAGTGCTCCCAAAATCGTAACGGAGGCGACTACTGCCAGACGCCAAGCCTGTTCCGGTTCCCGAACACTCGAAGACTCACAAAAGGCTCGGAAGATCAAATACAGCCCACTGAAAATTGCCAGCATCAATCCTGACATTCGAAATCCGTTCACTGCATTGTCGGACACCGCACCGTCTGAAATCAGATTGAATAGATTCGGCAGTGCTCCCAATGCGAATGCGAAAACAAACAGGCCGAACATCACTCCCCAGTTGGGATCAGAGACTTTCAAACTCCGTTTGACTTTTGCACTCACGGCATTGTCCTTACCCAAATTGGCTAAGACTGACAACACGATCGCCAGAATGAACAAGAGTACGCCACCGGCACCTCCCTCGTCAGCTGTTTCCTGTGCGAGCAAGGTAAAGTTTGATGTCAAAGAATTCATCAATAAATTCATTTCCGAAAAATCCAATCAGAATATTATTTGTAACCTGAGTCTTATCAGGAGTTATTTCATTTTTTGTGTGCGGATGTTTACGATTCCGAACTGTCTTCGCTTTCCGCGTCAAGCACTCGGCCAATTGCCTCTGCGACAACACGAATACGAGATCCCGATCCGGCATCCACTTCAATCAGAAAATGGGTCGGAACCGGCTCGTCATCGTCCGACTCTTCAATTTCCACTACCGTGCCACAGAGACCACCAATAGTGATGACTTCTGAGTATTTGCGAATGCTGTTGAGCATTTGGTTCTTTTGGTTACGGCGTTTTTTAGCTCCACGTCCACTAAATATGAACATGAAAACCATAACGCCTAACAGCATGAGCAAAAAGCCACTGCCAGGACCCTGTGGGCTTTCACCACCTTCGGCGCCGCCTGATTCCTGAGCCAGCAGGAGTTGCAATTGCTGAATGCGTCCGGCTAACATTTGAATTTCGTGGTACATGGCAACCTTCATTGGAAAAGCTAAAACTCGACTCTGAAGTCCGCCTTGGAGCAGAGCATCAGCACAACACTGCTGATCAGGCAACTATAAGCTGAGGCCAAACCGAGCAGCGGTAATCTGTTATCTTAAAATGCCTTGAAACAAGCGACAAGCCACAACAGGAGAAAACAGGTAAACCGCCGGAAAAAAACCACTTTTCGAGCCACATATGGACAAATTCCCAATGCCAATTGGCGTTCTAATTCCAACCAGCGGTTTTGGCCTGAAAATATGCTTCAAATCGGCCCTCTTCGATCGCCTGACGACTCTCTTGCATCAACCTCTGGTAATACGTCAAATTATGATGACTAAGCAAAATTGGGCCTAGCATCTCTCCGGCAGCAAACAAATGTCGTATGTATCCGCGACTATGTTTACATGCCAGACAAGGACAGTCCTCCTGAATCGGCCGGCGATCTGTTCGGTACTTTGCATTTCGCAATCTCAGCGGCCCTTCGTCAGTAAATGCCAGAGCATTCCGTCCATTACGTGTGGGCATGACACAATCAAACATGTCAACCCCGCGACGAATTCCTTCCAGCAAGTCGATGGGTTTGCCAACGCCCATCAAATACCTTGGGCGATCTGAAGGTAACACAGGGCAGGTCGCCTCCAGAATTCGATACATTTCAGCGGGAGGCTCGCCGACACTCAATCCACCGATCGCGTAACCGGGAAACTCAAGCTTGGCTAGTTCTTCTGCACACCATACTCGCATATCCTCATCAAGACCTCCCTGGACAATCGCAAATTGAATTTGGGTTTCCAGTGTCGCTGCTTCCTGACAGCGACGAGCCCAGCGGATGGAGCGTTCACAAGCTTCACGAATTACTTGGTATTCGTTGGGTAGAGCAACGACATGATCAAACACCATAGCGATGTCTGACCCTAAAGCCTCCTGAATGGCAATGGAACGTTCCGGCGTTAATTCCAGACGGCTCCCATCAATATGAGACTTAAAGATGGCTCCCTCCTCGGTCACCTTGGTCATTTGAGCCAACGAGAAAACCTGAAACCCACCACTATCAGTGAGGATTGGCCTATCCCAGCCCATCATTTTGTGCAATCCGCCTAGCTGAGCGACCGTTTCTTCACCGGGTCTTAAGGCTAGGTGGTAGGTGTTACCAAGCACGATTTCGGCACCGGTCGATGCGACTTGTTCGACGGTCAACCCTTTGACTGTTCCCAACGTGCCGACAGGCATGAACGTAGGAAGCTCGATAGTTCCGCGGGGTGTGGTGAGCCGAGAACGACGCGCAGACGTACCTGCATCACTGGCTAGTAACTCAAAGCTAAAGTTAGCTGACTGCGTCATTTGACACACCTGAACGTTTGGCTACGCATACAGCCTGATCCAGCCTGATCAAAGTATCCACCGGTCACAGAGACCGAAGAATTCGATCAGTCTCCGCGAAGCTTCAGGCCGAGTGAAGTTAGTTTTTCACGCACTTCATTGAGGCTTGTAACACCAAAGTTCTTGCTTTCGAGCAATTCATCAGGCGTCTTACGCAATAATTCACCGATCGTATTCATACGCAGGCGAACCATGCATTTACGAGCTCGAACCGAAAGATTCAGATCTGAGATTGGGCGATCAAATACAGCCGCTTCTTCCGGAGTGAGTGAAGAACGATCCACTTCTCGTTCTGGTCGAGTTTCGTGAGCAAGTTGGCCCAAAGCGAGCCCTTTGGAGGTCAGCATGTCACGAATTTCGATTAACGACGTTTCACCAAAATTCTTACTTCCCAGCAATTCCTGTTCGGTGGAGCGAGCCAAGTCGCCAAGCGTTTCCACGCCCATACGAGTAAGACAATTTCGTGAACGCACTGATAATTCGAAATCGGAAACAGGGATATTAAGCACCTGTGACATCCGATCCTGAGCTTTTTCTGCTTCCAAATCGAATAGTTCGTCATCCGAAGCACAAGCGTCTTTCATGTACAACGCGGCTTTTTGGTGATTTGGGTAGACTTCCAAAATTCGTCGATAGCATTGCTGAGCACGATCGTACTGTCCGTGGTCTTCATAAAGCAGGCCTAGGTTGAGCAGGGCTCCGACATGTGACGGGAAGTGCTTTGCACTGCGGCGGTACAGATCCATTGCTTTATCGTCATTGCCACGACGATCGTTTTCTTTCGCCATGCCAAACAATGCGCCTGGATGTGTGTCATCAGCACGCATGGCTCGTTCAAACCATTCTTCCACGATCGAAGACAGGCCGTTGGTAGCTAATTCAGTTTCGCCATATTGATAGGCGTATTCCGCTTCGTGCATGATCGGGCCGTCCAGCGAATCTAACGCCTGTCGAGCCGCATCTAAATCTTTGGCATTACGGTATGCTTCCACGCAAGCCAATACACAACGCCCTTTGTTGTACCCGGACTTTTCCGCGATTTTGTAGTTTTCAACGGCCTTGTCAAAGTCACCTAACGCAAAATGACTGCGACCAATATAAAAATAGGAAACCGCTCCACGATCTGAGTTAGCCAAAGTCTCGATGGACCGTTCAAATCGGCCCAGCAGATAGTAACATACGCCCAAACGAGTCGCACTGGCCGGTGTTAGAGATTCACTAATCTCTAATTCGTTCACTGCATCACGCAGAATCCCGAACTGAGAAAAATCATCATTTATGGCATTGGAAATCTGTTGAATCTCATCCGGACCAAAACTACCGTTGTCACAGACCAGAGTCTTAAGATCGAAATCCGAAATCATTGCCATCGAGTATCTCCTGATGGATGGAAGGGAGCCTATTGGTATTCTGAAAAAGCCAGCGACGGGAGTTGAACCCGTAACCCCCGCATTACGAG
>TARA_B100000674_G_scaffold53295_1_pt1 | contig 78094 bp, 54 predicted proteins | sample TARA_B100000674 | Tara Oceans TARA_B100000674 (sample SAMEA2622759) | marine metagenome | biome: marine biome (ENVO:00000447); feature: surface water layer (ENVO:00002042); material: "saline water (ENVO:00002010), including plankton (ENVO:xxxxxxxx)" | depth 5 m | reverse complement strand
AACGGGGTACTCCTCTGAGTACCCGTAGCCGCCGAAAACCTGTACCGCGTCCGTGGTTATTTCCATGCAGGCATCCGCGGAGAAGCGCTTCGCGTGAGCAGCACTTTCTGTGTTCCTTACACCGTTATCTGCCTCCCATGCCGACTTCCAGCATAGTAAACGGCTGGCTTCTATCTTGGTTTTCATGTCGGCGAGAATGAACTGTATCGACTGATGTTCATGGAGCTTCTTGCCGAAGGACTGGCGCTCGTTTGAATAGTGAAGGGCGTGTTCGTAGGCGGCCCTGGATATGCCCACTGCCTGAGCTGCGACGACTGGTCTTGAGTAATCAAAGGCCTTCATTGCGTTCATCCACCCCATTCCCTCAACACCTCCGACGAGGTTCTCTTTGGGCACGCTCACATCTGTGAAAGTCACGCCTCGAGTGTCGGATGCCCTTTGACCCATGTTGGTTTCCTTCTTTCCCAATTCAACTCCATCCCATCCAGACTCGACAATGAATGCACTCATGCCCTTGTAGCCCTTGGTCTGGTCTGTGTATGCTAGCACGAAGAACCATTCCGCCTGCCCCGCGCCTGTTATCCACATCTTGCTGCCATTCAGAATGTAGTAGTCACCTTCCAACACAGCCGTTGTCTTGATTGCTGAGACGTCGCTCCCCGCACCTGGTTCGGTTACGCAGTAGGATGCTATTAGTGGCTTTTCTGCGAGCATGCGCAGATATTTTTCTTTCTGATATTCTGTGCCACCAGTAATAATTGGGGCGGCTGTCAGGCCGTTGGAATACTGAGCCGTCCCAAAACCGGGGTCTCCCCAAGACATCTCTTCGCCAACGATGGCTTCCTCTAGAACGCCCATCCCAGGGCCTCCGTACTTCTCTGGAATATGCAAATTGGTCAAACCGAGGGAGTGAGCCTCTTTTATTGCATCAAGAGGAAATTGGCTTTCTAAATCCCATTTCTCTGCTTTGGGCCTAACATTTTCCATTGCAAAGTCCCTGGCAAGTTCACGAAGCATCTGCTGTTCTTCTGACAACTTGAATCCAAGCATGCCACCTGGTCGAGGCCGGAGGACTTAGTGGTTCCCAGCCTGTGTGTAAAAACAAGCTTCTGCGACTAATCCGGATCGACTATTTCTTGAAGATTCAGTACTGTGGCGGTCCATGGGCGATTCTTGGTCGGACCACACAGAGGTAGCGGGCCCCGGAAGAGTGAGGATTAGGAAACATGGAAGGATGTTAGCAGACGCTATGATGGTTGCTGAACCAAATATGCTACAGGGTAATTTTGACGACAGGACCCCGCAGCAGCTCGTGAATACGGCCGAGTTACCAGGCATTGTCGGAGAGGCATGGGCTATGGCAGACTGGCATTTTGGATATGGATTCCCCATTGGGGGGGTGGTCGCGACATCCGTCGAATACGGTGAGCAAGGGGGTGCTATATCCCCCGGCGGTGTCGGCTTCGATATCAATTGCGGAGTGAGGCTACTTTCAACGGGGCTAATGGCTGAAGACTCAGACATCAAGGAAATAATGGACAAATTGCAGAGGGAGGTCCCTGCGGGCGCCTCGTCCAAAGGCGGGGTCACACTCTCTGACCCCAATCTAGATGACATATTGTCACGCGGGGCAAAGGCCGCAACAGATCTAGGGCTGGGGTACGAGGAAGACCTTCAAAACATAGAATCTGGAGGTGTAATGGAATCCGCAGAGCGTGACCTCAGCGATAGGGCGAAAAAGAGGGGAAAGAAGGCCCTCGGAACATTAGGATCTGGAAATCACTTTCTGGAAGTGCAAATGGTTGACAAAGTGGTAGATACGACAGCGGCGAAGGAGTTTGGACTGCACGAAGGGGAACTTACGGTTATGATTCACACCGGTTCGAGGGGGCTTGGTCACCAGGTCTGCAGCGATCACGTGAAGGCGATTGAAGCTGAATATCACGAAATAGGAGGTAGGTGGGTTTCACAAAAGTGGGGTTTCGATATCGCCGACCGTCAGTTGGCATGCGCACCAATTCACTCTCGTGAAGGTCAGGCCTACCTTGATTCAATGAGGGCAGCAGGAAACTTCGCATTTGCAAATCGGTCTGCACTCACAGAGAGGGTGAGGCAATCATTTCGGACAATTTCCTCCAACGACGCGGATATCAGTGTAGCCTATGATGTAAGTCACAACATCGCCAAGGTAGAGACGCATACAGTTCATGGAGAGAGTTGTAAATGCTGTGTACACAGGAAGGGCGCTACTCGTGCATTTTCAGGAAGCAACCCAGATTTGAACGAGAGGTTCAGAGGGGTTGGTCAGCCGGTTCTGGTCCCAGGTGATATGGGCAGGGCGTCTTGGGTACTTGCAGGACCAAAAATAGGAGAGAACGATGCCTTTTCATCCTCTTGTCACGGAGCAGGTAGGAGGCTTTCACGAACAGCTGCGAGAAAAAGCATAGACACAGAAACACTCTTGGCCGAGTTGGAGAGAAAGGGAGTCGTCGTCAGGGCTAAAACGAGGTCACTGATATCAGAAGAAGCACCCGAAGCCTACAAGGACGTCGATGAAGTGGTTCGAATCACGAATTCAGCCGGTCTGGCAAGACCAGTGGCCAGGTTGACGCCATTGGGTGTCGTCAAGGGGTAATCACTTTGGTTTGTATTCTATCCTTAGAACCTCTGAATCTTCCATGACGGTATCCTCAAAGGTATCGACACTGTCACCGTTTAGTGTGACCACTATTTCGTGGTCATCGTCCACCACATAGTCTAGGATTTGATTCTCGTTGAAAGTTTCGCCCCAAATCAAGAAGAAGGACTCGGCCGGAACATTGTATTTCTTGTCCATCTCTACATGTATCTTGCCTGAAGAATCATGTGTGTGGACCCCCCTCATCGAGCATCCATCGTGATTTATGCCGATATTTGCTGGTATGCTCACTTCTTGGCCATTTATGATGATTTCAATGAGAGGGTGGTAATGAACTCCAATGTTGCTGTGGTCCCCAAGACAGAAGTCTGCAACTTCCTGCGCATTGTCTGGTGTTGGAGGCGGTGCAATTTCATCCCATATGACAGCCCCCACCAATATCACAGTGAAAGCGGCGCCTCCAATCATAGCAGCCCTTGCAGCGTCCATGGTCGACGGGAAATATACCCCATATTGAAACCTCCCTACCTTGTCGGATCGATGTGGGCTCACCTGAATTCTGGCTCGATGCTATCGAACACCTATCCTCAAGTGACCCCAGAATGGGCGATATCATCACCCAGTATCGTGAGCCGCGGTTGAAACCGAACGGAAATGTCGGCCGGACACTGATCAAGGCAGTGGTGGGCCAACAGATTTCAGTACAAGCCGCCGATGCGGTGTGGTCTAGAATGACGGATCTACTTGGACAGGTAACGCCCCAATCAGTCCTCCAAGTCGAAATAGGTGATTTGAGGGGTTGCGGCCTCTCAATGAGGAAGTCAGAGTACATCACCGGGATAGCGAAAGAGTGGTGCGGCGGGCTAAAGGAAGTGGATTGGTCAACACTGAATGAACCGCAAGTCAAAGATGCCCTGATGAAAATTAGAGGTGTTGGGCCATGGACTGTTGACATGGCCCTCATTTTCTCACTCGGTTTACCAGATATCTTCCCCACAGGGGACGTGGGGCTCCTTCGAGCTGTCGAGAAAAACTATGCTGGGGGTGAGCGGCTTCCGCTGGAGGACGTTATTTCCATTTCCGAGCCCTGGAGGCCATACAGGACGGTTGCAACGTGGTATCTCTGGAGAACGATCGACCCGGAGCCTGTGAATTATTAGTCTACATTGAATAACCAGGGGGTATGCCTTCCACCCCAACTGGTCTCAGAGCCTGATCAGACCCATCGGACTCTTCCATTATTACCGTCAATAGAGTGTGCACCAATTGCCTCAGGTCTTCAATTTCCTTCCTTAGTTCAACTACTTCGTCCACATAAATCCCACCCAGAACGGTTGACGTTCCGAACGGGTATAGTCACGTCCTAGGTAATAAACAAGCCCTCGCAAACGAAGTCTTGGGCTGGATTTTCGTCTACCTACGGTAGTGTCCGGGAATGCATCTAATCGTCTTGTTCCTCGTCGTCATACCCGTCCTCATCGTACTCGTAATCCTCGTCGTCATCGTACTCAAAATCCTCATCTTCGTAGTAGTCATCGTCCCTTCTGCCAGATCCAGTCTTGACCATGTATGCACCTATTCCGACTATTATCAAGGCGGCTGCTCCGATCAAGGTGTATGCCAATGTAGAATCTCCTTCAGAAACGCTGTCTATGTCGGCTGATGAGACGATCATTCCCTCCACAGGGTATCCAAGATTTTGAAAATCTCCCTGATTTATGACATAGAGGACCTGTGGGCCGGGAAGACTTGGTTCGTAAATCAAATCCACCACTACGCTAGTAGAGCCCGCGGCCAGAAGGATTTCGATATCGTCAGCCGGAGGGGATTGGGACCACGACTCTCCGCCGTTGTTTTGCCAGAGTGATAGGGAAAGTGTCCCATCCCTCTTGCCAAGGTTCGACCAGAATGTCTTAACGGTCACTCTTTGCCCCGGCAGTGGTTTATCTGTCGGGTCGAAAACAACGTTGGTTAGCGTCGGCAGGAATTCCATGATTCGCACATCGACCCTTTTGGGCAAAGACTCGCTTCCTAGTCCGTTGACTTGGTTGCCAGCCCGGTCAGTGGAGACGACCCAAAACTCTGCGTAATCGCCATCTATCAGCGTGGTGGTTAGAGATTGGTGCATGTCGACTTCGCCTTGATATATGTCAAACTGTGGTTGATCAGCAATTAGCGGAATCGATCCAAATGAAACCTGACTTATCACATCACCGCCTCTTTTGAAGACCCATGCTACCTCTAAGTCGCCTTGCTGCATGCCTACGGCGTCATTGATTTGAAGGGTTATTTTCACACGGTCCAATTCATCGGACTCCTCCACAGAAAGTGAGCTGTCTGGGTATGCGGTCTGATCGAACAATATTGTGGGTGCAGCCGAGTCTACTGTAATTGAGATATCATTGTTTCCAAGGGAACCCCCAGCGCCCGGAGGATCGATCACGCTTGTTCCGATCTCCATTACAGGGTATACTGGTGGCCTGTCGGGCAGCGTAAGTTCAACGGCCCAGTGTCCTGCCGGGCCTATCGAGGCCACAGAACTGACTCGCTCAGATCCATAGACGAAGAAGACGTCTACCATCGTATTTCCAGCGTCCATGTCGAATGGGATGCCGGATCCTGCGTGCACAACCGTGCCGTTAACACTGAAGGAGTCGCCCTTCATGAGATAGATCCCCGTTGAATCACTCTCCCCTATCGGCAGAGTGAGGTCCGAAGCCGAGTTTGGAATCGCCTCCAGCTGGTTGTCCAACTCCCATGACAATGTTGTCAACAAAGATGATTGTGCAGCAACCTGTAGATCGTCTGTAATGATTACTCTTGGGCTGCACAGGGCGTCCCCAGGAGTCCATGGGAAGTCCCAATCAAGTATGAAATCCATCTCAACAGAAAGGATCGAGTCTGATTGCACGGGAGTCGCCCGGGCACCGGTCAGAGTCAAGTACGAATCATCCGGGGAAGTGAGGATTTGCTCGGCGGGGTTCCAGTGCATCTTGCCCAAGCCAGTTGGCCCGTCATCGCACAGCATCAAATCTATGCCGTCCAAAGTCCTGATTCCATTTGGCTCGTCGATGACCATCGTGAATGTGTGTTCTATGCCCGGCATGAGGTAGCCAGAGGCCCTGTCAAGAGCGAAACCAGAACCAAGTATCTGAGTCTCCACGTTTTCTGCTACAAGCAGAGTCGCCCAGGCCTCATCGACTCCCGGGCCACCGCCGGTGCCTCCACTTTGGTAACTTCGTCCTGACCAGTCAGTTCCTTCTATGTACATGTAAACGGGACTATTGAAGGGTACTCCAGAGAGGTCTATCCCGGTGAAGTCCTTTTGCTCCTCGCCTGAGAAGCCAATTGCTAGTGGTGCGGTAATGGATTCGTATTCATCTTGGCTGGGGATGCCATCCATATTCGCATCATCCACTCCAGATCGCCAATATCGCAGCGTCACATCAGAATCTCTGGCGTCCGTGTCTGAGACTGTGACGTAAACCGTGAGGGGTGCATCTGGGCCGACTATCTTCCCTGCAGCATTTTGGAAGCCGAGGGGCGTAAGGACCTGAATAGGGCCTGCGATGGGCGGATCCTGATCCACGATCGCATTGATGACAGGATGGTCGATTGTGAGATCGTATGCTCCAACAATCTGATTATTCGGACCTATGGAATCTATCACAGGGGAAAGCGAGATAGTCGGAGTTCCAAGTGGAATCGTCAACTCCCCGTAAAAACTTCCATCTTCCCCGGATGTCATTGCAACGGAGGTTCCAGACAGGTTGACACTCACTAGGAAGTCAGATGAATCGGGCCTCAGATCGGGAGAGCCCTCGAACCTGACAGAGCCTTCTATGAACAGGTTGTTACCGGGGTCGACAGGGAAGGGGTACATGGATGAAAACTGATCCGAAACCAAATTCCCAAGATGGTTCCTGACGGTAAATGACTCTATTTCAAGATCGTTTTCATATGCCGACCTGCCTCCGACTCCACTTGAAGAATCTGCACTCCATCTCGTCTGGCCGTCAGTGTCTACGGCACTTGATGACCAGGATATTGTTGAAACGTCATCGGGCCCCCATGTTGAAGCTATTGACCAGTTTGCTCTCAATCTTTCCGACCCACTTTCGTCCGTTACAACATCCACGCTTGATTCAATCTCGACAAGACTAATTCCGGGGATTCCGTTTCCAGATTGTTGGAAAGTAGTCGAAGCGGAATCGCTCCAGTCGCCTCCCTCGGTAGTCGCCGTGAAAATGGCAGTATCTCCTTCCTCCGTGGTTCCAACAAGCCTGATTGAGGAGATCAATCCGTTATCATAGAGGTGGCTGTGCTCAGTGTAGAGCGTGTAATGATCGCCTCTCGGAACAAATGTGTTGGGAGGCGTAAATGGATAGTTGGTGGTAATGTAATCATAGTACGCGCCCCCGCCGACTGAAATCATCCCACCGTCGGAGGAAACAGAAAACGGAATGTTCGTGTCGGATGAATTAGACTGGATTGCAGCCATTGACGCCGTAACAATATCCTGTAGAGACGAAAAGTTCTCGTGGAGGTAGTAAGATAGCCCAAGGGTGCTAATGGAAATCTCCTGTTGAGTCGACGATGATACCTCGAATCCGAGTAGCTTCCAGTTCCTGTTACCAACCGTATCTTCGATAGAAGTCTGAACTGCGTTTATCTCAGAAATCATCTGCCCGGTGAGGTGTAGGTATTTTGGGCCCTCGTCGGTTCCGGAGGTGGTGACCGATGCACTCCCAATTGATAGCGTAACTGGAGACAACAGGGTATCTGCTCCCACCGGAGACACAGCAAGATAACCCGATACGACCCAAGATGTCGAATCAAGGTTTGGATCGGTCGATGACCCCGCTGGGACGATAACAGGTACTGTGGATGGGTTTGATGGGTCGAGCACCAGGCTTGTGCTTCTAGTGCTAGTACCAGAATCGATCATCGACTGCCAGCCCAGATGTCCGTAAGAGGTTCCGAACGGGAATAACCAGTCATCGGTGCCATCCGACCCAAGGTCCAAACTTGGGGACTTAGCGGGCTCGGTAAATTTCGCAGAGATGTTGAGTTGATTTATGTATCCGGTCGGGGATAGGGAGATATCGACTCTGAAGCCGGGCTGGGACCAGGGGAATTCTACCAATCCCCCAGTAACTGATGGCGGTCCGAGGTTTGCCCCATTTGCGTCCTTGAAACTGAGCGTGACTCCGGAATAGTCTCCACTCACTGTTACTGCTTTGATCGGCCGTGATGATGTAACGAAGTCAGAATCGATCCCACCTGCTATCCCTGTGGTTACGATCTCCCCATTTTCTATGACCAAGCTTGGACTGAACTCCCATCCGTTCCCTTCGCCAGAATCTGCCGAAAGGGTTCTGAATCCGTCTAATCTAACTGATTTAATGACAGGAGTGAGGCTGGAGTTAACGGTCTCCAAATGTAGCTGGACATTCACTGAGGGACTGGAAACAGGGTTTATTCCTGCCATTGAGAGCGGGAGGGACCTCATCTGATACCCGTCGACCGGTATCATGGTTGTTGCATCGATTATCGAAGCAAGTACCCGGGTGCCCTCTGGGATTTCAGCATCGATGTCGAGGAAACCAAGGTTGAAGGAATCGTGATTGGTTAGTTGTATATCGGGGCTCAACCATGATCCGTTTGAACTGTAATTTGGAATGAGCACCCCGAAGTCGTCCAAGTAGAATCCCTCGAAATCATCGTTTGCCCATGTTGAGCTTTGACAACATGTGTCTGATTGGAACCAAAATCTGAAGGTCATCGTTTCTCCTCCCCATTGGTCCAGGGGGGCTTCCCTGAAGGACATCTCATCAAGGCCACAATCGTCGTTAAACCACACTTCATTTGTCCCGAAGGGATTGTTCCATGAAGTCTTCACCCCGTCATACCAACCTGGTATTGAAGGTTGGAAATACTGCCAGCCTCCGTTATTTACCTTGTATTGCAAAACAGCTCCGTCTGAATCGAACTGATCCATGCAGGCCCACTTCGCGAATTGCAAGGTGGCCCCTGAAGTAGGGATGTCATATTGCGGAGATTCGAGATATCCGTTCCAATTGTCCAGATATTCTCCGTTCAAGTCCGTGCCGTATAGGTATGGGAAGCTGTTTGGCTCTTCCAGGGTAAGGCTTGATCCTGGGAACCCGTATTCCCATGTGGTGCCGCCAGTGCTTCCAGAGTGGCTCCATCCTGAGGCGTGTTCAGACTCAGGGGGCGTAGCAAAGGAGTTCTCGAAACCTAGTACCTGATCTATCACTCCGCCGAATCTCTGAATGTGATTCCAGTCATCGGTGGGCCCTCCAAACGATGTGCTGGGAGGTGTTGCCGCGTAATGGAAGAATGTGGTCGAGGACCCTAGATCGTCGGACCAATGTACTGAAGTCCCTGGTGTGACGAGTGACACGTCGGTGATGAAGAGGCCCTCGAAGTTATCCTGTGGAGTTCCGTAGCCTACCGATCCATCTGTATCTACTATAAAGCGCAAATGTACGTTCGCCTGGTTGGTGAATTGGGACGGGAGGGGGTAATCTTGTATGATTAGGCCACCGCTCTGATCGCCCGTGGATCCGGGTATTGCACCGGACCTGTCCTCACAATTTTGAGTAGTCGCGGAAGTCGCAGACGAAATGTCTGTCCATGTTATGTTGTTCGAGGACATTTCGACACAGAAATTATCGAATGAGGAGCCCTCTAGGTCATATTCAAGATGCACCCTGACGATTGAAGCCGAATTCGTACCCTGAGTGCTGAACTGGGTTTGGAGCGCGCCGTATGCATAGTTGCTGTACAGGCATGTTGTGCCGGCAGGGGAAGCGCACCCGTGGAGCCACCCGCCATCTGTTCCTCCAACGTTCTGGTAGGAGATGTTATCCAGATACCACCCGGGCCTGAGATTCTGAGCGGAAGGATGGGTCCAAAGTCTGAATCTGAACTGGATCTCGTCAGAATCCTGTATCTGGGGTATCGTAGTCAGGTCTATGTCGTTCGATACCCATCCGCTGTGGGTTTCCGAAGCGAACACTGGAAGATTTCCTGCAGGTTGCCCATCGACGGATGGGCCATCTGGTGAAAGTGTGCTCGGATATCCCCCGGTTGGTTCGATGTAAGACCAGTTGCCCCAAGTGCCGTTCATGAGCCTGTATTCAACCCAGGCGCCATCTCCTCCTCCGTTTGAGGTGCTGTCTACGTGATACCAGTGTTGGAATGATAGCGTGTAACCGATCTGGAGGTCGTCAGCCGGAACCTCCATCGGGGGAAGGAAGAGGGATGTGTCCGTGCCTGCAGGAACGGCTGTTCCGGGCAGGGTTGCGGCCATTACCTTGCCCTCCGCCGCCTTTGCGGGCACGACTCCGTGAGTCAGGTTCTTCTGGTCCAGATACACATCTCCATCTATGCTCTCTGCCAATACCGGCGACCAATAGTCGATGTCTGGATTGTGGCAGAGGGTTAGGTTTTGGGTTATTTCAGTGGGATCTAACTCATTGTCATTGTCTAGATCTTGACCTAGATCGATGACGTGTCCGCCTTCTGGACAAGAAGCGTTGGTGGCGGAGTCTGGATGGGGCTCAGCCAACCAATTGAAGAATCCGCCGAGCCCGGGGGTTATGACAGCGCCACTGCCTGTGCCGCTGATGACGATTGAAGGGGGGCTGGTGTAGTCAGTCCCCAGGGAGGTTATGTCCGCGGAGACTATTTCCCCTGTACTGTTGAGAGTCACGGATATGTCCGCCAACCTCCCAGAGGCACCGGTGTTTACTAGGGTCAGTACATGTTCGGTTGTGTAGTTTGAACCGCTGTTTGTCAGTGATATGCCAGTTATGGCCCCATTTGCATCTACCGAGGTAGCTGTCACGGTCGCACCGGATCCAGTACAGTCTCTGCCGCACTCCACATTGAAAACGGTCCCACTGGTGTAGCCTGAACCGCCGGCATTCAAGGTTGCTGAAGCGATTTCTCTGCCGGAGATGTAAGTACCTGCGAATCCAGAACCTCCGCCGCCAGTTGCTGTGAGGTTACCGTTCCCATATCCGGTTCCGCCCGCGGTTATGTTGAGGGAGGTTATGCTGGTGTCCAGTCCAGAGGAGGGGCAATATTCAACGGAGGAGGTTGTCTCCTGGCCGTCCAAATAGCCATCATCGTCAAAGTCGTGTCCTTGTGATACAGTTATCGAGGACAAGTTGTTACAATTCGGGTTCGCAGTGCTTTCTTGTATGTTGTAAACACTGAGCACCCCCGGAGAATGGTAATATCCATTTGGCATTTCTATTGTGAAGTTACCTTCATCGAAATCATCAACTATTGAGACTGTGAAGTCATCTGTCAGAATTAGCTCCCCAGATGAGCTGAAAGAGGTTCCACTCCGAATGCCAGACCTCAATCCATCTTCGATCGACCATGAGAGCAAATCAGCAGAGGACTGGGCGGTGTCGTCATTTGAGATCTCAACCCAGCTGTCAACGATCGTTGCATTTGTTGGGACTCTGAAGGCGGTAAATTCCGAGCCATCAGGACCGGGCTTCACCACGTCTGGCCCCCTCCAGTCTGCGACATTAGCCTGGGTCGTGGGTAGCAGAAGCATGAGGGCTGTCATGATGATGGCGCGTCTGGCCTTGGCGTAGGACATGAGGTGAAGAGGAGTGATAGGAATATGAATCCTACGAATGAATTGGTTTTTTTTTGGAGCCACTGGGGGGAATTGAACCCCCGACCTTCGCCTTACCAAGGCGACGCTATACCCCTAAGCCACAGTGGCGCTGAGTAATGGGCTCGTGAGGTTGATTTAATCGCTGCGTTGAGGAGTATGTTCTATCAACACACTCAAACCTCAACACAGATTCGCATCGTCCGTCTGCCGAGGTCGCATAGCCTGGTATTGCGCATGACTGGAAATCATGTGGGATTTTCCCTCCGGAGTTCAAATCTCCGTCTCGGCGCCAAAACTCCTCCCAAGACTGTCCTACATACAATATTTCCAAATGGTGGTGTTTCCACAGACGAACGATGAAGGAGTCTAGGGCAGTTCAATCTTCGACCGCCAAGGAGGGGGTGCAGAGACATGGTGCCGATGTGAACACAAGGCTGACAGATGTCAGTCCTCCAACAAACTTTGGCGAGAAGTTTCCATATTTGTCCACTCTCGACAAGCTGACTAGGCAGGTTTTGTTCAATTACAGATCCGCTCGATCATCCCTTGGATTCACCCACATGGCCCCATTCTTGCTTGCCGTGATTGGTCTGATATTAGGTTCGTGGGATCTTGGCAGCGGAGAATTATCCAGCGGTGGTGACTACAACAGAGGAGGTATCTTCGGTTCTGAAAGCGGATTTCTTCATGTTTCAGGTGGGGCGTTGATACTTTCGTTTCTGTCTTTGATCATAACCATGGCCTCGTACCTCCTGTTGATGGCGATATTTCCACTAATGAGAGAGAATATGATTTACCTCGTATTTGGGATATTGACAGTCGAATACGGACAGATCGCAAGTCACGCCAGCGACCCCTATTTCCCATTTGGATCGGGTATCACCTCATGGGTTGGTTTCACGGTTTCCAATCTGATTATGCTCTTCATAGCCATAGGGGTCGTTCGCAGGTCTGTTATGGAGACTAGAGATTTTCACGTGGATGTTATGCACATGCACCCAGATCCCCGGAAAATGAGAGCAGCGAAAGAAGACCACAGTCTGTTATTGTGGAATTTTTCGCTGGTTCTATGGCTGATATTCTTGAATCTAAGTGCCTGGGCAGGTGCACATTCAATTGCGAGGCCCCCTCCCATTGCCGGCGATCTTGGAGGCATCGTGATAATGCACATCGCTACGGGAACCCTAGCATTCTTGTTCTTGATTCATGTCGCGTGGTACCCTCAATTCATGATGGGAAATTCCAGCGGCGGGATTCAATCTAGGCTGGCTAGAATACTATCTGAGGGGCAAGATACGTCAGATAGGGTCGCTGAGGTCGGCAAGTGTCCAAACTGCGGAGTCTCCAGCGCCGCTCTTCGTGATGAAGAAGGGGTTGTATCCGTCGTTTGTCTTTCAGAAGAATGCGAAGGCAGGGGCGAGATTGGATCTGCATGCCCCATCTGTTCCGAGAATCTCAATGCTGTGATTGCTTGTGGTTCATGTGGAACTAAATCACACGTTGAAACCCATTTTTATACCGAAGGGGAACTTTGGTGACATCATGGCTTCTTGGAGTGTTGCAGGTGGATAACGAAAGCCTCCCAGAAGTTGATACTTCCCGAATATCCGATTTTTCAGATACAGAAAAGAGGAAGGTGATTTCATCTGCTCTACCTTATGTGATAACAGCAGTTTCAACCCTAATAACTGCGTTATCAATCTCGATCTTGGCTCTGTGGCTCCTCGATGAGGATGGAGTCATATTTGGTGGGCCGCCCCCTACTCTGGTGGCATGGCAGGATGATTACGAACGAATGACGGGCTTAGACGAGATACCCTCAGATTTAGATGGTACAGGCGTGGCAATATGCGTCGTTGATTCAGGCATAAATCCTAGTCACCCTGGAATGAGGGGCGTCACAATAGCTGGGTGGTTCGACGCTGTAAACGGTGAGTCATTGCCATACGACGACCAAGGCCACGGTACTGCGATGGCCGGGATCATTTCATCAAGGGAGGGCATCGGGGGGATATCCAAAGGCGCAGACCTGTTCATAGCAAAGGGTATCGATAAAAGTGGTGTCGGTACTGACGAAGGTATCGCTCAGTCAGTAGAGTGGTGTGTTGATCAGGGGGCTGACATAATATCCCTCAGTCTCGGAGGCGACCAGGGGCCCGGTCTTATTGGTATAACCTTGGACGTATTGGAATCTGCGGTGGAGGATGCGCTCGATCAAGGAGTTTTTGTTGTGGCTGCTGCAGGTAATGACGGGGCGGATGACGATGGTGATGTGGCCTCACCAGGGTCTGTTTCGGATGTTATTTGCGTCGGAGGGGTGAACCGCAACGGAGATGTTTGGTCCGGCAGCTCAAGAGGGGACAACAACGGAAGGATCTGGCCAAACCCAATTTTACCAAGACAGGATCCTGACAAGAAACCCGAAGTGATAGCCCCTGCCTCTGAAGTACCCGTCTTATTGAGCAACAGCGGGAGTTGGTATGGTTATTCCAGCGGGACCTCAGCAGCAACTGCTTGGGTCTCGGGGGTTATCGCCCTAGCAATACAAGGAGAGCCCGACCTAGCACGATACGGTGACAGAACGAAAATCGAAGAGATGAAGGATAGGATTGCTGATTCATCAATAAAAAATGAAGGCCAGACAAGTCATGACGACCGTTTTGGATACGGAATCCTACATGCCCCTGGTTTAGTACTCTATCAGCCCACAACAAAAGTATCCTCGGAATCACTATCAGGGGCTTTGTTGGATTATGCGCCGACAAGAACAACCAGCGTGGCGCCCGACAGCTCGACGAAGGCAGACTTGAAACCGCGCGCACCAGCTTCCCGGATTACAGCCATCCAAGAATTAAATGCATCCACACGCCTCTGAGCTTCAGTCTGAGGATTGCCTGGCTCGAAATCGCCTACATCGCCAGTCGGGACTTCGGGTTCCAGAATCAGGATGACGCCATCCTCCTGTATAATGTCCAGTGCGGACCTCAAAAAGGCAGGCCGTTGTATTTCAGGCACGTCTATTACCACCAATCCGGTTGGTGACGGAAGTGGTGCTTTGCTGATGGATGGGACTTCATTTGTCGCTGATGCTGCATTCCATGCCGAGGTCTCTGCGACCACCTCAGTCCATGGAGTGGAAATTACAGAGGTCCAAGATACCGCATCATACCTGCGGATCAATCTGTCAAGTATCACTCCGAACTTGCCCCCCTCCTCTACTATTCTGAAGGAGGACGGGCGATGCTGATTTTCTGAGGTCCAGACATCAAGGAGCCATGCCGACATGTGTCCTATGCCGCCACCCACAAGAATGGCATTTTCTGGTTTGATTCTGGCCGAGATGTCCCTGATCCGTGTTCTGACAGACCTCGGAAGTATAGTGAGGTCCATGTGAAGCATCTGTTGGCCAATGTTGGCTGCTATCTCAGGCTCCCCTGAATCGAGGGCCTCATCGGCCGCAACTAATGCAAGAAGCATATCGCCCTCCCCCCTCATGGGGAGCATGCCACCACCAACGTCCACGATACTTGAAAAACGGGCTGGGATATCAACAATGCCTTTCCATCGACTTGAAAAAAGGAAGCCGTGCCCTGAAGAAGAATGTCACGTGAGGGTGATTCCGACAAGAGAGTGTTATTCTGCTCTATCTGCGATGAGGAGGAAGACCACACAGTCCTCAGAGAGAAGAAAGTTGGGGATGGATATGACCTACTGCTGAAATGTGGGCTTTGCGGTAATGTTTGTACGGCGGAAATTCGACCAAACAAGATAGTTAGAATCCCCATGACACTTTCCGACGGCAAGATTTCTTTTTTTGAGGAAATCGAATCCGATGATGATGAGGTCATTGGCCTAGGGGACAAATTCGAACACATTGATTCTCATTGGGAAGTGACGCGGATCGAGGACGAAGCCGGCAGGGCCAAGAGGAGCATGCTGGCTCACGAAATCAAGAGGGGCTGGGCGACGAGAGTCGACAGGGTCATCATCCCCCTTACACTCACTGACGGGGAACACAGCACGTCTTCGTCGATAGAATGTACTCCGGACACGATATTCCAATGTGAGAGTTTGATCGAAGTGGAGGGGAGAGTCTGGATGATCAGGGCTATTCACACAGGCAAGGGACGCACATTAGGAGGCCGCAGAGCCGCAGAGGATATTCGACGGATGTACCTTCATGCCCAATGATCTATCTTCTGTTGGTCCACGGGAATATGACTGATTTTGCCACGTGCCACGCCACACCGGGGTTTTCTCTGAGCCTTCTCATGCTGTATTCGTACCATTGCTTACCGTATGGGAGGTAAACACGGGTAAGATGGCCCTCTGAGGCCAGCCGTCTCCTGACATCGCCCCTCACCCCTAGTAGAAACTGGAATTCGTAACCATTTCCCTTTCCATTCCTTTTGGTGGGAACAGGGTCTCGTGGGTCTTGAAAGTCCGGTAGAAAGCCCCTGTTCTGGAGTTCGGTTAGAGATGCTTCGATGACAGGGATATCGTGGCTTGCGATGCCAACGTACATTCCGAGGTCCAATGCAGACGAAATTGCTTCAGCGGTCGCATCTACGATATCCTGATACTTGGTGTGAGCTATGTCGGGGGGTTCTAAGTAGATGCCTTTGCAAATTCTCACATCTGCGTCCTTGCCCATCGACTTTGAGATTCTCCGGAGGTCGTCTGGTGTCCGGAACATCCTACCTTGAAGAACCACGCCGATGTTGTTATGCCCCTTTTTATACAGATCCTCCGTGGCTTTCAAAGTGAGCTCAGTTAGTTTGCTGTCCTCCATGTCTAACCGGACGAATATCTCAGATTTGTTTGCCATCTCTACTATTTCAGATAATTTTTCTATTGCTAAGGCGTAGTCAATATCCAGTCCGAACGCAGTGGGTTTCAGTGAGACATGCGCGTCTATTTCTGATTTGGATATGGCTGAAATTAAGTCGGTGTATTCCCTGACAAATTTTTCTGTCTCATCGATCGAGGATATGTCCTCGCCCAGAACGTCAACAGTGAACGATGTGTTCTCAGAGGACAGTTCGCTCATTACTTTCAAAGCATCTTTTAGTTCAGTCCCCGCAACGTACCTGCGCGCAAAGAATCTGACGAGGGCCCGAGGAGTGATGGGCATGAACGCCATAATCACACGGCCGAACATGTTCATGACCGGCTGTGAGGAAAGAGGCCTTTATCGATTTCTGGGTTTTGTAGTATTTGTTTCCCCCGAAGCACAGGGATACCGTAATGAGCCAGTCTCTCTGTTAGCCATTTTCTTTGCCACGACTTCATCGACTTCCTGTCGAAGTGCGCGATGATGTCCGCCTCTGGCCTGGAGGCGATCATGGATTGAATGGCCGATTCAAGAACGATCTCAAATTTCTCTTTCTGAAGGTCATCATCGATTTTTGGTAAACTATACCCGGGCAGGATGTGGCCGATGATTTCACCTGATCTAATCACAATGTCTCTGTGGCGTGGGGCGTAGTGGCCTCCGCCGATTCCGAGGATCCATCTTCGCTTTTCATCAATAAAACAGGAGGATAAGCTCTTGGTGATTAAGTCCGACCATATGTTTGCAAGATAGGGGTCAGACCACTGTAACTCAGTTGAACCAATTTCCAGATACATGGTGGGCAGGGACATCACCGGCCCATGGTGAGTGGCTTCGATAGTCAAGTCGAAGTTCTCTAGCCTTGGGTCAACTCGTCCCACGCGATTTATTTCAGATAAGAACCAACTCATTTTTGGATTTGGAGGTACGAGTGTTCCAAATAACCCTCCAGATAGCCCGATTTCACCGAGTTTCACGCCAGTCACTACTCCGATTGGATGGACTGTCATCGCAGGTCGGCCAGATTCTGAATAGTGCCTGGAGAGTACGATCACGTCATCGAATTTGTGGTTTATTTCCTCTTCAAGCAACGAACCAATGAAATCTGAATTCAGGTGTATTTTGTCGATGGTGATCATAAAGGCGTCCATGGATCTAAATTCAATTAGATCTCCAAGTGAGCTATCTTTCTGATCGAAGTCTGAGGAACTGCAAATAGCATGACCTAGTGACATCGATGCTGTGTCGGACCTCGAAACGACCAGCAGAGTACTCATAGGATATCTCCACAGTCGCCCTCACTATATCATGTGAGCGCATTCGCGCGCAGGTTCAACTGTACCCACCCTCACCGTCGGCCATGCTTGGGTTCACGCCATCCCGGGTCCACAGGTCTAATTCCTCCACATTGGTGATCGGCGGCGACGGTAACGTGGCAGTCCTCGACCGAGAGAATAACATTGCAAAACAGTCTTTGACCAGTATCGATTCGGTTTCTCTCTCCGCACTGGCCGAGGATGTTTTGATTGTCTCATCTCAACCCCAAGCGCCCTCATTAGGGTCAAAGATCGGGTTGATAGAAATACAGCCTGAAACGCCCTCCATAGCCGGAGAAATTCCTGAACTCCCAACCGGCAGCATTCTTCCTTTTTCGTGGGACAGAGTTCTGGAGGGAACGCTTGAGGCTTTATGCTCCGAGGGAAGCAATTTCATTTTCGTCCTGCACCGTCTGGGGATATACAGCATGGAGATTACAGGTACCAAGGGCAAAATAAAGGTGAATGAGAAGTGGAGGTCGCCATATCCAACCTGGAAGAATGCAATGGGCTCAGGAATATCTGACAGAGTGGCCGCGATGTGCTTCAGTCACCATGGTTTCAATGTCCTATCGGAGGGAGGGGAGTGGCTTAGATTATCATCTGAAAATGGTGAGATACTCAGTCAAGGCACTCTCAAGGTCAGAGATCCAGTTTACAGGGCCTCTGACCTTGGAGATCACGGGATTATGATTATGACGAGGGGAAGCCATGCTGTCATAGTGGACCACGATTTTAATTCAAAGCATGATTTTACTGGCCTTCCTGGCCCTGTCTTGGACGTGCTTGTTAACGAGGGGATTGTGAGATGGACAGGTTGGAGACACGACGGAGAATTCTCGACAGCGGGCGGGGAATTTACTTTACACACCAGGAGAGAAATAGGAGTCGGGATGATCAATGATAATTGGTGCGTATGCAACGACGGGAAGGTCGTCTCGTGGGGCCCTTACTCTTCAGAGTCAGAGGCAGTGTAACCGCATTTCCCACAGGAAAGCCTGTCTGAGTGTTGTGCTAGGAATATTCCATCCCCACACTTGGGGCAAAAAGGTGCTTTTCTGACTAGCTTGTCACCTTCTATTGAGTATTTACTATGTTTAGAATTTGGGTTTGGGGTTCCATCTGGCATAAGATCTACTCCGCTGATTCTCCGTCAGTGCTTCCGAACAAGTCTTTGTGCCTTGCAGATACGTAGTCCGGTTCGATTGACGCTGCATCCACTGAGGCGTAGACAAGGGCGAGGCCTTCTGTTCTTCCTTTGCCATAGACAGTCCTGACATTTTTGATGTAGGTCAATTCTTTCTTTCCGTTGGGCTCAGATTTCGCTGCTGCCTCTACCATCTCTTTTCTAGTTGGCGTCGGAGATCCTTGATGATTCCAAACAAACTCGATCTCGACCCGGTTCAAAAGCGGGTTATCTTTCCTTTCGATAATTTCCATAGTAAAACCCTACCTAATATTCACCTTGAGGGCGTATGCCCCTGACGAAGTGACATTCAGCCTTCGAGCAACCTCGGACCTGGAAGGGTCCAGTATAATCACGTACCCTTGCCAATCTGTTGTTACCGGGGCGTTTGGACATGAGGTACACTGAGGGACCTCATTCTTCTTTTCTGGATCTGGTAGGATCCTGTTGCACTCCCCGCACGCAAATGGTTGTTTTGGCATGACTACTCATCTCCGTCGATCCATTGGTGAGCGCCAAGGCCAGCCATTTTGCAATTAAGCCCGATCTTGCTGGATCTCGGGTCGTTCTGGTTTATTGCTTTAGAAACGATTCTGGATCTCACATTGGTGCCGACTTCGATCAACTTGCCGGATTTGGCGCCCTCTATCCTTCGCTCGGCTGGATTTACATTGATTGGTTCATCTAGAATCTGTGATTTGTGCAAAAGTGCCTCTATGGGGCCTATTCTGACGAATGCGCCGTACTCTGAAATCTCCGAGACGGCTCCGTCCACAATCTCATTTGTGTCCATGGAGAACAACAAAGCCCGGAATTTTACCCTTTGATAGATTGCTCCATCGCCGTGTATTATCTTTCCTCGGCCAATAGTCTCGTGGTCAAAGGTCAAGAGTATGTAATTCTCATCCTCGTCAAATCTTCCCTCGAAGGCTTGATGAGCCAATTCGTCAATGTGGTCCTCGAGCTTCCTCCCCCGGCGGATATACTCTGCAGGGATACGAATGGTATCTTCCTTTGTTATTAGTGTGTACATGTTGTTACGTCCTTTTGTCGGGACGCTCCACGGTTTTTGCCGTCGGAAGGTTCCCGTCCTTCACAGGCTGTGCCTCTGGAGGAGATCCCGATGTTCCGGCGGAACGGCAACTGCCTATAAGCGCGATGGGCATATGGCTTCGTTAAACGAGAAGATAGGCTTTAATCGCATCCTGAACCGATCTAGTTGGGCGAACTTTGAAGATGGCCACTATCCAAAACGGGGCGTGGGAAAGAACGAAGGGTCGGATCCGGCGTTTGTGAGGGCCTTGTCACTTGTGATCCTGATTCAGGCCTCTTTCTGTCTCCATCTCATAGAAATCGAGCAATTAAATGACGCAGTTGACAATGCACGCTTGTTGGAGGGTGACTCAAATCAAACAATGCAAACACCGCCTTGGTATGATTATCCTCAGTCGCCAGTCTGGGGGCAGTTTGGCCAGAACTCAGCAAAAGTTCCAGTATTGATTGACCACGGCCCAGACGGTGGTGCAAGAAATGGTGACCCGTCGGCTGCAGAGAGGCTGCGTTCCATCAATGACCCAGTGATAGATTGGACTTTCGGATCCTACTCCCTCGGTAATGATGCTCTGAGTACCCCAGTTGCTAGCCTGCACAACCAAATCACCGTTGAAGCTGGGGCCGAGGAGCGATGCGGGGCAGACTCCCTGTTTGCGTTCGTTGTTCAAACCGACGATAACGGGCGGTCCCACATAAGAGCCATAGACAGCGATAACGCAGAGCTTGCGTGGGAGGTTGACCTGGGAGAAACTGAGCTGGTCAAAACTAGTCCCGTGCTCACCGACATTGACAATGACGGAACAATTGAAGTCATCACGGCCTATGATGACGATTCGGGTTCATTCAACCTCAGGCTGTACTCCCCATCCTTGGAATGTGGACTCACGGGCTGGTCCTACGGGGGTGATCATTCAGATGAGATGTTATGGAGCTGGTTTGATTCGGACATGTCAATATCCAGGCCCAGCCCTTCTCCTTCCGTATCAATATCTGGACATCGGCCGACGACACAGGTTTTGTTGGCAGACGTAGATTTTGACGGTACGGACGAGGCGCTCCTCGCGCTTTGGGATGATTCGGACGAGCAAATCAAAGTTGTCGCGATGGACCTGACCGCATCTGCCCCTTCCGCCCCCATTTGGACCGCGACATTGGATCTTGGGACCCACCCTTCAGACCCCGCATATGTGAGGGCTGATCCGAGTACCGGCTTCGTACTAATTACGACAACTGATTCGTCCACAGGCGCTGTATGGCTATGGAAGTTGGACGGTTCAAACGGAAATGAAGCATGGGCTCCGAGATCCATGGGGAACACCGATGGGGACTCCAATGTGCCCCACCTTCGCCTTCCAGGGCCAGTACTGTCCAATCTAGACGCTGATTCAGCGCTTGAGGTTATAGTCACCATACCAACAGATTTGGGGGGTACAGGAAATGCAGACGGTGCAGAATACAGAGCGCTTGAAATTTCGGACGGACAGACCGAGTTGTGGTCCATCAATGCAATTGACGGTTACGCTGATGCCCCCCCTCTTCCAATTGATTCGGACGGTGACGGCTTATCCGATTACGTTTGCTGGGCTACCTGGACGATGACCAGCGAAGGGTTGACTCAAGAAAGAAGCGGATTCGCTGGCTGTCATGATGTGAATCAAACCATACCGACACTGGAATGGTCACAAACTCTCGATCTCGTTAACCCAGATGGAGTGTTGAACGATGAAATTGCAGTCGCTCCACCAGCTTCCATGAATATTGACGGTGACGGGTCGCCGGACATTCTGGTAGCCTATGGCCGGGGCATTCATGCATTCGACGGCGACTCTGGTTCGCCGTCTGGAGTTGGCTCCAACTGGACTCAACCCGTCGAGGTGCCTCACAGGACATGGTCTGAGATCGTATTTGCAGATCTAAACGGAGATGCATCATATGACGCTCTAGTAGGGTCGGCAGCCATATCCCAAGGTCACATAGATGTCAGACCGCTGCTTGATGGCAGGAGCATCATATTTGATCCGACTGAACCTGATCCGGGACAGGATGTCGTAATTACAGCATTCTTTGAAAATAGTGGCAACATCCAGACTCAGGAGGGGGTAGATGCCAGCCTCATGGCTGACGGTGTGGAAATCAAGAGGTTCAGATCCGAGCCACTTGAACCAATACCTCCGTCGGGCACCGGGTCAGATGTTTCGTTCCAAGCTATTTGGTCGGGCGGACTGGGGACTCATTCTTTCCAACTTGTGTTGGACCCGGGAGAAAACATCTCCCAGAATCGAAATGACAATGATGCCTATGAGGCAATGCTCTCCATAGTACCCCCCTACAATGCCACGATATCTGCTCCGTCCACGCCCGTCAGGGTTGACCCTGGGGGAAGCTCAGATGCGAAACCTGTCGTCATCTCGACAGGTAGGGAAGATGGTGTTTGGTCTCTGAGTGTGGATGACGATAGCCTGCCCGTAGGTTGGTCTTGGAGTGACAAGACCCCTGGGGGCTCACAGGGGGTGCTGATACAATCAGGTACGCCATGGATACCGATCCTCCGAGTCGTTGCCCCAGCCTCGGCCGGAGGGGATGACGAGGGGCATCTTGGACTCAGACTCACGTTAGACGCAGATCCCACTGTCAGCGTCTCCGGCATAATCCCTGTAGAGGCCAACAGGACTCGTGGGTTATCTATACTAGGCCCTGAGGGGCTTCCTGTCTCGGAAGGCTTGGGATTCCCCGGAGGCGACGCCATGGCATGGGTGTTGATAGAAAATCTTGGCAATGCAGCAGAAAATCAGGTTGTTCAATCATGGGGCTCCACAGAGTGGGGAGATGATCTCAGAATCTATGATCCAACGAGTGGTGAAGAAATCATAGGACTGACTCTTCCACCAAACTCAGCAATGGAAGTATATGCGAGCTTGGAAATTCCGAATGACGCGCTCACAGGAGATAATGTCTCAACCATTTTGCAACTCTGCGTGGGTCAAAGCCAGGATCAGACCTGCGACGACATCGAGCTGACATTCGTAACGGCAGATGTTGTTGTCGAACCGCCTCACAGGAGGATGGTTCCCGGCCCGACGGAGTATCGCATCTCTGCGAAAATGCCAGAGGACGCGACCTCCTTGAACTGGTCAATTTCAGACTTAGGGATGTCTTTACCTGGCTGGCTATGGACCTCGACAGATGACAATCTTTCAATCGATGGAGATAGGTTAGAGATAACCGGAGCTCAGGGTAGCCACGTCGACGCGGTGATTGTTCTAGAACAGACAGTCTCCCTCCAGTATATCCAACCAGGATTCCTGAGCTTTGAGGGTGAATCTGAAGGCCCAGCATACAGTCTAATGTCTTTCTCAATCGAGATTCTTCAACAACACAATGCCAGTCTGGAGATGGCAAATGAAAACGACGCTGCGAGTCAATCTCTTGAGATAGGGGATACCTTTTTCTCAGTCCTAAAAATGAGAAATTCAGGTAATGGCCCGGATTCATATTCAGTATCCTGGCAAGCAAAATTCGTAGATGATATCGGATCGCCAAATATCGAGGTGGCACTGGCCCAAGAGAACGCATTCTTGACTCCCGGTGAGTTGCAGACGGTCCCGCTATCGATAACTTTGGGAGAGGGAACAGATGCTCAAAGACCGATAGAAGTCACCATCACGATGTCCTCCTTGATAGATCAACAAGCCACAGATTTCGTAATATACAATGTATCTGCTTTGCAAGACAGGCAGTGGGCGATATTGTCTGTGGAATCAGACGGAGAGAACTTACTTGGCCGCAGGATCTTGATAGACCCAGGAAGCTCAACAGCGATCCAGGTTCAGGTAAGAAACGACGGTAATTACGAAGACTCCTTAGATCTGTCCATTGAAACGAGTTTGGACGGGACGATTGTCGAAGGATGGTTGGAAGGGAGTGCGGCAGTAGATGAAGTGCCGACAGGGGGCAAAGCATCATTCACGTCGAACTTATCGATACCCAACTCGCTAGTCAACGGTTCCCTGGTTTTGATCAACTTCACGCTGGTGGCTGGAAATGGTATTGAAATGGGTTCTACAATTGTCGAGTATGAGATCACAAGAAAGTCAGCCTGGGGCGCCACTTTCAGTGAGACGGACCTTGAGATACCTGCAGAGGGATCTGACTTAGAAATAGACATAGTTCAATTAGGAAACGCGCCATCTTCGCCCTATATATCCACACAGATTGTCGGTCAGAAAGGATGGGAGGTCGAACCTCCAAACACTGACTTTGAGATGGCACCCGGAGAAACAAGGAGAGTATCAGTGAGTGTCACGCCCCCGGGGAATGCGATTCATAGCCTGACAGTCGACCTCATATTGAGAATAAGGGATGCTGATGGTTCCGGATTAACTGAAATATCCATCCCAGTTAGAGTAGAAGCAACCAGATCCTTCACTTTAGATGGGGACCCTAACTGGATGATTACTGAAGAGGGGGGATATCCCCTTGGATGGGTACAGAACACAGGTAATGCGGCGACCTCAATTAACCTGAGCGTCATTGGCCTCCCAGAAGGTTGGAGCCAAACAGGACCTCCATCAATAGCCGTCGGCAGCGGGGAGAGCCAAGGCATCCCGCTATCACTCATTCCACCGCCAGATTGGGACAAATCGCCTTTCATAGTTCGAATCGGCGCCGTTAATGAGGCTAACGATCAGAGTGAAATGATGATGACCGTAACACCCTCAAATCATTCATGGTCCAGCACCCCGGTCTCAATGATAACAATGGGCGGCTCTGCGGTCCTGAAGATTCACGGTACAGGACCTACCAACAACGTAGTCGACAGCCAGAGTGAACAATCGCTTCAATGGGACCCCTTGGGCTTCTGGATACTACCTGAGAGAAGCGGCATGCAAAACATTGGGTATGTCACAGTCGATGGTACCGACATTCTGGGTTACAGAGTCGAAATAATTGATTTGACGACTCGTCCAACTGTTTGCTCACTAGCCGGATCCTATGGTAGTATAGACTCACTCTGTGTTGTTGGGGAAGGGGAAGACACACTGAACATACGCGGGTTGCTGGTTGACGAGGACGGGGATGTCGTTGATGCAGGAAACATCACTATCCAGAGTGGCCAGATAGGTTACCTCAACCTCTCCTATGACCCTTGGACACCGCCGCCCGGAAGCAACACAATCAGCATAAGAATCTATGACGAATTTGGGAGGATATTGTTCGTCAGAAATCAAGTGGTGGAAATCCGGCATCCAGATTACTGGAATTTGGGAGTAGTCGGACTGGAGCTGGAGCCTGCGACCTACGACCCGGCCACAGAGAATCAAAGGATAAGGGTGCTAATATCCCGAGAAGGCCTCCAATCCTATGACGATCTGACCTGCACTGTGACCCTTAAGGCCCCAGGAATCGATGACCGGACACACATCGTCGATGTTGCAGGGACATTCGGACCTGAGCCGTTGATACAACGGCCGGAGTCACTGGAGGACGGTGTGGAGATCTCCGTACTACTTGCATGCAAGTTCCCTTGGGATCAGGATTTCGATTCAAGTGACGACCTATCTCGGATAATCCTGGCGGGCGAGGCACAGACTAGTACCAGGTCAGAGGATATACGAACCGGTACAATTGCTGCTGTATTTGTCATTGTAATCGGGGGAGTGTTAATCCTCAATTCCCGCTCACGTAACCAACAAAAAGACCTCGAGGAAATGGCCCGCAGAATTATCAGCGAAAGAGAGGAAAGACGGAGAGTTGCTGATAGCAAAGTGACGAAGAGACCGAAAGTTGCCGCAATCGCCGAGGTCGAAAAAACGGAAAAATCAATCGAGGAGCGGGATCCAGTCGCTGCTCCAATGCCCCCAAGAACCCGGTCTGATGAGGATGTGGACGATTTTGAGATGAGGTTGCGACGCCTGGGCAAATGAGGATGATGTTTTGAACAGGTACATACCTCCATCGGATTTCTACACTTTTGACCCATTGATGATTGATCCGGCATTGCTTGTTGACCCTATTCTGTCGTCCATGGCAGGAGATCATGAAGAAATTAAGATGATTTCACCCAAAGTGGAGGGCATCCAAGAGTTGGTGAACGGCGAACCTGCGATCTTTGACAGGGCGACGCTCTTGTTTCTGGCAGCGTTGGATTGGGACCTTTACAATGACTCAAGCCGGCCCTTGGACGGTGGAAAGGGATCCAAGGAAAAGCTGGGGAGATGGCCCACCGAAGATGGTAATGCTATTGCTTACCTCATAGAGAACATAAGGTCGCCTACCAAGGTGATTGAGGAGCTACTTGCCAAGCTGGCACTCGGATTCATGCCTGATTTCTTGGGCGAAGACGATTTTGACAAGGGTGCTTTCGGATTGAATTTGATGGGTTGGATAACCCATTCAGAGGTGAAAGAGCTCCGAAGAGAAATCAACAGAGGGCGGTGGACCGTCAACTCGAATGAGTCATTCGATGGCGGGGTGCAAGATGGTTTTCGGCACCTCTCCAATTTACTGCAAGGCGCAGCAAAACATGGTGTCGGGCTGATGATGAGGCGTCATTCCTAGAAGTTTTTGCCAGTCAGTCTTTCGTACATGTTGGCATACAATTGCGCCGTTTCGTCTATTATTGACTGTGGCAGAGGGGGTATAGGCGGTTCCTCGGCACCTGAATCCCGAGCTTTTTTGAGTTCTGAGTGATGGCCTGTGCTGAGGTAGTGCTGTCTTACGAACTCCTTGGAAAGTTGGACGATTTTACCATCTTTCAGAGCTTCTGCATCCCACCACCTGTCTTCGTCCAATGTTCCGAAAGAGTCTACCAGAATGGGGGTACGGTCCGGGCCTAAGGCGAATTCCTTCTTTCCATCGACGTGGATGAGCCCCCTTTTGCCCACCTCCTCTTGGATCAAGTCATCTATCTCTAGAACGATGGCTAAGATATCGTCCAGCTCTTCTGGGCGTAGATTGGATATCTCCAACGCTTCATCCCGATCCAAATTACGATCGAATGCCTCAAACTTTGTAGAAACCTCAAGGAAAGGTGTTGGCAGTTTAACGCCCTCGAAGACCTGTCCGGGTTCTTCAAAGCCCAGCTCTTGGTAGGTCAGTTCGCCTCTGTTGAATCTTCTCCATGCCGTGCCTGCTAGGTAGTGCCTGCAGATTACCTCTAACGGCACGAATACATTCTGCCTGTCTTGGGATATTGCTCCGGGTTCTCTGATAACGTCAAATCTCTTTGCAACGAGTCTGTCAGGTGCGCTCATATGCAAAACATGGGTTTCACAGATTCCCCTGGACTTCACTAAATCGAACCAGTGGCATGAGGTCCTGTTGAGTGATTCCCCTTTCCTGGGTATTAGGCTGGGAATAATTTGATCGAACACGGATATCTGATCAGTGTACCTGAACTCAATGACGTCCGGGTCCTCCGTAGACCACAATTGCTTGACTTTCCCGTGATAAATCATCTCCGACATAGCCTATCCCCAGGCTCGGAGGCGAATGAATGTTGCTCGACGCGGTCTTAAGTTTAGGACGCAAAAAATCCCGTTTCAGAGAAGTCCCTGAGCTTCCATTGCTTCTGCGACTTTGAGGAACCCAGCTATGTTCGCACCTGCGACGTAATTTCCCTCCATTCCGAACTCCTTTGCCGTATCAGCAGTGTTCTTGTGTATGTTGACCATGATCTCCTCCAGTCTTTGATCGACTTCTTCCCTCGACCAGTTGAGCCGCAGACTGTTTTGGCTCATTTCCAATCCAGATGTGGCAACGCCCCCGGCATTGGACGCCTTTCCTGGTGCGAAAAGAAGCCCATTTTCGTGAAAGCACTCTATAGCCTCTGGTGTGCAGGGCATATTCGCACCTTCAGCAACTGCGATGCAACCATTTTCGACGAGCATCTTCGCCTCTTCTCCATTCATTTCATTTTGTGTGGCGCATGGAAGTGCGATGTCGACGTCAACGCCCCATAGGCCGTTTAGATTGGGCTCCGGCGAACTCGCCGTGTATTCACAGCCGTAGGTATCGGCATATTCCTTGATTCTGCCTCTCCTTTCGTTTTTCAGGTCCATGACGAATGCCAGTTTCTCCCTATCTATGCCCGAACTGTCGTAGATGAAGCCGGAACTGTCTGAGAGTGTAACAGGCTTGCCGCCTAAGTCCAACACTTTCTCCAACGCAAACTGGGCTACGTTACCGGAACCTGAAATTGCTACCTTTGCACCCTCGAGTGACTTTCCTTTGGTTGCGAGCATCTCGCGGGCGAAGTAAACCGTACCGTAGCCAGTGGCTTCCGGCCGGATCAAAGACCCTCCGTATGACATGCCCTTGCCTGTGAGGACCCCTGTAAATTCATTCGCGAGTTTTCTGTACATTCCAAACATGTAGCCAATTTCTCGCCCCCCTACTCCTATATCGCCTGCGGGTACGTCCAAATCCGCACCTATGTGTCTCCACAGCTCCATCATGAAGGATTGGCAAAAACGCCTGACTTCGGCGTCTGACTTCCCCTTCGGATCGAAGTCTGAACCTCCTTTTCCACCACCCATTGGCAAGCCAGTCAAGCTGTTTTTGAAGACCTGTTCGAACGCCAAGAATTTGAGTATAGACTGATTGACACTTGGGTGGAACCTTAGTCCGCCTTTGAAGGGCCCGATAGCCCCGTTCATCTGGATCCTAAATCCTCGGTTGACGTTGAGAGTCCCTTCATCATCATACCAAGGAACCCGGAACTGGATGATCCTCTCAGGTTCCACTATCGATTTGACAACTGGCATATATTCGGGCCTTGATTCGATGACCGGTCCCAGGCTCTCCAGTACCTCCTCTACGGCTTGGTGGAACTCGGGCTGGTTCGGATCTCTGTTCAATACGGTTTGGTAAATTACCCTCATTGATTCGTTCATATCTGCTCACATCTCATCTGAAGGTTCCTGACTTTGGTACCTCCGCTCACGCGTACCCGAACTCCCCTTTTGAATGGTACTCTAGTTAGCATAATTTTATGATCACATTAAGTGTCTTTGGAATAGTTCAGACACCTTTTTTTCATGACCGGGAATGGTCATCAAGTAAGCGACTGATTGGCTTACTTGCCTGCGTTTCAATGCATCTGCTATGGGAGTATGGTCGTGTAACCATCTGGTCTTTCCATCGTCCCCGATTATACGAACATCGACCTGACTCATTCTCGGCTCTGACAACAGTAGTTTTGCACTGGGGACATCAACGGCGACATAGCCTGGATCCAGCCCGGCCCTTTTTGCGATATCGTCTTCCACAGCCCTCCTGTGTTCAGGATTGGTTGCAATTTTCCCCAGACTCGAAACTTGATCTTTTGTAAGGTCCTCTCTGCGGAATGTAGATGCTATTTTGAACAATTTTCGGTATTTCAGTCGTGTGATGATGTCCCTAGCATACCCTCCTGCTTTATTGAGGTCAGCCCATATCTCTGAGTCTATTTTTCTTTGCATCTCCTCGGCATCTGGAAGGTTCTCTTCGCTCCGTTCGACCGCTCTGGATAACATCACCTCTGTGACTCGCGTGACCCTATGGAAATAGACTGCACTGTACATCAGACCTCTTGCCATCAGCATCCCCTCCAATGCAGCCAATCCTCCTTCGTCGACCGCTATGTTACCTCCTCTCTTACGAAGAGACCGAATCAGCCGCATATGGTCAATTGATCCGTGTTTTACCCCTGTGAAATGCGCATCTCTCATCAGGTAGTCTATTTGGTCACAATCCACCGGCCCATGGACCATGTTCGCTAGAGTCACATCTTCTGAATGGAATTCCTGGCCGCCTTCCTCCCAATCGAATAAGCTTCTCTCTGTGCCAGATGCGTCTGGACCCCTGATAAGTCTCGAGACCTCCTTTGGATCAACGCCGTGCTTCTCTAATATCTCAGGGATTGATTGGCGAGGGCCGACAGAAACAGATTCTGTCTCTCCAACGACGTCATAGGAGCCTGTGATTATACCCTCTGTTATACTCATGTGATCTTTACCGCCTCTGCTATGCAGAATGTGTTCTAATGTGTGTGAATATGGGCCATGACCTACATCGTGCAGCATGCCCGCAACCTGTACGATTTGCTTTTCTGTCGGGCTGAGTCCTATGGAATCCGCCATCAGGCCGGCAACGTGAGAAACGCCCAGTGAATGTTCAAACCTCGTATGATGGGCGCCCGGGAAAATAAGGTGTGCCAATCCCAATTGCTTGATATGGCTCAACTTGTTAAACTCGGGTGTCGCCAGTAATTCTTCCCTCACACCTTCCAAGGAGAAGTCGCCATGAATGGCATCGTTGATGACCTTCACACTGCTTCGTGTGACGTATTGCACTTGAATTCAATCATCAAATTGGTTTTAGGATAGCAGATTGGCTAGTTTCAAATTTGTATTACAATTGTATTTCAAATGTGATACATTGATATACTGCCCGTCCTTCTGATGACTCACGGTCGCTATGGTCACTCCCACTGCCTTGGTCTCGATCAGACTCACAGAAGAGCAGATTTTACAGTTAGATCAAAGGGTTGGGACCGATGGATTCAGGAATCGCTCTGATGTTATCAGGGAGTCAGTCCGCAGGTTCCTATCTGGAGGAGATTTCACATCAGACAAGATCGAAGTGAAGATAGGGTCTGATCTTTCGAGAACCCTGAATAGATTCTGCGACCACAGAGGAGAAGACGTGGGGAGCGTATTGCAATCTGGAGCTAGGTTGTACATGGAAAGGGAGATATCACTTTCTAATGCTCTTGACAGGGCTCTTGAGGCCCGAATTGAAAGTACAGCCAACGATGATGATTCATTACAAGCATGAGGTGGAGACAATGAGTGGGGATGGGATGCACTCGGATGTCGTGGAGGAGCAGGAAATCTGCTCCTCCACACCCTCAGGACCCTTTAATGGAATAATTGCGCGATTGAAGAGCGATAATCAAAGAACGTCAGGAAATAATAACATCTGGCGTGGTATCGACATGTCACGGCATTGCTGACGATCGATCCTCCGGAACCCAATATTCTTGTTCGGCCGAATACGACAAAACAATTGTGCATGCAGGTGCGGACGGGCCGTGGACGGAATATTTCGCCCACCAGGCGGCCAGAGATCAACAAGATAGGTTCATGCGGGATGCATATCTGTCGTTACAGGATGGCCAGTCCATTGTGGCAGAGGCTCCAACGGGCCTTGGTAAAACCGCAGCATCTCTTTCTTCTGCGCTCTCGGTCATGAGGGGAAAAGAGGGCGTCGACAAGCTCCTATTCCTCACAGGAAGGCAAAGCCAACATAGAATTGTCATCGATACACTACGTGAATTAAATCGAAAGGTACCAGCGGGAACCCCCGAAGTCACGGTAGTAGACCTGATCGGTCGGGAGTCAATGTGTGGCAACTTGACAATAGACAGAAAGTGCTTCTGTGAAGAAGGTCAAAACGAGAAGGCTCTAGGTGCCCGTCGCTCTTTCTTGCGTAGGTGGATATTGAGCGAGCCCAGACATGCAGAGGAGACCATAAGAAATGCCAAGGTGGAGGGGGTATGCCCATATGCATGTTCCATAGAAGCCGCCAGGGAAGCCGAAGTAATTGTATTGGATTACAACCACGTTTTCGTTGAGTCTGTGAGTGAATCGTCCCTCTCTTCCATGTCTATCGATCTGCAATCTTCATCACTGATAATCGACGAGGCCCACAACCTTCCTGATCGCATAAAAATGGGATTGGAACTTCGCCTTACTGTTAAAATGATCAAATCTGCAAGATATGAAGTGGAGGAATACAAGGAGAACCTGGAGAAAAATAAAGTTGGGCACGAAGACATTGCGGTATCATCTGTGGCCATTAGTTGTTTCAAGAGAATCGAAGAAGAGGTATCGTCCTGGATGGCGACGAAGATGGATGATATCGACGATTCTGAACACAATGACATTTTAGTGGAGGCTTCGGATCTCGTAGAGGTGATCAAAACCTCGTTCTTGTCCTCATTGACAACTAATGATTGGAGCTCTACATTCAGGGAATTTTCAATTCTCCTTGGCAAGGTTACAATCGACGACAGCGATGGGGAGGAAGAAACCGGGACATCATGTTTGAGATTTCTTGCTTTTCTTGAGACGATATTGAGATTTGAAAAATCCGATGCTATGGCACTCGTCTTCGATTTAGTCGGTGATGAGGGCAGGGTGACCAGCTGTTTACTCGATCCAGCGGTGATATCCTCGACGATTATATCCAAAGCGAAGGGTTCTGTTCTCATGTCGGGCACGCTGCACCCGACATCGATGTATGGTGACATGCTTGGTTTGACTTCGGGTTCTTATGAAGAGAGGGCCTACAGTTCGCCATTCGCCCAAGATAGGAGGCCGATCATCATATGTTCCGATGTAACCAGCAAATACACCAAAAGAGGAAAAGAGAACTTGAAGAGAATAAGGTCTCATGTCAAGGAAGTTCTGGATCAAACTCCGGGCAACGTAGCTGTGTTCGCCCCGAGCTACGCTATGATGTCAGAGATTATTGAAACTACAGATTGGATACCAAAGGCGTTCAGAATCAAGGATGAAGAATCAGGAATGTCAAAATCTGATGTTTCAAAGGTCATCAGGTCCCTGACAGACAGCCGGACTAAGACCGTCTTGTTTGGTGTAATGGGAGGAAGATTTTCGGAGGGAGTTGACTACTCCGGCGGCATTCTCTCCGCAGTTGTCGCTGTGGGCCTTCCAGTTCCTCCGCCATCCTCACGCCAAAGAGCGACCATTGAATACATGTCAAAGAGATATGGCAGAGACAAGGGTTGGAGATACTCCTCTGGCCAACCGGCCGTGAACTCTGTTCTGCAGGCGATCGGAAGGCCGATTAGAAAAGAAGACGACAGGGCAATTTTAGTACTCTTGGAAAATAGATTCTTGGAGAGGACATATTCCAAGCTGCTCCCAAAGAACATCATAACGATCCCCAGCGCAGATTCTGATGTTACGGGCAGGCTCGTCAGAAGGTTCTTTTCACGATATCCATAACATAGGTTAATTGACGCCCCTGTAGTAGGGCAATCATGGATTGGGGTCCCGTTGAGGTACTGCTTGCATCAAGGCTGGACGTTTACGATACGCTCAGTTCAAAGGGCTTAGAAACTACTGCTGAGGAAAATCATAAGGCATTTCTAGACCATCTCGGGCATTCAGAAGCAGGATGGTATCATCAGAAATCACCTGTTTTGAAACTATCCAACAGCATTAGTGAACCCTCACAAGTGAAGACGGAGACTGTAAAGGGCCGTCTAATATCCATAAACGCCGAGCAATATGACAGAGTCGATGTGTATCAAAGAGTTACTGATAAGGGGGTGGAAGTCATGGTTACTGATGGCTTTGGAATGCAGCTGGCATTGATGAACCACCCGCGTGCAGACAGGCTTCTTGGTGCATTTTTCTCCGAAAACGCATTGAGCCTAATTTTCGATAGAGATTAGTAGTCATCTTCGATTAACTCCGCCGACCTATCTGGAACATCCTGCATCTCACTTATTGCCCTCAATACATCACTTAGTGCGGCCTTAGCGCGGGCCCTTTCTGAGTCTCCAAGCTCATGTGACGAATAACGGGCCTCTTCGAAGACTCTGTCTAGGGAAATTAGGGCCTCTTCCCGTATCGGGAGGGCTTTCCTAATTGCAACCTCGAACTCCCTCACAGTCTCAAAGTCTCTTCTGAGAAACCCTCTCTTTTGCAGAACAGAGACCAAACCCTCGTAGCAGTTGAAGATGGCTTCCCTTATTTCGTCCCCGGCGGCGAGTAGTTCTGCTGCATAGCCAAATATGTTTGAAAACTCACGGAGCCGCTTTGCCTTCCTTCGCCGCGAGTAGAACAAAGTGGAGAGGGCTATGATGCTGAAAATCGATACGATGATCAGGGTCTGTTGGTTAAGTAGCGGTGAGTCCTCGACGAAATATGTGATGTTCAGGCCTCCATGCGCGATTGTTAGCCAAATTCTGTCTTGTGGATCTATGATCTCGGAGTCGGTGCTGAATTCTATGCTCAAGTCCCCCCAATAACCAGATCGAGAGAATTCAGGTATTGGGTCTTCAGTTGAAAATGAGTAATCTGCAATTCCTTCAGAATCCGTCGCCTTTGTGACTGTAAACACAGCCCCTGTGTTGTTGACGAGGATTGCTGTTATCGCAACCCCCTCTACAAACTCGTTTGTGTCCTGGGCGGTGACAATCGTTCTACCTTCGATGGTTCTGATGCCATCGTATATGATGAATGACGAAGGTTCGAAGTTGAAGAAAACAGGCACCCTCATCAAAATCGTGTAGTTGACATTGCCCTCATTCATGAATAGGGATGCAGGGGGTGATGCGGTGATGGTCATCTCAAGGTTGCCCGGGGGGTACGAGGCGAGCGATGGAGCCTCGATTTCAAAGTGGCCGGTTGAATCGTCCCATCTCAGCGTTGAGGGCTTGACCTGGCCATTCCACGACAGGGTAACGTCGATATCACGGATGATTTCGGAATCTCCCCCTACCTCTAGGACCCTCCCCTCGATCTTGATTGGATTGTTGGGGTCACTTCTGATGACGCTGGCGTCGGACCATATGACTTGAATTTCCACATTCGACTTGGCGATAACAGATGAATTTGATGTGGCAGGGAGGTACAGGGTCTCACCTTCGTATTGTATGGATATCAGGTGCTCTCCCCTTGCGGCGGAAATTTCGACTGGAATCTCGAGAGAGAACAGGCCATTGGCCCCTGTGACCGTAGCGGCAACGAGATTACCATCCAGTTGAACCAGGAGATCCCTGTTTTCTAAGCCCGGTGAGCCTATCGTATCATCGTCATACAACCTCCCGGTGACGATCCATGAATCCCCGCGGGTCACTGAAGGCTGGGCTATCTCGAGCGATATTGATGTGTGATATGCGATTGAGAGTGTTTCCTCGGTCATGCTCGCCCTGTAATATCCTTGTTGGGGCACGGTGACTCTGACCGTATGATTCCCAACCTCGAGGGAATCCGGAACTGTCCACTGCAAGTTCCAGGACCCATTTTGATCTGTCAGCGTGGCTCCGATGAACACGCCATCTACAGCCAACTCAACAGTGTGGTTGGGAATGAAACCCCCAGGGAGGTTGTCACTCACGGTCCCCGTTATCGATATCTTATCTCCGACAGCCGCAGGACTGATTTGGTCGAGCGATATGGTGGTAGGAGCGTAAACTGTGAAAACAGTGCTACCGTTTGATGGCAGGACGAAGATCTCTCCGAGGAAGGCTGCACGGACAACTCTCGGACCTAATTCCATGTCAGAAGGAATTGGCAGGAATACTGAGAAGTTGCCCTCGTTGTCCGCAACTGAGTCTGTGACAAAGTTGCCTTCGATCGAAATAGAGACCGACCTGCCGGGAAGGACACGTCCGATTCCGTCGGTTATTCTGCCCTCAATGAGCAAGAGGTCGTTCCTATCAACACTGGTTGGAGGAGTTGTTATTATGACCTGAGAATTCTGGGTGGCATTATACTCGACTGTCGAGTTCGACGGAAGGTAGAACTCAGGATTCAGGGAATCGCCCTGGCCCATGGGGTCCACCCATGTGAATCCGCCTAGGAATTCGAAGGTCGCGTTGTGTGATCCGTACACCACATCGAGGGGAATTGTCATAGTGATTTCCCACTCACCGGTTGTCGCATTACTCAATACAGTGAATTCAGGACCCATTGAAACTCCATCCACCGATAGACGGATTATCCCAGCGGTAGGTGTGTCTGAATCAATCAGTTGGGATCCGTGTTCATCCAGCAGGGTCCCTGTGAATGTAAGATTCTCCCCTGCTATTCCGGTACCGGATACCGATGTGATATCGATTATTGTTGGGGCTAAAACCACGATCCTCACGGTGTCCGTGCTGCTGGAGAGGCCTGTGGTCCCAGCGAGCCCGGGGAAAGTAGAGGTTACCTCCATGAAACCTGGTTTGGTTTTGTCATCTATAGTCAGGGTATAGCTTGCTATGCCCTCTTGATTTGTCGTCGCAGTGCCATTGAACTGTCCATTGACGGAGAATGAGATTGTTGAAGCGATAACTGGATCCCCAGTATTGTCGATGAGTGAGACGTTTATCGTGACGTCTTCTCCTCGGACGGTTCTTCCATCTGGATCCAGGTCCAGCGGATCGATTACCGTGGTGGCAGTAAATCCTCTGCTGTCGAAGGTTGCGGCGCCTTCGCTTTGCAAAAAGTAGGGGACAGCGGGCAAATAGACAGCTTCTACCAGATGGCTTCCCCTAGGTGTGTCTCCATCAAGCACCATCCTGACGCTCCACGTCCCATTGGTTGCTATCGAAAACGAGTTCAGACCGAAACCATCGTCTGAGCCGTCCAGTCGGAAATTAATTCCCACCGGTAGCGACGAGCCGATTCTGTTTACGAGCGATGAGCCGTTCCCACTCAACAAGGTGCCTGATATCTCGAAGGATCCACCCGCTGTCGGATTGGCTGAGATGGGGTCTATGACCAATTGTGTGTCAGACCTGACTGTTAGCCTGAATATCGAGGAGTTTGACGCTAACAGGACGGTGGAGCCGTTGAATTGGAATTTTATCTCGATGAGTCCCAGAGGGTGGTCATTTGGCACCCCAAATTGGAATATGACTGAGCCGTTGTTCGAAGTAATCTCGGGTGTGATCCAGGTATGGTGGAATCGGACAGCGACTTCTGCACCGACTATGGGCGCGTCGCTATTTGAGGACTCGACCAAAACAGCTGAGAATGAAACGGATTCCCCCCGATCGACAGTGGTTGAGGTAGAGGGTTGGGTTTGTACGAAGTCTGTGACTCCGACTACGAGGATGTCCGTCGTGGCTGATGATGTCAGGTAGAATGGCGTGGAGCCGTTTATGATTGATATGACCAATGTCTTGTTTCCGCTGGAAACGCCATCCATTTGTGGATCTGTTGGCACGACCAGAGAAAATGAGCCATTGTCTGCGGATAAAACACTCTGGACCAGAATTTCACTTTCGTCGTTGAGGAAGCGGACCTGAAGGGCCATCGGGCCATCGACAGTTCTGTTGTTGTCCACAGCGTCCAATACCCTTCCAGTGACCGTGAAGCTCTGACCGGCCACGACAGAAGGGGGGGATGAATCGATCGCAATCCCACTCGGGACTATCACGATAGCATCCATCTGGGAATCATTTCCAGTTCTTCTTGAGGGGTCTTCCTGATCAAGGCTGTCTGACAGGTCATCCTGTATGATCATGGTAAGTTGTATGTTGCCCGGCGGTATTGTAGACGGCATTGTTGTGTTGAAGGTCACTGTCCCGTCCGATGAGGAATTTCCGAAACCGAGGATTGTCTCGTTCAAACCAGAGAGATCGAGCCAAAGTGAAACCTCGACGTCGGCAATTGGACTATTATCCGAGACATCAGTCACAAGGCCGGCAACTTCGAAATCCTCACCTGCGATTACCTCTACCTGGGCGCTCACAGGGGTGATTACAAACTCAGTCTCTATACCTATTGAGGAAAAGAGCGACCCGTCGAATGGCATGACATAGTATGCGCCGCCCTCATCCTCAAGGCCTTGAAGGAAATCGAAGTTTATCTGTAACTCATAGACAGAAGACCGGAGGTTCAGAGGGGTTGTGAACTGGATTGAGAAGTTCCCACTGGCGGTGTCCAACCAACCTTGTGTGAAAGGTACCTGCACTGTTCCCTGGCTCTGGTCCGCTGAATCGGATGTGTCTGGCACAGAGATGTCGACCCTCACAGAGGTGTTGTTACCCAAAACAGGGGTGCCTAGTATCGAGTCTACCAGTGTTCCATTGACCCAGCCGGTGGTGTTTCGATGAAACCAATCACGATCCAGAGACCATGTGGCCTGTGCCTCGGCCTGCAGACGGTGCAGATCAACTACCGAGCTGGGTTTGAGATATTGCGATCCGGAGTAGTTCAGCACCCAAGTGTAGTCGCCCGGTGGGACGCTAACGCCTGATCCGGGAGTCCATGTCACATCAAGCGTTGAAGTCTGCGACCCGTTCTGCGACCATAACTGTGCACCATCATAGTCCAACGTAAAGGCACCCGAGTATGGCTGAAGAGGGGTATTTGTATGGTCAGTTACCGATACCTGCAGTGTGGTCTCAACACCTCTCAGGGAAGGTTCGAGAGCGTAGTCGAAGTTCAGGTACCCGTATATCCCATATTCGTTGTCGAATATCTCGAAATCGGAGGCAGACAAACCATCAGCGAGGTATCTAAACCTGACATCGACCAAGCCCGATGGAATGGGCACCCTGTTTTCGGAGAAATTCCATGTGATTTGGAAAAATCCGGCCTGTGAGGCCCATGCAGAGTCGTTTAGATACCAAGAGGTGATTGACGTGAAGTCACCTGTCGAGGCAGCCGAACGGATGTCCATGAACAGGGTGCCGTTCATTGGTTCGGGGGTGCCACCTCTGCTGAGGGCGGAACCGTTGATTGATACGTTCTCATTGATACCCAGCAGGCTGGCGTTCTGATAGCCGCCCTCCATTGTGATCGCCAGATCGGGTGCAAGTGTGACATTCATTTGGAAATTCATGCCTTTTGGCCTTAAATGGGGAGGTGTTGAGGATAGGTCTTGCCCGTCCTCGCGCCACCCTGAGAACCAAACCCTAGCGTTTAGAGGGCCAAGCGGTTCATTCTCATCAACAGTGACTGGAAACTGAAAGAAGCCTAGATCGGTCACATTTGCTGTCAGATTGACCGTCCCTTGAGACACAGTGGTGTATTCGAGGGACAAAGTGAAGGCCGAGGCGCCTGTAATTTCGTCATCCAGGTCACTGGGGTCCGATAGGTCGAGGTTCTCCCACATGAACCGCCCCTCAAGATCGGTTGTGACGCCTGCTCCCACAGGAGGCAAGGAAGTCGGCAGGGGGCTCAAGAAGGAAATCGAAGGGTCATCCGACAAGTTCAGACCCCACATGAAACTGGGGCTTTGTGCGATTCCGCCTGTACTTGTGAACAAGGAGTATGGAGCAGAGTTTACGCCCAGAACTTCGATGACGAACACTGCAAGTCCCGGGCGAGGGTAACTCATCGTGGTCACATTGGAGTTGATTCTGAACCACCCGGTTTCGTTCGTCTGAGTCGTGCCGAAACTCGAAAGCGCCGTGTAAAAGGAGTTTTCAGTCGCAATGGACTGTGGTATCAGATGGCCGTTTACCGGAGAGTCGCTTACAGGTGTTCCGTTTTCAGTGTAAACCAGTCTGGCCTCAAAGAAGAGTTGGTCGGACCCATCGCGGTCATGTTCTCCAGTTGTTCTGACCACTTCGATTAGCGATAATGGAGGCGGCGGCGGGCATGCCTGGAAAGGCTGCCATCCCAGGTCAATCCCCCCCAGGTTTTCGTTGGTTTGTAGGTTAGCCTCGACCCAGGAGGTCAAGTGTCGACCATAGAAGGAGACGGAATTGCTATCTAGATCTTGGACCCCTCCCGCAAACCCGGTGACCTTCCTTGCTGGAATGCCTACGGTGCGGAGCATTAGAGCGAATGTGCTAGCGTACTCGTCGCATGATCCTATCCTTGCAGAGTCTAGGATCCACGTCGAGATGTCAGTTGGCCCATTTTCTGATCCTGTTTGCTGTTTGAATCCAGATCCTGATGCTGACCATTGAAATTGCACAGTGGCATTGCCGTTTGTGAGGAAGTTTGAGATCGCCTCAATTTTCTCCCAGGCGGAAAAGGCGCCGGCCTGAGAGATAACCTCGCTGGAAATTGATGCGGTTCTGTTCGTTTCATTTGTCAGGGGGTAGTAGAGCCCGTACGCAGACGAAGATTTTGGTAATGACTCCTGTTTTTGGACCGCAGAGACATTGTAATCTGGAGCCTCTATCAACAGCGATTCGATCATGTTGTTATCGACTATCACATCCCGAGTGCTGTTCGTCAAATTTAGAGAGGCATCTGGTTGAACGAGGCTGCTGAAGCTGAGTGTGTTGTGTGGAAGAACGAGATGTTTTCCTGGTTGAGCGAAACCTGGGACGTAGTAATTAATCTGCCATGAGTGGGTGTTGCCACCCCAAACAGAAACATCGGCTGTTCCCAATGATATTTCCTCCTCCAGGAGGATTTGCGTCAATCCATACGAAGATTGATTCAGCCCCCATGAACCGTTCAGATACTCGTCGAAGGTGTACCACCTGTAGTATTGGGGCGCAGATATGTTGGCGGTCCCACCCTCGTTGAATCCCGTGACAATGATCTGATCCGGATCAAAGGCCGAAGAGTAGTTCAACGGGTCGAGGCCGAGGGCAGCCTCTTCTCCATCAGGAATGCCGTCGCCATCTGAATCTGGATCCAGCGGATCCGTGCCATCTTGTTCCTCGTTCAAGTCAGGGACGCCATCCCCATCTGTGTCCAACGGATTCATGTCATCTGAGGGGTTGTTTTGGGGGTTGGTCCCATCAAGATATTCACCAAGGTCACCTACCCCTCCCTGGTCGGTGTCTGAGACATTCCACAGTGTGACCCAACCGTCTGTGGATCCGTTGGTCAAAAGGTTACTTGCGAAAGTTAAATCGCAACCTGTTGTATTTTCGAAATAGTCGTTGAGTCCATCAGAATCAGTGTCTAGCCTGTTCGAACAGGGCTCACCGGGGTCTGTTCCGTCCAGCCATACCTCAGTCCAGTCGTCGACGCCGTCTGAATCTGTATCGATTGCAAGCGGGTTTGAGAAGTAGCCGTATGTCGAAAGTGTCTCCTCCCAATCTGCCAGTCCATCACCGTCTGTGTCGGCATAGTCGTCATCACACCATGGGTCGTTGATCGCCCCCGCGGTATTGTTCCAACACCAAGAGCCGTTGAGGACATTCACCCAGACAGTGTTGTTTGGGGGCGGGGGTTCTATCTGATCGATTGATAGATTGTCGATCCTGAGCCAACGGAAAGGGGTTCTTGAGCCATCGGAGGTCACATATATGCCCAACATTTGTTCTGGGTTCCTCCAATTCGGACCTGATGGAATTCCGTCCGTTGAATTCAGAGTAATCTGGAGCAAGGCTAGGTCGAAGTCTGTGATTGTTCTGTTTACTATGGTGTCACTCTTGCATGGATCTGTACCATGGATGTCTCCTTCCGTTCCGTCGTCTATCCCTCCGAAGTCTGTGTCGGGGACATCCCACTTGGTGCATGTTATGTTTTCAATGTAATTTGGAATCCCGTCCTCATCCTCGTCGCCATCATCCTCAATCCTTGTTGGGTCCGTCTCACCGGGGTCCACATCCCCATCGAAATTTAGGTCTTCGACACCATCGTCAAACGGGTCCCCATCTGTATTGTTGTTCCTAGGGTCGGAAGCAAGCGGTGGGCTCCCGTAGCTGCCGTTAACTTCGATACCATCTGGTATACCATCCCTATCTGTGTCGACTGATGTAGGGTCTGTTAGGAGGACCAGCGCTTCTCGCGAGTCATTGAGACCGTCGCCATCGGTGTCATTGGAAAATGGATCGGTGAAGGTTATCGAGTCGACTTCAGCGGTAAGGAAGGCGCATCCCCCTGGCCCCAGGGACAAAACGGGGTCGCAAGGGGTTTCTGTTTGCGTACCGATGTCGGGCCCGGGCTGGAAATACTGAGTTGGCGGGAATGTAGAGCCGTCCCTTGTGGTCCACGCGGGGTTCACGTATTCCCATAGATTGAGCAACCCGTCATTATCGGGGTCCCCGTAGGCTCCGTCTTGCCCAGTACCGTCAGTGGGGTCCAGACCAAATGCGATTTCCCAGCCGTCGTCCATACCGTCGCCGTCTGTGTCCCAGCCATCCACATCCTCATCGATTAAACCATCACCATCGTCATCATTGGATGCGCAATCAGCGTCGCCGTCGAAATCAGGATCTGCGGAGTCAACTAAACCATCGTAGTCGTCATCAAAGCCGTTCGTACATATATTCCCAGCAGGATCTTCATCGGCACCATCGGTACCATTTCCCTGTATTATCTGCATTGCGGATTCTTCGTCCCAATCGCTGACAGGAACGGTTCCGTTCCACCAGACGCCGTTGTCGAGCACGGTTGGGGTCGATACGTCGTCCCAACCAGCAGGGATCCCCCATAGATACTCGTTGAGGTTAGTAAGGAGATCTCCATCTGGATCCCCGGTTGAGCCATTGAGGTCGTTAGGAGAAAGCGGGTCCAGCCCGTATTTCCACTCCCAACCATCAGGTAGGCCATCATCATCGCTGTCCCAGTCTTGTGGCTGGGTGTTGATGTAAAACTCCAATCCATAGGCCAGCCCGTCGCCATCGGCATCCAGAGATGCTGCGGCCCTCATCGTTCCGATATGGAGAATGGCCAGCGATGACATCAACATCAATGCGACCAGTAGAACTGCGGATCGCTTATCGGCGATGCCCTGGACTGATTGCATTGTTAGTTCCCCAATTAGTTGGGCACTTAAGAGGAATGGAGCATTGTTCGGACCCTGGTCAAACTAACTCGATGTCGTCATCGATATCATAATCAGGGCTTTCATCATGTATTTCACCGATTTCTTCCTCGACCACGGGCTGGACATTCATCTCGTTAGACAATGCATCCAAAAGAGCCATTTGGGCTGCTACTCTTCTCCTGCTGTTTCTGGACTGGAATCCAGCGAAGAGTAGGAGCAGGGCTATCCCAAGAACTACGATGGTCGACCCACGGGGATGCATGACCTCGTTCATCAGGAGGTCTATTACCGACGAAATGTCAACGACCATCGTCAGAGTCAACTTAGCAGTGTACTCCTCGGGCCATGCCTTGTCGGTTGCGAACGGACTTGCCTCAACCCTAACGGGTACTCTGTCGCCATTGTTGGCGTCAGATGGCGAGGTGACCCTGATTCTGAAGGTTAACTCCTCAAAGGGGGCAATTTCTACAAGAGGGGAGCCGGATGGCCCCTCAACTTCCACACTCCACCCCTGCTCATCCACGTTCGCAGAAAGAAGAACAGTTTGTGGGCTATTCCCCTTGTTCTTGACTTTTATCTGGTAAGCGTATTCGTCACCTGGGGCGATGCCTCTGTTGGACGTAACTTGCACGAGTTCAAGCTGTGGGTCGTCGGCCTTTACGTTGAGTGTTATTGCCAGATCGAAGTAGCGTGCTTCGTCTTCTCCGGACGTGACGTCCTCCTTGACTCTGAGGTACACAGTGTGATTGCCTTGCACCACCTGTGAGGTCATCTCTATGGTCATGAAGATCTCAATGAAATCATCCGGCCCCAGTGTAACTTTGGGGGCATTGGCTCCAGCGCTGTCAATTATGTTGTATGTCCAGATACCGTAGGCCTGATTTCGATCCGTGTTCTCAGATAACGATGCTGGATTAATTATGAGCCATGATGTTGCCTGGCCCGATTCCCCTGAGAGGCTGTTGGTTATTCTAATCCTCATCGAATTGGAGGTACAGTCGCCGGTTTCAATGAAGCCCAAGGGAACTCCATCACAATCTTGAGAGACTTCAGCCCTGATTCCAAAGGTCCTTTGGATCGTAAACTCCACGATTGTTTTCAATGAGCTGTTGTTCAGGCTAGCCACCTCCAGTCGGATAAGGCCGATATCAGGATCTGATCTGTCCCCTGACGGTTTGATTGAGAGTCTTATTGATTGTGTGTTGTGACGATCCAGAGCTTTCGTGTGGAATGTCCCGTCGTCGTCATCTTCGAGTATTCTTTGGCCTGTGTCATTATCGAAGAGCTGAATGATGGCTTTTGACCTTTCCAACACATCGATCCGGAAAGAATCCGAGGTGAATCCTGAGTTGAAAACCTCCATTAAAAATGGGTTAAATTCCCCGTTCTCAACGTACCTCGGTACTCCGGAGTCTATTTGCGGGATCGAAGAATTTGCAATGAGGGTCTCTTTTTCGTAGTCCCAGAGGGCCACGGAGGGCGGCTGATATACCTGCAACTTCTCGATGTCCAGCACGAGTGTGTCTGAAACACTCTCGAAAGATCCGCCCACCTCCGCATCCCCAATCGCTCGGATTCTTATCTTTGGAGGGACGAAACTGAGATCGAGTGGCGCCGTTATGGTCATGATGGGACTTAGAATGGTCCCTCCGGAATTCATGGTATAGCCCCCGGGGCTGTCGAACTCCACTAACCAGTCTGAGCCCAGTGTGGTCAGAAGTTGCAACTCCACATTCATCGACAGCGTAGCATCGCCTCTGTGTATCAATTGGAGCGGAACTGGGGTAATGGCCCCAGGAGCGATATACTCCACTGACCTGTCTTCAGAGTGTTTCAAGGATACTCCGAATTCATTCATTGTCAGGGTCTCATGTGTGATGGTAAAGGTGTTTGATTGGACGTCTGAAACCCTAAGCTCGGCCTCGTAAGCCCCTGACTCCAAGCCACTTTGATAGGTCCACTTGACACGCCCAAACATGCCCTCAGTAGTCCACTCGATATCTTGGGATTCGGGATTTAGATCCCGTTGTAGTATGATTTGGTTTCTCTCAGTGTTGCGGAGTCGCAGCTCCACCGATTCGATATCCTTCCTACCAAATGCACTCTTCACGTCAAAACTAAACTGCATCTCTCGGTCCGTAATCACGTCGTTTGGGTACCAATCCGTGACTGCGCCATCGATGAATTCATCTCCTGGGCGTTGGACGAAGAAGACAGTGTCCGAGACAGCATTTGTGCTTATGTCGATAAGAGAGGACCTACTGTCTCCACTGATTTGATTGAAGGCCACATTTGCTTCACAGTCGTTGAAGAAGCCCCCGTCACCGCATCCGCTCATCTCAGCCCTGATTGCAAGTACCAATTCGTCGGACTCTGATACTGAAAATGAATTTGTGCTGGTTTGACCTGAGATGTAGATATCAATGGCCTCGTGTTCATAATCACACCCTCCAAAGCCCGAGCATGCTTCATTCTCGAGTTCTCCTGTGGCAACAGTGGAACCTCCTGATTTTATGCTAAATGTCCAAGTTACGATTGAGTTCTGGGGCCCCTCGGCTTTGAGGAAAATGTTGAGGGGTACGTAGTATTGGCTGGAGCCATCCGAATTCTGTCTTTTGTTTCCCACCACGACCAGCGACTGCATCAAGTCTCCCGTTGTGAACTCAACTGTGGTGTCAAGTGCTGAGGATTCCAACTGCCCGCCCTCATCAGGAAGAACGGTTGACAGGTTGTTCCCGGTGGAGAGGTACAGAGAATAGGTTTCAATCTGGTTGGAGGGGGTTGACTCCATCACCTCGGGCGCCTCATTCGATAGGTATGTAACAGGGGCTGCACCAAGTTGGAATATGAACACCATTACGATGGCAGTGACCTGAAGCCTTGTGGCTCCATGTACCTTGGTTACACCGTCCATGTGCCTTGGTGATTAGTCTGAGGTTAAAGGATTCTCACAACGCGGACCTATACTGTGCGTGTTGACGAGGTTCAAGGGTTGATTCAAGTCCGATACCCTCCTCGCTCAGTGTGCAGGGGTACCCGAGTGGTCAAAGGGGCCGGACTTAAGCTCCGGTGGCAAGGCCTTCGTGGGTTCAAATCCCACCCCCTGCACCAGTTCAAGACCGAATCGGCTGAAAATTTACTCTGATTTGGGCATTCTTACAAGGGTGCATCCTAATTGGCTGTCGAAGCCCATAACATCTAATTTGGTAAGGGAAACTCTGGCAGCTAGAGCCGACTTTGGGGTCATGACGGAATCCAGAATTCTCCGAGCGATGGTTTCTTGTAATTCGGCACGGGAAAACGCCAAGGCTGAGTCCACAGAGTGCTCAAGATATTCATAGTCGAGCACATCATCAATTGAATCCTCAGCATCATTGGATTCAACCAAAACCTCAATATCGAATCTTAATGGTTGGGTTTTTCCCTTTTCGTGATCGTGGACGCCAATGTCGACCTGCCGAACAAGGGCCTCCAATCTAATGGTGCCCCACTCTCTGAGCCCTAGCATCATAGCTGCCTGCAGCATTGGAGATATTCCTGTCATTCACATCCCCTCAAATGCAGGGTCCCGTGATGTCATTCTAAACCTTTCACCAGCGTCAACATATATTGTCTGACCTGTAACGGTTTTTGCTGATGCCAGATAGGAAACCGCGCTGGCAACGTCATCTGGGGAGGGGCCAATGCCCAGTGGGGCATTTGATTTGACCCGGTCGAGGTCGGATTTTCCAAGGTGAGCGCTGTCCATTGTGTGTCCAGGCGCCACTGCATTGACTCTGATATCTGGTGCGAGTTCGCGAGCCATGACCTCAGTAACGCCCATCAAAGCGAATTTAGAAATCGTGTAGGAGAGGAAGTCGGCGTTCGGCGAGGATATCTTGTAGTCTAGGATGTTTGTAACCCATTGGCCTCCGGACTTTTTGAGCGATTTGATCAGTAACAGGGGAGCTAGGACGTTTGCATCCATATGGGCTTTCCACGACCCTTCATTGATGTCCTCCAGTCTATCTAGCTCATAGTGTGAGGCATTGTTCACTAGGCCCATAATGGGTGAACCGATTGATTGGGAAGCGGATTCGAGAATGCTGCCCGCCTCACCAGACTTGCTGAGGTCGCCTTGGATGCTGCACGCGATGCCCCCTTTCTGAATGATTTCCTGAGCGAGTTGGTCTGCTTCGTTGTTTGAGTGGCGGTAATGAACCGCTACAGGATAACCGGATTCAGCCAGGGCGAGGCATATGTGTCGGCCAATTCTCTTTGCGCCGCCAGTCACAAGAACCGCACCGTGCATACCTTTCGGGTGTGGATTTACAATTTCAACCATCGTAATGCGCCACATGGCTCCGCGCAACCATTAATCTGCCCCCATTTCCTCGCAGAGGCATGCCCCGACGGCTCCCCATTGCGAGTAGTGACTCTCTGATGGCCCGTCGAAGAGGGGAGAGGAAGAGGCTTCCATCGTGGTTCAAGACCTCTCTGCCTGTTGGAAATGCGCAAAAAGAATTCCTCGTAACGAGGCAAAATGTGCAAGAAAATAGCCTTCATACTGTCTGTGAAGAAGCACGGTGTCCGAATATACACGATTGCTGGGGGAGGGGGACGGCAACATTCATGGTCGCTGGAAAGTCCTGCACTAGGGGTTGCAAGTTTTGTGCAGTGGGCACCTTAAACAGACCACCTCCTCTGGATCCGGACGAGCCTCAAAACATAGCTTTCGCAATCGACACCATGGGCATAAATCATGCCGTGATCACAGTCGTAAACAGAGACGACATCCCGGACGGAGGTGCATCGCACTACCGAAAATGCATAAAAGCGGCCCACAAAAGGAATCCCAACGTCGGATTGGAACTCTTGTGTTCGGATCTGGATGGAAACATAGAAGCCCTAGAAAGTCTGTTGTACGATCTTCCATTGAGGGTTTTCGCGCACAATGTCGAGTGCGTTCCGAGGCTCGACAGGCGGGTCAGGGACCCACGCGCTTCTTTCACTCAGTCCCTGACCATTCTGTCCACCGCAGCGAGGCTCAGACCAGACCTCAAGATCAAGTCAAGTCTGATGGTGGGCTTGGGCGAAGACGATCAGGAAGTACTGCACGCAATGAAGCTTCTGCGCGAAGCCGGGGTGCACCTACTGACAATAGGACAATATCTGCAACCATCGGATCGCCACCTTCCAATTGACAGATTCCCAGAGCCATCCTCGTTCGAAATGTGGGACCTAGAGGCTAGGAAAATGGGTTTTGAAGCAGTTGCATGCGGTCCACTCGTGAGATCGAGTTACCGAGCCGGGCTACTATGGGAGGAGGCGATGGGGGCTGAGCCCGTTGTAACAAGAGATGCAACTGGTTCGGCCATAAGCAGGTTACAGAACCCTCCAATATCAGCTGAGGGCGGTGCTGTATCATGAACAATGATGGTTGTGAGAAGCCGATCAGAGTGCCCACCGCACCGTTTAGGCCGGGCGAAAAGGCATTTTTCACCAAGTGGGACTTTGAGCCCGGGGATCTTGACTACCTCGACCCTGTGACCACTACTGCATCTGACACTAAGTCTCATGCAGTGGGCCTAATCAGAGTTCTGAATGACGATGGTTCCAGGTCTGGGGGATGGGACCCGGATCTTGAATCGCATGAAATGCTGAAGGGTCTCGAGCACATGGTTAGGCTCAGGATATTCGATGACAGGATGATGAAGATGCAACGGACGGGTAAGCTGTCGTTCTACATGAGGTCACTAGGCGAGGAAGCAGTTGCAATAGCCCAGACAATGGCACTGAAAGAACAAGATTGGATATTTCCCACGTATCGGCAGCCCGGTGCCCAGTTTGTGAGGGGGAGGGACATGGTAAGCATGATATGCCATTGCATTGGTAATGTCGAGGATAATGTGAAAGGCAGGCAGATGCCTGTTCACTACACCTATCGCGACGGTCGGTATATCTCAGTTTCCAGCCCCGTGGGCACCCAATTTAGCCAAGCAGTCGGTGTTGCAATGGCATCTGCATACAAAGAACGTGATGAAGTCACAATCACGTGGATAGGTGACGGGGCAAGCGCTGAGGGTGACTATCACTATGCGTTGAATTTCGCAAGCGTGTATAGGCCTCCCGTCATCCTAAATGTAGTAAATAATCAATGGGCCATTTCCACACATGCCAACCTAGCGAGTGGAAGCAACACTTTCGCAGACAGAGGGCTTGCATACAATGTTCCGTCCCTGAGAGTTGATGGAAACGATTTCCTAGCTCTCTACTCAGTCACAAGGTGGGCAAGGGAAAGGGCTTCGGCAGGCAAAGGTGCAACTCACATTGAGGTGCTCACGTACCGTGCTGGGGCGCACAGTAGCAGCGATGACCCCTCACGTTACAGACCGTCTGACGAACCTGATTCATGGCCGGGTGGGGATCCGATATACCGCCTCAAAGATCACCTGATCAAGGAAGGCATGTGGTCCGAGGATCAGCACAAAGCTATGGAGGAGTCGATTGATGAAGAGGTGATGAAAGCCTACAAAGAGGCTGTAAAATTCGGCGACCTTGCCGAGGGCCCGTACCCTTCTACGGACACGATATTCACCGAGGTGTACTCAGAAGTTCCTTGGCACCTCAAAGAGCAATGGGACGAAATGAGGCAGAACGGAGGTGATTGAACGTGACTGAAATGAACATGGTTCAAGCAATTAACTCGGCGCTAGATACTATGCTCACCAACGATCCTAATGTACTATTATTCGGTGAAGACGTTGGTTACTTTGGCGGGGTCTTTCGAACCTCAGACGGATTGCAGGAAAAGCACGGCGCTCACAGGGTATTCGACACCCCCTTAGCGGAGGGAGGCATTGCCGCGATAGCCTTCGGCATGGGTCTGAACGGGTTGAGGCCGGTCTGCGAGATACAATTTGCTGACTACATATTCCCAGCTTATGACCAAATTGTCAACGAGATCGCCAAACTGCGCCACAGGTCTGGTGGAGAATTCTGGACTCCTGTCACAATCAGAACTCCTGCCGGAGGCGGAATAAGAGGAGGTCATCACCACTCCCAATCCCCTGAGTCTCAATTCACTCACACGCCGGGCCTGAAGGTGGTTTACGCATCGACCCCCTACAATGCCAAGGGTTTGCTTATATCGGCCATAGAGTCTGATGACCCGGTAGTGGTTTTCGAGCCGAAGAGATGCTACAGGGGCCCCTTTTACGGCGATCCGCACAACGTTCCTACATGGTCGGGGCATTCAGAGGCCGATGTCCCAGAGGGTCATTACAACATACCCATCGGTCAAGCCAGGCTAGCGATGCAGGGCCATGATTGCACAGTTATTGCCTGGGGAACCATGGTCCACGTGTGTGAACAGGCGATTAAGGAAAGCGGAACCTCCTGCGACTTGATAGACTTGCAAAGTCTGGTCCCTTGGGACAAGAACGCAGTTGTTGAATCAGTGAACAGAACAGGGAGATGCGTAATAGTTCACGAAGCCCCCAAGACAAGTGGTTTCGGGGCGGAGATGGCCGCCAGTGTTCAAGAGAGGTGCTTCTGGAAGCTCGAGGCCCCAATCAAAAGGGTCACAGGGTGGGACACCCCGTTCCCTCATACAACAGAGTGGGACTACATGCCCAGCCCACATCGGATCGCAGAAGCCATACGTGAGACATTGGAGGGTTGACCATGGCCAGAAGGGCGTTCAAACTACCAGACATTGGAGAAGGGGTTGTTGAGGGCGAGATAGTTACATGGCACGTCGAGGTCGGATCGTCTGTATCAGAGGACGATGCGATAGTCGACGTAATGACCGACAAATCCACTGTGACAATCCCATCCCCCTACTCAGGCGTCATAATCGCACTCAATGGAGAGGTTGGAGACATGGTGGCCGTTGGCTCCGTGCTCGTGGAATTCGACTCCGACGAGTCAGACGGGGGCCAACAAGAAGAAGCTCCCGACCAGTCCGAGATTGAACCTGAAATGAAGAGTTTTGAAGATGCTCCCCCGAGTATTCCATCGCCTCAGAGCCCACCTGATCCAAAACCGCAACCTGCGAAAGAGGTGAATGAACGGCCTCCTGCGCAGATGTCTTCTGCCAGTTCCGGCGTCTTGGCCAGTCCTGCAGTGAGGAGGCGGGCCAGGGAATCTGGAGTCGACCTGTCCTCGGTCAAAGGCAGTGGCAGGGCAGGGAGAATACAACAATCAGATTTGGATGCATTCCTTGCTACTGGCGGAAAGGTGGCCAGTGGCCCCACTCCTGTTCGAAGAACCGCAACCCGGGAAATCAAAGTCGTGGGCTTGAGGAGGAAGATTGCCGAGCAGATGATCCTCTCGAAAACCTCGATTCCTCATTTTTCATACTTTGAAGAGATTGACATCACTCAGCTTGAGGAGTTGCGACAACTCCTCAACTCCGGTAAAAACGCCGATCAGCCCAAATTAACGTACCTACCCTTCGTCATGAAGGCTCTCGCGAGGGCATTCACAAGGCATCAGAAGTGTAATGCAACCTACGACTCTGAGGCCGGAATAATCACAGAACACGATGCCGTGCACCTAGGGATAGCAACTCAAACCGAACGGGGGTTGTATGTCCCTGTCGTGAAGCACGCTGAGTCGATGGACGTCTGGCAAGCTGCTGCAGAGATGCAAAGGGTCACTGGCGCCGCGAGAGATGGATCCGCGACTTTAGAAGACCTCACTGGTTCAACTTTTACAATAACAAGCCTGGGCAGAGACGGGGGGCTTGGCGCAACCCCGATCATAAATCATCCAGAGGTTGGGATACTCGGGATTCACAAAGCGAGGGACATGCCGGTTGTAAGATCTGGTTCAGTGGTTGTCCGTAAAATAATGAACGTGTCCAGTTCATGGGACCACAGGGTAGTAGACGGTGCGGACGGCGCATCCCTGATTCAGGATCTGAAGAAAATGCTAGAGCACCCTTCCTTGATTTTCATGTGAGGCGTTATTATGGTAGAAACACGGAATTGTGACGTACTAATCGTTGGCGGTGGGCCAGGGGGATATGTGGCCGGGATAAGGTGCGCCCAGTTGGGTCTCGACACGGTTATTGTAGAGGGCTCTAGGTACGGCGGTACTTGCTTGATACGGGGATGCATCCCGTCCAAGGCCATCATTCATGCAGCCGAGCGGTTTGAGTCACTGGCACAACATGCCGAAAACGGGGGCCACATGGGAATAAGCGTCGATGGAACTCCAACTCTGAACATGCAGGGGCTGGTCTCATGGAAGGATTCCATTGTGGACAGGCTCAACAAAGGTGTTGAAGTTCTCCTCAAGACTGCTGGCGCAGAACTGGTCCACGGATGGGCAAAATTCACCGGTCCGAAAACCTGCGAAGTCGACTCCACTGAAGGTCTCCTGCGTTTTGAGGCTGCCAATATCATCATAGCCACGGGTTCCACGCACATAGACCTACCATTCATGCCATGCGATGAAGATGGGATACTTTCCAGTACTGGGGCCCTTGATCTCCAAGATCTGCCGGGAGATGTGGCGATCGTAGGTGGGGGTTACATTGGCTTGGAGTTGGGATGTGCGATGGCCAAGCTGGGATCCAAGGTAACCGTGATTGAAGGAATGGATGACATCCTTGCGATGATGGACAAGGAAATCAGGAGGCCATTGGAAATTTGGCTAAAGAGACACGGCGTAGAGGTAAACAGAAATGCCCTCGCAAGGGGAACAGAATACATCGAAAATCAGGAGGGTTCCAGAAAGGTACGCCTAAGTTACGATTCAGGGGGAGAGTCGAAGTCAATCGACGTCGACAAGGTTCTTGTCACAGTCGGCCGAAAGGCAAATTTGGACGGGTGGGGCCTTGAAAAAACAGGAGTACGCCTAGACAATGACGGCCGCTTTATTCGGATCGACAGGCGTTGTAGGACCAACATTCCCGGCATTTATGCAATTGGAGATGTCGCCGGAGATCCAATGTTGGCGCACAAAGCCAGTGCACAGGGCGAGATGGTTGCCGAGATAATTGCTGGATTGGAGAGAGAATTTGACAAAGTTGCGATTCCGGCCATCATTTTCACAGAACCCGAGATAGTCTCCGTGGGACTCGATCCGGAAACAGCTATTCAGAGGGGAGAAGAGATAATTGTCGGCAAGTTTCCCCTTGCCGCCAATGGTAGAGCTTTGACCTTGGAGGCTGAGAAGACCGCTGGTTTCGTGCGGGTCACCGCAAGAGAGAGCGACCACGTCATTCTCGGAATTCAGGCAGTCGGCAGCCACGTTGCAGAATTGCATGGAGAATTTGTTCTAGCGCTTGAAATGGGTGCCGTTCTGGAAGACATTGGGGGAACCGTTCATGCCCACCCAACGATGGCCGAAGCCTTCCACGAAAGTGTTCTGAAGACTCTTGGACATGCCATCCACACCTCTTGATGGCTCCTGTTGAAATGGTAAGAGCCCCTCTGGATGACATGAATGTAGCCCGTGCGGTTGTCGGCGGCGTTGTAGACTACTCAGATGCCACTCAGACGATGGATCGGCTCAGAAAGCAGAGGATCGAAGACTCCGTAGCGGACACAATCCTGTTTCTCCAGCATCCCGAGGTCGTTACAATGGGGCCCAGAGCGAGGAAGGAGGGTGCGAAAGCGGATGGGTATCGTACCGTGGATGTGGATCGTGGCGGAGGGATGACCTGGCACGGGCCCGGTCAGTTGGTCATATACCCGATAATCAAATGGTTGGAAAATGAGCGGGGTGTACCCCAGATAGTGTCGAAAATGGAACATTGGGTTATCTCCGCTTTGGCCGATTGCGGCGTTACGGGTGTACGGAACGATGTCATGATGGGAGTATGGGTGGACGGTTACAAAATCTGTTCAGTCGGCCTAGCTTTCAGGAACTGGGTCTCCAAACATGGGATCTCAATAAATATTGAAACTCCAGGTACGAGGGTCGAGGACCTAGACTGCTGTGGGTTGAGTGCAGGCACTACGACATCGCTTCACAAATTAGGCCATACCCATGATCTAGAAGGCAGATTCATAGATCGTGATCGAATTATGGAGGCCATGATTCAGACTTCAGAAGAGGCGATTTCAAGGGTTCTTTCTCCGCCTTTGAGTTGGAGGGATGTATCATAGATTCTAATCAGATAAGACGAGACCTCAATAACCTCTGGGGGCTGAGAGAAGGCCTTGACTTTCTGAATCATGGATCGTTTGGCGCCTGTCCAATTAGCATACTTGATCGACAATCCCAGCTTAGGGAAATGATGGAAGCCGATCCAGTGAGTTTTATCGACGGACATGGAAGGCATCTCTGGGGAGATGCTGTTACATCTCTCTCTGAGTTTTTGAACGCAGAACCCTCCGGTATGGCATTTGTTCCTAATGCCACATCAGGGGTGAATACCGTGCTGTCATCCCTAGATCTGGGAGCAGGTGATGAGGTCCTGGTGACAGATACAACGTATCAGGCCTGTCGAAACGCTGTGGATTATCAGGCACGCAATAAGGGTTTCAAGGTCGAGGTAGCGCAGATATCGCTCCCGGTCACAAACGATGAGGCGGTAATAGACTCAGTTCTTGGGAAAATATCCGAACGGACTCGTCTTGCCCTGATTGACACAGTCTCGAGCCCTACAGGGATACGATTGCCCTTCGAGAAGCTGATCCGGATTCTTGGGGGACGGGGTGTCGACGTGCTCCTAGACGCCGCACATGGACCAGGACTGCTTCCTATCGACCTCAAGGAATTGAACGTGGCCTTTGCAACTGGTAATTGTCACAAATGGCTCTGTACACCCAAAGGATCAGCGTTTCTGTACGCAAGGGAAGACAAAAGGGGGTTGAGGCCACTTGTCATTAGCCATGGTGCGACTCTCCCAATTGGGCAATCAAGCAGATTTCGACTCGAGTTTGACTGGACGGGCACCGTAGATCCCACACCTTGGATGTGCATACCCTTCGCCATCAGTTTCTTCGGTTCCCTTCTACCCGGCGGTTGGCAGGAGGTAATGGCGCGTAACAGGAAATTAGCGTTAACTGCACGCAGGCTGATCATGGACAAGGTCGGTCTGGATACTGTTTGTTCCGAGGATTTTATCTCTTCGATGGTGGCATTTGTATTGCCGGGGGAATCTGCCTTGCCGGATCCTGATCCACTTCACGAGGTGCTCCTCAAAAAATATAAAATTCAGATTCCGGTTTACGCTTGGCCGGAGCACAATGCCAGATATATCCGGATTAGTTGCCAATTGTACAACAATATCGACCAGTACGATCGGTTGGCAGATGCACTCAATTTCGAGTTAAGGGCGTGAGCAACCTTTGAAGACGGCAAGTAGGCAGCAAACAGCATGCCTTCCGCAGTCATCGCAATCACAGGGGCCTCCGGATCAGTGTATTCAGTCCGGCTCATAGACATCCTTGTCAATGCTGGATGGGAAATATTCCTCACAGTCACACGCGAGGGCGCGATCAATCTCAAACTGGAATGCGGCATGACTCCAAAGGACCTCTCAAAGAAGTACGGCCTGAGGTTAGAAGAGAATCAAAATCTAGCGGCCAGATCTGCCTCTGGATCGGCGAAATTCGATGCTTATGTCATCTGTCCTGCTAGTGGCACGACCATAGGAAAGATCGCATCCGGCATCTCTGACAATCTTGCAACCAGGTCGGCAATAGTCGCGTTGAAGGAAAGGCGAAAGCTAATCATCGTCCCCAGGGAGACTCCCGTTGCAACACCGCATCTAGAGGCAATGGCCAAACTTTCTTCCTGGGGCGTCGTCGTCCTTCCCGCTTCTCCAGGTTTTTACAAGAATCCGAAATCCATTGATGATTTGATTGATTTTGTCGTGGCGAGGATACTCGATCAACTTGATGTGGACCACAAAGTCGGAAGTAGATGGACAGGCGAAGAAGTCTCTTGATACTGCTTTTCCAACTCATTCGATATCAAAAAAATTCAACCCAGGACCTCAATCCACTTTGAAAATTAATGTGTCTCATTTGTGATTTTCTCTGCGTCTCGCAATCGACTTGATACCATGTTACACACTGCTAGTTTATTTCTGATTAATTTTGCAAAGCATTCGGAGGGTGGACGTTGCCTGATCGCATTCAACACATAGATTGGATGAAGGGGATTGCTATTTTGTGTATGGTCCAGGTCCACACCGCAGCTGCGATGCCCCTGAGCGGTGTGCCGTTGGACCACCCCCTTGCTTTGTTAGCTGCAGCAATTGGCGGTATGGCTGCCCCCTTGTTTGTGACAATGTCCGGTTACGGCGTGCACATCAGTGCCAAGAACAGAGATCGAGAATTCCGAGATTGGGTGAATTGGGCCTTGCCGAGAATTGGTGTATTGGTGCTTTGCCAGTTGTTGGTCAACCTAATCTTCAACGTAGACCACGGGGGGAGGTTCAAGATTTTCACGCCCGGTATACTCACGTTATTCGCAATTTCCACTATGTTGATGCCCATCATCACTAGGCTCAATTTTAGAACAAGAACTTGGATATGGGCCTCTGTCATCCTATCCCCCCTTATTCTGTCGGGCTACACTGGAGAGGATTTAGACTGGTACTCCAGAATAACGGTAGATGGTCCTTCTGAATTTGGAACCAGGCTGATTCTGAACGGGACCTACCCTGCCCTGCCATGGCTCGCATACATCGTGCTCGGAACTCTCCTTTCTGGAATTGTGGAGTCGCGCAATTTTGCTGTGATTTCAATTTTCTTGGGTTCCTCAATGACACTGGCTACTCTATTGATTTCGTTGGACAATGGGGTTCCATGGGCCATGACCGAAGGCCCTGCAGTTCTCACATTCTTCCCGGCCAATGAGTCATTTCTGGTAGTTAGCATGACGATTTTGATCATTGTTAAAGTGGCACTCGGCCGCATAGAATCGAGTCCAAAGCCGAATTTACATCGGGTTTTGGGTCACCTAGCCCCAGCTGGAAGGATGAGCTTGTCCATATACGTCACTCACTTTGTGGTTCTTGGTTTGTTCGTAGCGAATTACGACGGTGGCCCGATAACAATGGCCATGTCCTTCTGCATTACTATTCTACACACCCTAGTCTGGATCCCAATAGCTATCGTCTATGAAAAGCGCCTAGGGTGGTTTAGCTTTGAGAATCTTATCAGGACGCTCAGTTTGAAGTTGTCCAAGTGATGGGGTCGGACCACAAATCCCCATTATCATTTGAGGATTTCAAACGAGCATAGTAGGTTGTGGACGGATCGAGACCTTCCAGTTGGTATTGCTCTTCTCCAACTACTGCGGTACCGGCAATCTGTGCGTATTCCCAATCTGTTTCGCTTTGACCATGATCGACCTCCCCGTAGAAGATAGTGACCTCCACGTCCGTGCCATTGTCATAGACATCCCAAGTGACAAGCACCGTTGATTCTGATATTGATGATGCTGTTAGATTTCTCAGTATTGGATCAAATACGACATAATTCCCTCTAATTGGGTCGTCAACCCAAACAGGGTAGGTAAGCAATTGGGCGGCAGTGGATTGGGTTAGCGGAAATCCCCAGGCACCGTGGTAGGGGGCTAAATTGTAACCTGTTGACTCAGAGAGGTAGACTACCCATGCGTTGTATTCCTCAACATCTGAAGCTGGCACCTCGGAGTCGGGTAGGTAATAGTACACTGTCAGGGCTTCAGTTATTGGGCTCCATCCCCACTCCTCTTTGATGATTAGATATGTGTCCAACGCAGTAAAAACAGACCAATCTGTGATATCAGCCCCATTCTGGAAATATTCTCCCATTCGTTGATCTCTGGCTTCGGCGGTCAAAGCGGAGTGTCCCGAAATTCCTACAAGTTCCTCCATCAGATATACGCTGGCTAGGTTGCAGGTCGCCTCAGTTGTTCCTGGTAGTCGTGATGGGTTCCATTGGTGGTTGTGGCCCAACTCATGAAACATCCCCCAGTCCCCTTCAGATTGAAGGTGATCCAAGTCGACCGCGTCATCAGCGGAAGCGAGATGGGCCATGAAAGGGTATCCAGAGTGCATCCATCCTGCTGAAATCTGTATATCAAAAACAGCCCTCTCTATCCTAGGCCATGGTAGGTAACCGTACAGATCGTGTTCCATTTCCAGTGCTTGAACCCAGAATTCCATTAACTCGTCTGGATTCTCAAGATTCCTTATTTCGGAGGATGGCACAGTTAGGATAAACTGGTTGCTTGATATTTCTGCCCAGGGGGCAGGATTGTCTCTAAGATCGTGCCATTCAGCCAATGACGTCTGACCATAGTTGTAGACAGGCGCCTCGATGGCTCCCTCAATCTCTACCCATATTTGTCCGATTGGGGAATCAGGCGGGGATGCTATGAAGATTGGTCCTCCAAATGCATTTGAGACCTCCAAGGTGGTATTGTGGATCAGATATGTTCGGACGATTGAGGGAAATCTCCAAATTTTTTCTTTATGCCAGAGCTCATCATCATGCGCGCCTACCTGGACCATCACCCCGGACAAGGCTAAATGACCGGGTAATTTCAGGGTTACAAGTTCCCCCGGCGGAGCATAAAGGCCCGTTGTATGCAAGATCTTAGCTCTTGGGTTCGCGGGCCCGAACTCCGCCGGCAGCCCGGTCTGGTTTGAGTCGATCGTGAGGTTGCGTGTCAATCTAGGTGCTTCTTGAGGGACTGATCCTGGGAATTCTTGATGGCTGGGGTGTGGCGTCACCAGATTGGCCGGCATTATCGAAACCAACCCTGATTCGATGGTGATGAAAATGTCTTCAAGGGGGTCCTGACCGAACTCATGTCCGGTTTCGGCGTCTATCACTGTCCAGCCGCTCTGGTTCACGATTTCATGCATCTCTCCCCAGAAATTTGGAAAATCAAACGGGACAAATGAGACCATAGGACTCAAACACATGGAGATGGCCTCTGCCTGTTGAGAGGATATTTGATCCTGGCCAGAGACGTGATGCCGTAACGCGTCAAGAGTATTCCTGAGAGTCATCAGGGTGTCGTGTCCCCAACCAAACTCAACGTCCTTCGAAGTCGGATTGTTAGAAACGAGCAAACCTGTGGTTTTGGAGATCCTGTTGCCTGGATAATCATGAGCGGGGTTATCATTGAAATACGACCAATACCACGAATGCCCGCCCATTATCAGACCACCGCCATTCAGTATGAATTGCATTAATTTCTGATTGTCTGCATCGTCATAGCCGTTCCAAAACTCAGCAATCAGACAGTCTATTCCACCTAGGTCATCAGGGTGCGCATCAACAGTACTGTGTCCATCAGACCTCAGTTCGTCGGCAAATGAATCGAAGCCTGCGCCACTGGCAAGGCCGACACTGGCGTTCGACCCGCATACCCATTCTACTGCTCTCAAAGAGAAAATGAGGGCTGAATCGTTAGAGGATAGATCAACCCACGACTCGTGGCCGTACCCTATCATCTTCCCTCTACCGACATGTGATCCCGAGATAACAGGCACCTTGTCCTCCCCAGCTACGGCGATTGGGAATGCCGCGTCGCCAACTGGTAAGACGGGAGAGGCATATCCGGGATAATCCACGGTGCCAAGTCCTTGGGTGAGTTCCAATTTGTCTCGCTCGATATCTAGAACAGATATCCAGATTCTCTGTTGCAACGAGCCACCAGAGTTATTGGCCCATATTGAATGGAATGTCCAATCATGTCGTTGCTCTGGCTGCCCGACTATAGTCCCATCCGACATGAAGCTGAGCCCGGTGGGAAGCGGAGGTTCAGACTCCCAATTCTCGATAGTCGGGCCCTCATTGGTCGGAGAAAGATGGGTTTCTTCTCCCACGAAGAGTGCGATCTCAAATGATGGCCACTGTATGCCGTAGGGAGCTTGAATCTTTACTTCGAGTGTAATTTCAAAAGTAGTGTGACCGCCGGCGTTACTCGCGGTTACCGTGTAGGCCCTCCTTTCGGAAATAGAAGAAGGTGTACCGCTAATGTTTCCGCTCTTTGAGTTGATGGTTAGCCCGAGCGGAAGAGGAGGGCTCACGGTCCATGTATCCGCGCCTGCGGTGTGCAAAGGGCTGATCACTTCCATCGGGATGCCCACCCTTAGCAACAGCTCAGTGGCACCGTATTCGATTTCAGACGGAGGGTTTTGCAAAACCCTGATCTGGATGATAGTTGTGGATTGGCCTCTGGAGTTTGAAGCCGTAATTTGGTAACTTTCCCACCCAGAAACGATCGAAGTAGAGCCTGTTATCGTGCCATTGGCATCTAAATTCAATCCATCGGGAAGCTCAGGTTGGGCTGACCACTCCAAATTCAGAATAGGCGATGGATTTGGTGCAAGATACACCTGTTCGCCCGCCCTCAACTCCACAGGAGATAACTGGTAGGTGAAACTCGGTGGAATTTGGGGTAAAACAGTGATCGAGATCTCATAAGTATCTGAGCCGCCATCATTCTTCACGGATATGTTGTAATTGCCTGACCCCACAACAGTGGCCACTCCCTGAATTGAGCCATCGTATCCGAGTTTGATACCCTCAGGCAGTGGAGGGGAAGAAGACCAGGTCATGGGTAGGGATCCATTGATCATCGGCTTGCCAGTGTCGCAAATGATGCCGATAGTACATATCACCGAGTTGTTTTGGTAACTAAGAGAGGAGGGGGGCTCCACTGTTATTCTTATGGACAAGTCTATCGAGGTCGATCCGGCTTGGTTGTAAGCGACTATAGTGTAGACCCTCTCTGGACTCAGATCACGGGGTGTGCCGCTTATCACGCCCGATTCGGCGTCTATTTGAAGGCCGTCTGGAAGGCTAGGGGTCACCAGCCAAACTTCGGGCCCGTCGCCGATGAATGATGGCGATAAGAGGTCCATTTCGACCCCTAGATGAAAGATCTTGGAGGCCCCTCCATAATCTAATTGTGAGGGGGGTATCATTTCCCGGCACATCGAGTTGTCATACACTTCGAACAGACTGCAATCTTGTGGCCTTACCTCGGACAGGAGGCAGTCTTCCATGATGGAGGGCGCCTCGCATTCATCCTCTACGGCAATCTGCTCTTGGGCCTCAGGCCCCCCCAGGCACCCTGTTACAGGCAATGACAACATTATGGCTGCCATCAAAATGGCGAGGTTCCTTTCACTGATCATTGTCTGACCTCTTTTGGCGCGCTATGGGTAGGCCTCTCCGGGCTGAAAGCAGTACCTGACTGTTCTGAATTCTTTTTTGAATTCCTTGACCTCCTGCTTTACCCTACTCGGCTCTACCTCTTCCAAAAGCACCTTCTGGAAGAACTCCCCAACCTGATCCATCTCATCTACACCCATTCCTAATCGAGTCAACTCTGGCACTCCCAGCCTCAGGCCTGAGGGGGACAATGCCTTTGTGTCCCCGGGCAGCATGTTCATGTTGGTTATGATTCCAGCCTGTTCAAGTGTTATTGCCGCTTTCTTGCCTGCGCCAGTATCATTCTCCCCATGTCTAGTCAAAACTTGATGGCTCGCAGTGTAGCCCCTGTCCTCTGCAAGAACGTCGAAGCCTCTTGATGCGAGGGACTGTGCCAAAGCCTTGGCATTTGATACGATGTCACGTGCATATCTCTCGCCAAAGGCCTCGAACTCCGAGAGAGCCACTGCCTTTCCAGCAACGTGGTGTAAATGGTATGAGGAACATGTTCCTGGGAATACGGAGTTGTTTAATTTCCTATGGAATGCAGGGTCCTCATGGTCTGAGATCAAGAACCCTCCTTGTGGGCCCGGGAATGTCTTGTGACTGGATCCGGTCATTACATCTGCTCCCTCTCTGAGTGGGTCTTGGAACACGCCGCCGGCAACCAGGCCAAGCACGTGCGCTGCGTCGTACATCACAGAGGCACCGACTTCATGTGCTGCGTCGGATAACTCTCGCAATGGCGTTGGGAACAGGAAGACTGACTGTCCGAACAAAGAAACAGATGGTTGTACTTCGCGTATTAATCTGGCAGCCGCGTCGAGATCTGGCTCCATTCTGTCCTCATCCCAAGGATATGTGTGAAGATTGAGTCCACGGACCCCCACAGCACCCATGTTCGCATGGGAAATATGGCCTCCGTCCGCAGTGGAAACCGCTGTGATGGAGTCTCCAGGTTTGGACAGCGCTTTGAGGGCAGCGATGTTGGAAACCGTCCCGGAAATAGACTGTATGTTTACAAAATTGCAATTGAACACTCTCTTGGCCGCACCGATACCCAGCGTCTCGATGGTATCAAAATCATCACACCCCTGGTAGTACCTCTTTCCAGGCAGGCCCTCCGCATATCGGCCGTGTAGATCAGATGCAACGGCCTTAGCCACGAGTGGGCTGAGGATGTTCTCACTGGCGATCATAGGCAGAGAGGAAGCATAGTGCTTTCCGGAGTCCCTGACAGCGCCTAGGATTTGATTGACTGTATTCTCGCTTTCCATGGCCCCCCAGAGGATACAGGGTCCTAAGTTTCTGCGGGTAGGTTTCATGGTGCTAATTGATATCAATTGGTTCCAATAGGTACATCCACACGATAATCCCTGTGCAAAAAGATTCTAACGATCGTGCGCAATCATGTTAGATGGATTAGCTCTGCGAGGGTACATGACAGACCACCCGACCAACGAGCCTATACTATCATACTCCAGGGGAAGTCCTGAGCGCGTTTCTCTGAAAGAAGAGATAGACAGGCAGATGTCTGTCGTGACTGAGATTCCCTGCATAATTGGCGGAAAGGAAATCCGGACAGGGAACACAGTAATGCAGGTCATACCTCACAATCACGGCCATGTTCTGGCGGAGGTTCACATTGCCGGAAGAAAGGAGATAGCCGATGCATGTGACGCCGCAGTGGCAGCGCAGAAAGAATGGATGAATATAGGACTTGAAGCCAGATGCGAAATTTTTGAAAAGTGTGCAGATTTGTTGGCCGGTCCATGGAGAATGCGGTCAAACGCCGCGACCATGTTGAATCAATCAAAAACTGTTTTTCAGGCCGAAATCGACTCCGCGTGTGAGTTGATCGACTTTTGGAGATTCAATTGCCACTATGCGAGGGGGTTCCATGATTTGCTCCAACCCCTAGTTTCCCCCGAGGGGGTCGTAAACAGCACAGAGATCCGTCCTTTGGAAGGATTTGTTCTTGCAATTACGCCTTTTAATTTCACAAGCATTGCTGCAAATCTACCAACGGCCCCGGCCATAGTGGGTTGTACGTCCGTCTGGAAGCCGAGCAGGAACTCATATCACTCAAACTACGTTTTGATGAGATTGATGATGGAGGCAGGGATTCCTCCGGGAGTGATTAATTTCGTTCCTTCGTCAGGCCCCGACATATCTGATGTGGCCCTTTCAAACCCTGACTTTGCAGGGTTGCACTTCACTGGCTCAACATCTACGTTCAAGGGGCTTTGGAAACAAATATCAGGATCTCTGGAGGGTATGAGATCCTACCCAAGAATCGTCGGTGAGACCGGGGGCAAGGACTTCATCTTCGCTCACTCAAATTGTGATGAAGAGGGTTTGCTGGTCGCTCTAATAAGAGGTGCTTTCGAATATCAAGGTCAGAAATGCTCAGCTGCCAGCAGAGCCTACATACCCTCATCCGTTTGGTCCAGAATATCCGGGCCGTTGGCTGATGAGATTGGCAAGATCAAGGTTGGAGATGCACGTGATTTTACGAACTTCATGACTGCGGTAATTGATCAAAGGTCATACGATAAGATAAGCGGATACATAGAAAGGGCTGCTGCAAGAGAAACCTGCGAGGTGTTTGTGGGGGGTTCGTGTGACGATTCTGTGGGATGGTTCATCGAGCCCACTGTTATAGTGACCAAAGATCACAAATCTGAAACAATGGCCGAAGAGATATTTGGGCCTGTTTTGACGGTTTTTGTTTATGAAGACAGAAAATTTGAGGAAACGTTGAAGATTTGCGATGAGGGGTCTCCATATGCACTTACAGGGTCCATATTCGCCGCCGATGAGGAAGATGTGCAAACTGCTTTCGAGATGCTTCGTTTCTCAGCGGGAAATTTCTACATCAATGATAAGCCAACAGGAGCGGTCGTCGCTCAACAGCCCTTTGGAGGTGCCAGAGCCAGTGGTACTAATGACAAGGCAGGAGGCCCGTTGAACTTACTGAGATGGATATCGCCGCGTTCTGTAAAGCGGGTCTTCGACCCCCCTCATGAATGGGAATACCCGTTCATGCGGGAGTAGAGACCACAAATATCGGGTTGTTCTGTCAGGACGGTTGTTCATCTCCGATTTCCAGAGAAGGGTATTGAGGCTACGATATGAAAGGGCAGCTCGCTCTTGTTCAGAATCTGACACTCCTCATGGTGTCTATCATCGAGAAATTGGAGTTACTTTTCCAATAATTTGTCTATTTCCTGAGAGAAGAGAATTAAGGTTGGGGCCCAAAGACCTACGAATATCCCAAGCTCGGCGTTTCCACCGTCATGCATGAAATAAATATAGATTGAAGCCACGATTGACACCGCACTGGCGGCAAGACCCAACTTTGCTATTTGTCCTGACATCTACACACCTCCTTGTGGCTGTCTGAAGGTTCCAAATATTCATCTTTTCCATTTGACTATTTATCCTAACTCCTTTTTTCGAACAAATCCCAGCAGTTGAACCCACTCAGGACAAACTCAAGATGAGGGCAGCGGAAGGGATGTGCCGCCTACTTTCTGAAGAAGAGGGGTATTCCCTCAATGAGCAGGTAGACCCCGGGAATTGCAAGAATGAAGGCCGCCAGACCTGCGAATCCTGTTTCATCTTGAGAAGTGAGGAAAAACCCCGAAAGTGACAGGCAAAGGAATCCGAGGGAGACCAGTACAGCTGCTATGGTCTTCCGAAACCAGTCAGGCAAGAAATCGACAAGCAAGTCGATGGCTAGACCCAGAAGAAACCTCCTCATGAAACAAAGACTCCCTGCTTATAGTGCGTTTTTGCTGGTATATAGAATTAATTTTTCACCTAAATAGTGAGTCTACAAGACAGATACCAATGCTATTCGGTGCATGATCGGATACAAATGCTGGACTGAAGCGATCTCATGGACCCCTGCGGCCCCTTAGGATTAGGGTGCCAAGGGCTATGAGGGATGCGAATGCTACCAACAAGTACGGTGTGAAATTTAATTTCTGATGCCTCGAAGAATCATTTGGATAGTAATCCCCTCCATCGGACCAACCGTCTCCGTCAGTGTCTAAGCACCCGTTTTTGTCCTTGTTTGAGGTTCCCCACGACCCTGGGCAGTCGTCTGACATCTCGTACCCGGGTTGATCCCCGAAGCCGTCTCCGTCTGCGTCCGACCAGAGGCCTGAGAATTCTGGGTGGGAATCCACATCATCTGAAAAACCGTCTCCGTCTGCATCTGGACATCCAAGAATTGCCCCAGTTGAGTTCCCCGGTATGAATGGACAGGCGTCAGGACTTGTGGCCGGTGCAGGGTTATCTCCGTGCCCATCTGAATCTGAGTCCATCCATTGCGTGACATCCGACGGGAAGGCGTCGCCCGTGTTGGACCAGCCGTCCCCATCTCCATCTTCACAGCCCAACCTGTCTTGTTGGCTTGAGCCATGCGTCTCCGGACAGTCATCTGCCATGTAAGCTGGATACTTATTGTCACCATATCCGTCTGAGTCCCTATCGGACCACTGTGAGTCCTGTGTTGGAAATGCATCCGCTCCATCTGAGGCCCCCCAGCCCACAGTCGGGTCGGAGTAGCCGTCCTCATCCGTATCTGGACATCCTTTGCGGTCGTTAACGGAGTATCCCTCTGTGTAGGGGCATCCATCTGGATTGAGTCCATCTGGATTATCCCCATAGCCGTCACTATCTGAATCCGACCACTGAGTTGAGTCTTGGGGATATTCGTCTGAAATGTCCGCCCAACCATCATCGTCACTATCAGGGCAGCCCATCAGCCCCAGAGTCGAGGTCCCAGCCGTGGCGGGGCATGCATCTGTGATTTCTGTTCCTGTCTGATCGGCGAACCCGTCCCCGTCCTGATCAGACCAAATACGTCCATCTTCTGGATAGGAATCCTGGCTATCTCTAACCCCATCGTAGTCCAGGTCTGGGAAGGGGTCCAGGCGGACAACAAGATTCCTCTCAGAATCAGCATACCAGAGCTTGCCACTGAAATCGATCTCCAGCCCCATTATCGAACTCGCATTTGTGTCAACAGTGCGGGAGCTCAGGACGTTCTTCCCAGACTCATCGAGATTGAATGCTGTGATCCTCCCATTCCCGTTCTGGGAGACGAAAACCCTGTTGTCATGAATCGCCAAACCTGAGGGCATGGACAGCCCAGTCGACAGTATCCCCCATTCAACCCCTGTGACCTCGCTGTACTCTGCCAAAACCTCCATTTGGGACTCAGATCCTGTGATGTCTGAGGTTGTAAAATCCTCATCTGATGTGTTAACCCAGAGAACCCGTCCTGCTCCGGTGTCTGAAATATACAAGATTCCGCTTTCTTCGTCGAACTCCATGTGCCCTGGCACGTCCGCTACTCTTGTCAGGCTAATCTCAGTGAAGCGTTTCACAGCCCCGTCGGAGTGGTCATCTTCCCCGGTATCGTGGTCTTGGTTGAAATCATAGTGAACCAATTCTCCGTAAAAGCCGTCATTGTACCAATATGCATTCCCTGAGTCATGAGCTATGCCCATCCCCAGCGGGCTCTCATGGAGCATATCCAAATGACTGCCCAGCAACCCTCCCGACTCCTGGTTCTCTACAGCGAAGTGAGACAGAGATGACGGCCAGAGGGCCGGGCCCATGAAATCATTGGGCTCTCCTTGGCCGTTGTATGTATTTCTGGACTCTTGAGCGGTTGCAAACTGGTAGTCAAATTCCTCGTGGTAGGCTCCGAAGGCTATCGCGCTGACCTCTTCCATGAAGTGGTAGCCGTATGCGTCTTGCCTTGTGTCGGACGATTGGTCTTCTTGGCCTGCGTTAGTGACGATGGTCGCACTGTCGGTGGCCCTGTTAACTATCCACAGTTCGCCCTGACGGAGGGGGCTGGGGTGAAACTCCAGATCTCTTGGCTCATCCAGCCCGTCTGCCGAGGTGACGATGGCCATCTCCGCAAAACCCGGTCCGAACTGGGTGACATAATCGGCCGGCTGATGATGTTCCTCGGTGTTCGCCGGTTGTAGAGAGGCTCCGGCTATGGTGCTGATTGCCAAAAAACACACGAGCATGAGTGACGTCAACAATCCGGTCTTGTGTGATGGGCCCATGGTACACCTTATTCCTTCATTGTATTTGGGTCTCTGTGTTATCGTAAAAAAAGTGTCACACAATGGAAAACGCCCTTCGTGGTGGTTTCGACTTTCTCGCCCCGGGCATGGGCGCCGCCGGTGCATAGTGTACACATGGCGCCGACAGCAGGACTCGAACCTGCGACCTGCGGATTAACAGTCCGCCGCTCCACCAACTAAGCTATGTCGGCCCAATCGGACGGCGTGCAGTCCCACTCATCAATGAATCGGCTGTCGATGTCGGAACTCGGATTCCAGTAACCTACGTTTGGATGAAGTTCCTCCGACACCACTGTACCCTCCGATTGAACCATCACTTCGCACGACACGGTGGCACGGGATTCTCGGAGGAAACGGGTTTTGACTGCAGGCATTCGCCACGGCCCTGTATGACTTTGGATGCCCAATAGCAACAGCAATCTGTTTGTATGTTCTGACTTCTCCCCGAGGTATCTTGATGATCTCTGTCCAAACTTTTCTCTGAAACGGAGTTCCATTCAGCTTCAATTTTTCACTCCCATTCGATGGTCCCAGGTGGTTTGTGGGTTATGTCATAAACCACCCTATTGACCTGTCCTTTCAGAGTGTTGGTGATCTCTGTGCTGATTCTGGAAAGGACTTCGCTGGGAATGTCAGAGTATCTAGCAGACATACCATCCATGCTACTTACTGCTCTGACCACAATCGTCTCGCCATGTACCCTCACGTCTCCATGGACCCCGACCGAGCGTACAGGCAGGAGGGCAGCGAAATACTGCCACGGCATGTCACATGTTCCTGCTTCAGATGCTTCGCGAATCATTCTCTCGACTATATCACAGGCGACTCTGCAAGTTTGGACTCTTTTGGGCGTGACTTCCCCCAGCACCCTGACTGCAAGACCTGGTCCTGGAAATGGTTGCCTCTCTGATGATTTTATGCCGAGTAATCTCGCTATTTCTCTGACCTCGTCCTTGTAGAAGTCTCTGAGTGGCTCAACTATCTCGAGGCCTATATCATCAGGAATGCCGCCAACATTGTGGTGGCTTTTTATGACGTCTCTTTCCCCTCCTCCTGATTCGATCCAATCGGGTGCGATTGTACCTTGAACGAGATATTTGGCGCCGACTTTGAGTTGTTCCTGTTCGAAGACCCGAATAAACGTCTCACCGATCGCCTTCCTCTTTGTCTCTGGATCAGTAATACCTTCCAAACAGTCAAAGAATCTACTTGCGGCGTCGACCACTGTGATCTCGATGCCCATATCGCTAAACATCGATTTTACTTCCTCAGACTCACCAAGTCTCATCAAGCCGGTGTCTACATAGACGCAATGCAGCAAGTTTCCTACGGCCTTGTGGGCAAGGACTGCGGCTACAGAAGAGTCGATCCCGCCACTGCAGGCGATAATCGCTGTGTCATCGATGCCTTCTCTCAACAAATGCAGAGCCTCTTCGATGAGAGTCTCGGTTTTCATGATATCACCTTTGGATGGACTGGTCGTCGGATATTACCTTCTCAGTCATTTCCTGTCTCCACGATGAGTACTCAAGAGCCAACTCGGGTTTCGCAGTCGCCAAGATTTGCAGAGCGAGTGCTCCTGCATTATCTCCTCTGTCCACGCCCACAGTGGCAACCGGCATTCCAGGCGGCATCTGGACGATTGATAGTAGCGAGTCGTACGGCACTTTTCCTCCGACCGGCACCCCAATGACAGGTTTAGATGTCATGGAAGCTATGACCCCAGGCAATGCAGCCGCGACACCGGCGATCCCGATGAACACCGAGCATCCGGACTCCTCGGCCGACTGGATTATGCTTTCTAGGTACTTTGGAGCACGATGTGCAGATGCGACCCTTAACTCATAAGGTATCTCGAATCGATCGAGAACGGCTGTGCACTTCTCCCCTACCGGTAAATCTGATTTTGAGCCCATTACTATGCATACGTCCATGCCCGCCGACTTGTCCGGCGGTGCTAAAGAGTGACGGAGAAAAGGGCAGACATTCCGATTAAAACCGCCTTGGAAGCGCACTCTAGAATACAGGGGGGCTTCTGAGCAATTCGTCTATTCGTTCTGGTTCCAGCCTCTCTTGAAACGGGTCGTGTCTGTATCCAGATCTATGTAGTACGGCAATTGATATGTAAGCAGACTCCTCTCTTCTGATGCCTTCTATGACTAGGATTGAATTGGCCGAGAGGCTCGGGCCTGTGCCAAGAATGCCGGCCTTGAAGAAATTCTCGGTAAATTCCCAATCAGATGAGAGTTGAAGTTTGCTGTAGTTTGCAGGATCTATCTGTTTTAGCCACGCTCCGGCGGAGTAGTGTGTGGCGGCCGACAGATTGCGCACGGCTTTGAGCCAAGAATACCAGAAAACTAGGTACGACATCCACCCTAAAATAGGGTTCGTCAACACATGCATGAGGAAGAGAGCGGATGCCAGCGCCATGCTGGGCATGTCCAAGGGGTATATGTCGAGGACGTGGGAGTTCAACGGGTGCCTGGCCAGTGATCCAGTTGAGATTAGGGGTATTACAACTAAAACCCAAGCCGTCAAAAACAACGCCGCAGAGGCGGTCCTGTCGTCAGGTGTGAAACCAGATGCAATCTGGGGCAGGGGTGCAATCAACAGGAAGAATGCAGACCAAGCAATTGGAAAGAGGAGTGTAGTCCCCGGGTTTCTGGATTTTTTTCTAAACCAGCCCTCCCATTCACTCGAGGGGAACCTGTCGTTGTCTGCATGGAAATCGGTCTTCTCAGGCCCGACAGGTTTCCAGTTTGAGTCCAATTCGAGCCACTTGTCACGATCGTCGCCCATGATATTGTGGGAGGCGTGGAGGGTATTGAATTCGATCACTCATAGGAGTACTTCAGAATGAGTTGCCTTGCTGCCAGGACCTCGTCGACTCTCTTCACCGGAGTAGTGTGGGGTGCCGATTTCAAGATCTCTGGATCCTCGGAAAGAATAGTCAGGAAGTCATCAGCAAATTTGTCAAGGACTTCTTTCGATTCAGTCTCTGTTGGTTCGAACATCAGGCACTCTGGAACTATCTGCGGGAAGTACAGAGTCGGAGCCATATAACCGAAATCTAGCAGTCTCTTGGCGACATCCTTGGCGGTCACGCCATTTTTCTCCTTCATCGGCGTCATATTCAGGGTAAATTCGTGTTTCACCACATTGGCCGGCGCCCCCTGTTCGAAAGTGGCATTCTCAGCCTCACCGGCCATCCCTTGGGTTATTCTGTGCCTGAGGTAGTTGGCATTCAGGACCGCATGCTCACTCATCCTCTCGAGTTCCTTCCCATATCTTCTGTAGAAAGCCCAGGCCCGTACTACCGCCCCAGCATTTCCATTCCATTGTTGGACCTTGCCAATTGTTGACTTGGGTTCCTCCCAGAAGTACCAGTATCCGTCTCCAACACCTGATGGGTCATCCTCCGTAATTGCCCTTCTCGAGGCTAGGGGGGAGGGCAGGAATTCTGACAGGTGTTCTTTCACACCTATTGGCCCGCTGCCGGGGCCACCGCCCCCGTGGGGTTGGCTGAAGGTCTTGTGGAGATTGTAGTGGACTGCGTCGAAACCCATAATCCCTGGATCCGTCTTGCCTAGGATGGCGTTGAAATTAGCTCCGTCATAGTACATCTGGCCTCCTGCTTCGTGGACGATTCTCGCTGCTTCTGCAATATCCGTCTCAAAGACGCCCAGGGTTGACGGGTTCGTGATCATCATGGCAGCCGTGTCATCGCCTACGGCTGATCTCAGAGCCTCCAGATCGATTCTACCGTCTTCTCCGCTTGGTATCTCTATAATCTCGTAGCCGCACATCGACGCTGAAGCTGGATTTGTTCCATGTGCGGAGTCGGGGACGATCACCTTGTCCCTGTGCCCTTGGCCGTTTGCCCTGTGGTACTCTTGTATACACCGAATAGCAGTGAACTCTCCCTGTGCCCCCGCCACAGGTTGTAGCGTGACTGCATCCATTCCGGCGCAGATGGACAGCATTTCCTGCATCTCGAAGTAAATCGCCAGCAGCCCTTGTACCTGGTGTTCTGGTTGGAGGGGATGTATCCGATCGATCCCGGGCAACTGCACAATCCTTTCATTCAGCCGGGGATTGTGTTTCATCGTGCAGGACCCAAGGGGGTAGAAACCGGTGTCTATGCCGAAGTTCTTCTGCGACAACAATGTGTAGTGCCTCACAAGCTCCGGCTCACTGGCTCTCGGCCACCTGGGTAGGGAGGCCCTCCTCAATGTTTGACCGATCCCTGAAAGTGGGTCATCAGTTAGCGGATCGGGTTGGGACCAACCTGCGGATGGTGCTCCATTGAAGTCAAAAATGGTGCTCAAACGGCCACCTCCTCAATTACGACCCTCAGGCAGTCGGTTAACATACGGATGTCGTCATCCGATGTTCGCTCGTCACATCCGATGAGGATTGAATTTTCAGCCGATTTCCACCATCTTCCCAAGTCAAATCCCCCGAGAACCCCCATCTCATCCATCCTCTCTAACGCATTTTTCCCTGAAATGGGCAGGTTTATCGCGAATTCCCGGAAGACTTCCCTCTCCGGGAACATGAGGCTGACGCCTTCTACCTTCAACACTTCTTCCATCGTCAGCTGAGTCGCAGATGCGGTTCTCTCCGCGAGTTTCTCGAGTCCTTCTGGGCCTAACAGCGCCATGTGCATGGCCCCCATCAGGGCAATGAGTGTCTCATTGGAACAAATATTCGAGGTGGCTCTGTGCCTCCTTATGTGTTGCTCCCGAGTGGACAGGGTTAGGGTGTATGCAACCCTTCCCTCTGTGTCTACGCTCTGACCGACTATCCTCCCGGGCATGAGTCGCAAGTAGTCCTTTGTGCATGCGAATATCCCGTATATCGGGCCGCCGGCGGTAGGTCCAATTCCAAACGGCTGCCCCTCACCGACAACGATGTCAGCACCCCAATTTCCGGGGGCCTCAATGACTCCCAGTGACACTGCGTCTACGCCAACGATCAAGGCTGTGGTCTCCCCGATGATTCCCCGAAGTTGAAGCAGGCCCTCATCTAGGACGCCAAAGGCATTGGGCTGCTCGACATACACGGCGCATGATCCTGCGGCCTCCTTTGCGGCAACTAAGTCGAGTAGCCCGTCTTCAGTGTGGGGCAACATCTCTATTTTTATCCCGACTCCTTGAGTGTAGTTTTCTATAACTGACATCCTATGGGGCGGGATAAATTCAGACACGTAGACCGTATTTGGTTGCAGTGCTCGCTTTGATCTGACCCTCACCGCACAGGTTATCGCCTCTGCAGCAGCGGTGCTGGCATCGTACATTGACACATTCGCCACTGGAAGGGCCACGAGCTCAGATACCATGGTCTGGAACTCCCACATGGCTTGAAGCATGCCCTGGCTTACCTCTGGCTGATAGGGGGTATATGATGTTAGGAACTCACCTCGTGTTGCGAGCATCGGGACCATGGAGGGGACAAAATTTCTGGACAGGCCAGCAGATAGAAACGAGGGGCGTGAGTCTAAATCGACGTTAGCCCGTAATAGCCTCTGTGCGTCGGCCAAAATTGACTCTTCTGACTGAGGCCCCGGGAGAGGGAGTGGGGCGGTCCTCCTCACTTCTTCTGGTATGTCCCCAAATAGGTCCTCCATCGAGTTTAGGCCCATTTCCTTTAGCATGTCATGCTCTCTTCCGAGATTTGGTAGTTGATCCATGGAACCGCCTGCAAAGATGTCAGTGAGGCGAGGTGCTTGAAGGCTACGCATACCAGTGCTTCCCGACCGACATGCTCTTACATGTGCAAACACGGTGACATGCCGGGTAACATGAGTGTAGCCATAACAGCGGCCGATGGTTTCGTTGCACCTTGGATAGCAGAGATGCTTGGCGAGGATGCCATTATTGTGCCTGATGAAGCCTTAATGGAGCCTCTTGTCTTAGATGCGATGTTGACTCCGTGCAAGTCACTGATCCACATCAACTCAACAGTTTCTGATGGCTTGTTGGGGCGTGACGATAGGGAGACCATGCTGAAGATGAGGGAGCGTAGCAGACCTGTTCTTGATGCCGTTGGAAGGCATGGAGGCCTACACTTGATGCTGGTTGGGACTCTCAGGGTTCACCCCCAGTGGGAGGAAGGGGAGCCTTACTACGGGTCTGACTCCACCATCGCACCAAGGGATGTGGCGGCAGAGGCTCAGCTCTGGATGGAAGAGATGTCCCTCGAGCAAGCCACTCCCGAAAGGCCGGTCAGTGTTATTCGCGCCTCAAACGTACAAGGCGTTCCGATCAATGGGCCACCGGGGAATGGGCTGCTCCACAAGTGGGCTGAAGAATCTCCTATCGGGTGGATTAATGTCCCCGGTGATGGGTCGGATTTCAAGGACTTCGTTCACGTTCAAGATCTCGTTGAATGCATCATGAGGTGCCTTTCTGACCCACCGCCCACCAGAGAAAGCATCGCAGTTGGCTCCGGCAAAGGAATACAACTTTCGGAGTTGGCTCAGATATACACGCAAATGACAGGATGTGAAAATGAGTTCGGCCAGCAAGTGGAACAAGAGGTGTTCGGCATAGTTGATGCCTCGGAAATCGAGATGCGTCTCGGTTTCAGGCCTGCGATAAGCCTTGAAGAGATGATACGTGAGGCTTTGGAAGCCGCCAGCCAATGAGTCAGTTAGGCATCATCTCGAGGATGGGCCTTCCCATGGCAAAGTTCCACCCTGCTACCTTGACCGGTAGGTCAATCATGGACCCCAAAGAGGGTGTTTCCTGGCTTTTAGGAATGCGCAACTCAACGTCACCCAGAACAGCTGAGGTCGCGAGGACTGTTGTCCCATGCAACAATTCCGACGGGACTCCGTGTCCGATAGTCCGATCTAGCCCGCTTACCTTCATGGCAAGTGGAAACGCGGTTCCAACGAGTGAATCGATCAAAGACCTCTTCGCTGAAAGTGTTACAGCCTCCGATAGTTGTTGGGTGAAAACCTCCAGTGAGTCCGCGATTTGTGGACTGAGGCCCAGCGATCCTACCACAGCGCTGGCAATGATATTCTTCTGCTTGGGCTCGGGCTCTGGCTCTGGCTCAGGCTCCTGCTCCGGCTCCGGCTCCGGCTCCGGCTCCGGCTCCGGCTCCGGCTCTGGTTGACGGGGGTTGACGTTGGTTTTTGCAGTTGCAACCAGTTTGTCGTACCCGCCAGTCTCGAACATTCGAAGTTCGTATGCCCCCGGTGACTGGGGTTGAAAGCTGACGGAACCTGTGGTGGGTGAATCGTATGTTTGCTCCTGGGTCCCGTTGAGGTAAAGCCAGTCGATGTAATCCCTATTCCCCTCTCCTGAGTTGTACAACCCAATCCAAGATCTCTCCAACTCTCTGTCTGCGACGAATCCGACCTTGATCCCCTCCTCTGCCTCAAAGTCCGGTTTGACTACAAGCACAGGTTCAGGCCCCTTACTCTCGGAGGACTTCTCCTGAGGGTCAGAACTCGTGTGCCCGCCTATAATCTCAATCGCGTCTTTTACGTTCGGATTAGTCTCCCCCAGCAGCGATAGTACCTCTGCGTATGAGATTCTCCCATCATTGTCTGCATCCAAAATGGAAAAGACTGCTTTTAACACCTGAGGAGGGGCACGCTGGCCGGTGGCCTTCGCCACTCCTTGGCTGAACTCATTGAAATCCAACACAGAGTCTCCGTCAGTGTCAAAAGAGCTTAGCAGGGACTCTCCGGTAAAGCCCATTGATTTCAGCGCTTTCCCCAATCCGTCAAATGCTCTCTGCTCGAAACTTGCCACGTTACGCCGTATCGGTTTTTCCAAATAGAAATTGCCCCGAAATCAAACGAATGGGGGCATGGTGATTTCCGCTGGCGTTCTTTTCCGGGGGCTCGTCTGTATGTACACTGTTTGTCCTATTGCAGTGCCCTGTAGGTAACCCATGCCGATTCCGACTCCCAAGGACGGTGATGGTGCACCGCTGGTTATGTACCCTAGGACCACACCGCCGTCCATAGTTGAATACACTTTGTGCCCTGTCCTCGGCGACGGTCCTCTGCTCTTGCAGATCATGCCCCTCCACACGTCGGGCTCATCGTCGGTTCGTCCGATCATATCTTTCCCCAGGAAGTCGTGATCCATGGAAAGCCCATAGGGAACATTAGTTTCCACTGTGTTTCGGGACAGGAAACCGACTGGAAGGTCTTTTGGGTGTTCAGAATTCAATCCCGGCCACAAAAAGTCCTGACCTGACAGCAGATACCCTTTCTCCAATCTCAGTGTATCTCTCGCTCCAAGTCCAACGGGGGCTATGCCCATTTCCGATCCGGCTTCCATCAACAGCGACCAGGTATCGACCACAACTGTGTCATGGACGAAAATCTCGACTCCGATCTCTCCTGTGTACCCGGTTCCTTGTATCCACCCGACTATACCATGCTGGTTATCAGGGATTCTGTGGCATGCAAATCGGCCTGGATAGCATCCAGAGCCAAAGGTCGATTCTAGGATATCAGGGGTCAAGGGGCCTTGAAGTGCCAGAATATTGTTCCCACTTGACCGGTCAGTTATTTTGACAGATCCGTCAGGAGGGGCAAGAGAGGTCAGCCATCTCAATACAACATCGATCATGGATGCATTTGGTACCCCATACACGACATCATCAGATGCTACCGCAAATATCATGTCATCAATTATTTTCCCATCTGGATCAAGAAAATGAGTATATCCGCATCTCCCGGGGCTGAATTTTCTGAGATCTTGAGTTGAGATACTCGACAGCCACTCCCTCGCTAGTTCCCCCTCGAACTCGAACAGCCCCATGTGTGAGACGTCAAACAAACCGGCATTGCTCCTGCAGGCAACATGCTCGTCTTTGATGGAGGTATAGTGTATGGGTAATTCAAAACCGTGAAAGTCCACCATCTTGGCACCGTGCGCGATATGTGTGTCGTACAGTGCTGTTCTCGTTGGTTGCATGCCCGCCATGCTCGACGCCAGAGTCACCTAGCCCTTCAAGAGCACGGCAAAATGAGATTGATTCTGCAATAACAGGGCGAACGAACTTTCATAAGCGAGGTCGTTTACTTTACAACCAATGGTTGAGAAGATTGGGGTCAATAAAGGCAAGTCTCGGCGCAGGGTTGTCGACATTAATCCCGCGGCGCGTCCCAGCATTGCTAGAGGCACGGAGTCCGTCTCAGAGCCATGCAGCCTGTGTGGTTCTGTGGATTGGGAAACAGATGACTCTCGAGGGGAGACAACCTGTGGCACCTGCGGCTACGTAGCAGTTCAGAACATGATAGATCCAGGGGCTGAATGGACCAATCACTCAGACGGGGATGACCGATCCAGGGTAGGTGCACCAACCAGGATAGATCTATCCGACAAGGGCCTCAACACATCCATCGACAGGCGCGACATAAGTGCCGGCAAGCACGGGATGAGCGCCAGACAGGCGAGGGACTGGAGAAGGCGTCAGGTTATCGACCAGCGCAGTAAAACACGGGACAGCAGAAGCAGGAACCTAAGTCAGGCGATGCAGTTCATCAAAAATCACGGTGGCCTGCCACCTCAAATACAGCAACAAGCTGCAGGACTGTACCGAAAATCGGTCGAAAGCGGCCTTGTAACAGGGAGATCCATACGCGGTGTTTCTGCTGCCTGTGTGTATGTGGCGGCAAGAGAGGCTCGCATCCCCCGTAGGATTGAAGATGTGGCGGAAGCCTTTGACATGGCCAGCGAGGTGGAACGAAAGGAGCTCAAGCGGACTATCCGACTCGTAGCACGGACTCTCGGGGCGCATCACGTTACAGGTCCCGAGGAATACCTCGAGAAATTCCATTCCGACCTCGGCTTGCCAGCGTCCCTCCTGGGGGACGTTCGAGCACTGTGGGCTCAAGTTCAGGACCAGTACGCCTGGCAGGGCAAGAAGCCCTCGGGTATAGCCGGAGTCTTGTTGTATCATGCCTCTCAAAACAGCGATTCTCCCCGGACCCAGAGTGATGTTTGCAAGGTCTCCGGTATAAGTGAGGTCACCCTGAGGGGTCTTCTGAAACAACTCAACCGTATGCTAGAACAGAAATGACCTCATCCATCGGAATCAAATAGATGTCTCCAGTGGGTCACCCGGGATCGATATGCGCAATGCCGTAATTTGGATGACTGGCCTCTCAGGAGCGGGTAAAACGACCATTGCTATGGCCGCCTCAAAACGATACGGCTGTGAGGTGCTCGACGGAGACACCATACGAGACTTCTTCCAGAACAGCGATTTTACCAGAGAGGGCAGGGAAAGGCACCTCCTCGGTGTAGCAAGGATGGCCAATATGATCTCAAAACACACGCCAGTGATTTGTTCCTTCATTACGCCCTACGAAAGCACCCGTCGGAAAATAATGGAAATCCTTCCCGATGGTTCCATCATGGCACACGTCTCGACCTCTTTGGAGGTCTGTGAAAACCGCGATGTAAAAGGCCTCTATGCTAAGGCCCGATCAGGAGAAATTAAAAATTTCACAGGAATATCGGATCCATTTGAATTTCCAGAATGTGCTGATCTTAGTTTAGAGTCGAACGGAGACGCAGGCAAGGGGGTCGATGACATGGTCGAGGTACTTGCCCAATATTTTGAAAGACCAAAGGCTGTTCTTCTACCTGGACGCTGGCAACCTCTTCATGTGGGACATGAGTGGCTGATACAACAGGAGCTAGACAAGGGTAAGAGAGTGGTCGTGGGAGTGCGTGACACCCCTATAACAGACTCCGACCCTTATCCAGCCGAACTTCGGAAAAGGATGATCGAACACAGGTACCGAGGCGAGGATGTCGAAGCCTGGATAATGCCTGACATAGAAGGCATATCCTATGGAAGGAAGGTTGGCTACGAGGTTAGAGAAGCGGAGGACATCCCGGCTGCAGTTTTCGAGGTTTCCGCGACAGGGGTTCGAAAGGGTGCTAGGGGAAACGTTTCAGAGAAAGTCCACGAATTCATGGTATCAGAAGGCATTTGGGAAGATTAGTCTCTCTGGAGGCCGGCCCAAGTGCTCATACCTCTGTCATTGGCTGTGGCCAAGAACCATGGGTTTAGGATATCTTCAACAACATCGTAATCGATCTCTTTGCCTGAGGGCCCAATCAAATTTCCGCCTGCTGAATTCAAAATCGCATGTGCTGCAGCAGTGTCCCAGCACGAGGTTGTGCCGAAGCGAGGCGACAGATCTGCAGATCCCTCAGCCACCCTACATATCTTGATTGAGGAACCAACGCCCTCAAACACGTGATCCCCCAGGGTCTCGCGAAACATCTTATCCCTGGGAGATGCGTGTGATAAACTCCCCACGATAATGGGGGCCTCCCTGTCACTGCCCGCTGATATTGCTCTAATCCCGTCTGAGTCTTGACGGGCTGCGGGGACGGAGGTCCCTCCAAACCAAGTTATGTTCAGCTCCGGAGCGTGTACGACCCCAAGGTAAGGCGTCCATCTGGAGTTCGTTTGTTGTGACATCATTGCGATGTTGACTGTGTACATGCCGTTCCCTTTGATGAATTCCTTGGTTCCGTCCAGAGGGTCAACCAAAAAACAGGTCCCAATGTCCTTTGGACTGTCTCCTGAAGACCCCTCCTCAGACACCACTGGAACTCCGGGGAGAAGTCTTGCCAAGTCATCGGCGATCATGCGGTGTGCTGTCAAATCAGCGAGAGTCACAGGGGATCCATCCTCCTTAACAGAGAAATCGTCCATCGTGGAATCCGCCCTGATTTCCATAATCCTGTCGCCAGC